>Ga0137298_10555_pt2 | contig 28547 bp, 35 predicted proteins | sample RamsorincwithD2O_2_FD_97182 | JGI IMG/M metagenome (GOLD analysis project Ga0137298, IMG submission 97182) | Mouse cecal microbial communities from Vienna, Austria - Glucosamine amended with D2O | ecosystem: Host-associated > Mammals > Digestive system > Large intestine > Cecum | place: Austria...
TAAATCCGCATTGGGCGGACTCCGGATAATAAAGCTGTTCGGTTGAGTCGTAATCGTCCATTGTTTCGTGCCCATCGTACCAGATATATCGACGGCGGAATACGCGGGTAACGATGAGCGTAGTGCCGGAACATCGGCTGCTCTCGGAGCTTACGACCTTGATAACCTCGCGGACAGCATCGTCCGGCTGCTGCGTTTCCTTTTCCACATCGTAAGGCTCCTGCAGGCGGGCCGTGCGCAGGATCACCTCGTAATAGTCCGCAGCCACGTTGTCCGTGATCTGCTCAACCACAACCGGCTGGCCGAATAGTAGGTATTTACCCAGCACACCAAGCGTGATCCGCTTGTCCACCTTTACCGTGATACGCTGGTTAGCATGGCGCAGGAACATATCGAAATCCGCATAATACTGCTTGTATATCCCCTTCACGCCCCAGGTCTGCGGGCTGAATTGTCCCCGGATATCGACCGTACCGTCCGGATCCTTGAAAAGAAAGCACAGGCAGTCCTTGGTGCCGCTCTTTTTGTCCTCGGCGTTGGTAAGGGCGGTATTCAGCCAATTCGCCCCGGTAAGGATGGCGATGGCACCGTCCGGGATGGTACGGCTGGCCGGGGTTAGCGGGATCTCAATTTCCTTTTTCTCGGATAACACATCGGGATCGTAGGCGAATACGTTGCTACACAATACGGTATTTGTGCGGGTGGTAAGGCCGCCGGCGGCAGATGTGCCGTACATCATAAAAAGGTTATAGAACGGCTGGTAATTCGGCTCCTGCTGCCAGGCAGTCGGTGATTGCGCTTCCTGGAAAAGGCTTGTCCATACTCTGGCCGCCTCCTGTATGGTTTCATACGTGGGGGATCCGGCGATATCGCCCTTAAAATTCTGCGTGATGCCGTCCTGGGCGTAGGAAAGTCCGTCTATCGATGTGCGGGTGAACTTGTTTTGTTGGGTGAGCCGCACCTGGGACGGACGGTGCATTTCGACCACCGGACGATCCGCGATATAATCGTCCAGATCGGCCACAACCGGCATGGCCAGCCAATGGGCAAAGCTCACAAAACGGGGCCGGCCTCCCTCTATAATGAATTTGCCGCCTCGGATCCGCTCGATGGCGGTAACAAAATCCACCGCCGTAAGTTCCGGGACAAGCTGGCTATATGTGATAATACTGCGCACGATGGCATCCACCGTATTGCTGGCTATCAAGATTTCACCCTGGGCGCGGTCGTATATCTGGGAGGTATCGAACGCCTGGCCAAAGAGTTTTTTTAGCACCCAGCCCAAGCGAAGGAAGGGCACAATGCCATACCCTTCGGGGTTATAAGATACAGTTTTGCCGTCGATGTAGTCTTGGGCCTTGGTCTGAAAACGCCCGTCCTTACGGGTATTGATGATAAATCGCTGCTGTTGTTCCTTGGGGTAGGACAAATAGATATTTTCCACCATATCATAAGGCTCTGCCGAAAGATCGTCCTGGGACAGGTGAGTGATACACTGGTAGATATTAGGGAATGATCTTTCCCCGTCCAGGAATTGCGATAGCATATAATCCTTGAATTTGGCGGCCACGGTGCCGGTATCCACGGCGGCGGATACTTCGATACTGTCGGAACTGACGGCGGTAACGCTCACCGTTACGGCGTACATGCGCACGCCGATCCATAGCTGGCCGTCCTTTTCATCGGGCATCTTGGCCGTGCGAGTAAAACGTGCCGGATAACCGAAAATGCGGTTATTATGAGGCGTAAGCGGCAAAGAAAAGGGATAGGTATAACTGCCCTGGCCGTCCGAGATAAGCGGGTTGATATCGATGATGGTGATGGCCGGGCGCGTGGAAAAATCCACATCTTCGCCCTCCACGACAAGGCGTATATTTTTATCGTTCATAATCTTGCGAGGTTTTTAGCGGCATCAAGTTTCTGCTGCATGGCGTTTATATCCGACAATACTACATACGCGCGGTGATCCGTGCGGATGGCTTCCTTGACTTGTAAAATATCATCGTGGATCTGTCCCAAGAGAGCCAGTACAGGGCCGTTATCCCCATAAACGACACCGCCGCCGTCCGCGCCGGTATATCCGCCGGCGGCGTAACCCCGTGCCCGGATACCGCCCAGGCTCCGGGCGATGGTTCGCATATTGAGCCGGCCCACGGTGCCGCGCCGTTGTGCCTGGTCTATGATATCGAATACCGGGCGGATGTGGGGATTGTTCACAGCATCGGCGTTGGCCACAAATTCCCGGCCTTTTTCCCCCACCAGGAGTTCCGGCCCATCGATGTAACCCCGTCCGCGTGGATTGACCTTTGCCCGGAAACGACGGCCATCCTGGGCGCGGATCACATCGGTGTATCCACCGTCCTCATACCCGCGCACGTAATCCGTGCGTTTGGGCGGGGTAATCTCGCGAGCGGTACCGGTAGGGGATGAAGAACCGCCGGACGAGGAAGATGAAAGGTTAGGGGCTTCGATGGTCTTACTCTTGATCGCATCGCGCTGTTTTTTCATGGCGTAGATCTGCACGGCGGTGATACCCCCTACTACTGCTGCAGCGATAGAGCCACCGAGAGGGCCTAATTGTGCGTAACATTGAACGATGGCAAGGGCAGCCTGAGCGGTCGCGGTGGCGACATTGATGGCAAACTGTGCATCGGCGGCCTTTTTTTCGATATCCAGTTTGCGTACTTCAGATTGATAATCAAGTTCGGCCTTTTTATCGGCATATTCCTCTCGAATGCGTTGTATTTCGTCCTCGTTACCTGCTGCCGCATCGATCTGCGCCGAATAATAATCCTGTAACTTACCCAGGGCTTTGTTATAACGCTCTTCCTCGGCTGAATAGGCAGCATCGGCTATCATGTTTGCGATACCCGATGCCTGTTGTAATATCGTAGTGGCTATCTGCTCTATTGATATTGCAGCCAGCTCGATCTTCCTTTTCAGTCCCTCCTGGATGTCCATTTCATTCTTCTGGACAAGAACATCGATAGCGGCAAAGCCTTCTTTAGCCGTAGAAACCATATCGCCGATATCCGATATCCACCCCGCAGGGCCGGACTTAAACGCGGAGGATATAATGCGGTCTATTTCTTCTACCCGCTTCCGTAAATCCTCAATATATTTTTGATACGTATCCAGTTCTTCCTGCAGGGCTGCAGTCTGTGTATCGATATTATTTTTAAATGCGGCATCTAAGGCAGCTTTACGGTCTTTAAGAAATTGGCGGGTGATGGCCATAGCTCGTTCCGCCTCGGTCTTGGCGTTAGCGATAGAGATATCCGCCATTTCGGTCTGCGTGGCAACGGTGTCCTGACCGTACTTCTCTTGGAGTTCTAACAGGCTATTGAGATGCCTGGCCTTAAGGGATTTTATTTCATCGGCGGCGGTTTGTTCGTTCTTTTTCCCCTCTGCCTGGGCCTGCTTGATGGCCAGGATTGAAGCGGCCAAATGCCCGTCCAGGATACTCCTTTCGGCATCGTATTTTTTCTTATTTTCGGCTTTGGATTTCTCGGTATCCTCGGTATTTAGAGCTTTAAGTGCTGCCTGGTGCGCTTGCCGGGCGGCTAATTCTTCGGCATCGTATTTTTCCTGGGATGCCTGGATAGCTTTCCGCACGCGTTCCTTCGTGGCGGCTATATCCTTATCGTATTGTTCCTGCGTTATACGATGATTTTCAAGTTCATCCTTTTTATAAGCGATAACTTGGGCCTCATAATCCTTTTGTATCTGCAGGTCTTTTTCTAAATTCCTCTTATTAGCATCCCTCCGAGCTCGATATGCCTTGTCGATGGTTTCCCTGGTCTGTTTTTCGTCCCCGCCAAGCATCTTTAGGACATATTCTTTCATTTTTTTCCCTACAAAATCAATTTGTAGCCCCATATTAGCCATATTTTGCAGGGTTTCATCGATATCTCCGTTGATATTGGCCCAAAGTGCTTTGATCTTTGTAACCATATTTGCATTTAACCCGGATAGGTTTAGAGTGTTTTGTAGAACTGTCTGCGCCGCTTCCATTCCTTTCCGCTCCTTTTCGACCACCAGGCGGGCATACTCGGCGGCATAGGCTTCGGCCAGGGCCTTCTCCTTGACTTTTTGAATGTATTTGTCCAGGATCTCGGTGTTATCCCCGACCAAACGCCCGCTTTCTGTAAGTGAGGCATGATATTCCGGTACGATGGCCTGTAATTGCTTGAGCGCATCCCGCCGCTTTTCCAGGGAAAGGTTACTATCGGTTAGTGCCTGGTGTAAAAGATTAATCTTTGTGGTTTCTGCCACGACACTTTCCCCTATCTTTTCGTTGATACGTGCAGTAACTTCGGCTTCGGCATTGTAAGTTTTCATACGGGACTCCAAACGGGACATGAGCATCCACAGGGCTCCAGCGACACCCAGTACGGCACCGATGGGGTTAGCCTTTATAGTAGTCCAAAGTGCTTTCAAAGTACCAATAAGCCCCTTTGCGGACAAAGTAGCGGTAAGGTTAGCCGAATTGATCTGCTGTGCGGACTGTTCAAATACCTGAGCACTTTTTTTGGAGGACAGGCTGGACGCATCGATCTGTTCCTTGATATCGCCTAACTGCTTTTCCAAGGCCGCCCGGTGCTCGGATCCGGGGATGGCTTTGGCCCATTCCCGATATACGGATTGATATTGTTTTTTCAGTTCGGAATAGGATAAGGCCGTTAAGCCTACTTCCCGCTTTTGCTCCTGCAGGGTTTTTGTTAAACGTTCGTTCTCCGCACGCAGGGCCTTAGCTTGTTCCGAATTTTTTTTGCCGGTAGCGGTAAGTTTGGCAAGGGCTTCATCATTTTTACGGATGGCATCTTCCATCTCGTGGAGAGCTTTACGCCCTTCCTCGTTGTTGATGTAAATATTGACTCTCGATGTGCTGTCCATAATTATCAAGATTATGGACACAAAAAAAGCCCCGAAAGAAGGGGCTTCAAAGGACAATTATTTTATCGCATCAAAGGGCTACACTGCCCAGAAATTTTTCAAGGGCGGATTTTACCACTTTATTGATAGATGTACGCCGTTTTTGGGCAAGCGTGGCCAGCCTCATGTGGACATCCGGCGATACCCGGACATTGAAAGAGCCGGTATATTTTTTACGGGGTTCGATGCCTTTCTCCAGGCATAAGGCAACATAATCATCGACCGCGCTGCGGAAGGAATTTTGCAACTCCTCCACGCTTTCACCCTCGAAGTTTACAAGGGCGTTTATGCCTTCGATTTTACCGTAAAATACGCTATCCTCCTGGCTGTAATTTACCGAGCCGATAAATCCGTTGTAAGTGATTGTATTGTTCATGTTTACCTCCTTTCGTTTTGTTAGATCAATTCAAGCGACTGCAGGGCATCATATACCTGCTTGATCGCGTAGGACTTGATAATATTGCCCGGATGGGGTTTATGGATCATAATGGGATACCGTAATTCCTCATTCCAAAATATAACCCTGGATCCGGATGTTTTGCCTTTGTTGTCCGCAACAAAACCAAACATCCCCAGTAATGCGGTCAGCTCATCATAGGTAAAATCCTTGGGCTGGCTTTTGAAACGGGCGATTAGCTTGTCTTTCTTGGTCATTGCATCACTTGATATACCGCAAATGTAACTGTTTTTTCAGTTACAAAACAAGTGAAATAACATTTATTTCTATGGCATTTCTTTATCGGCGATATCATCAATTTGAGATAATAAAGTTCGGATATCATAATTAGCCGTGATCTGCTCTATCTTGCGGCCTCCTTTTTTAGCCGATGAATTAAGGCAGATCTTAAGAGAGTGCCATTTATTTCGCTCAATATGGGCATCAAGCAAATTACAAGGGAATGATGTAAGTAAAAATTTGCCTTCAATAGTCGATAACAATTCCAGCAAATTTTCAAAATCATGCTCTGAATAACCCGAATAGTGCCCCATATCCGTATTTACATACGGAGGATCCAAAAAATGAAACGTATCCGGGGTGTCTACATTTTTGACCACACGCAGGGCATCCCTGCAGAATATGGATACATGCCGAAGTCGCTCTTTATAATATTCGCATAATAATTGCTTTCTTTTATCCCAGGTATAGGCTTTGTTTGTCGTGATGCTGCAGGCCCAGCCGTTGGAGAAAATGGAAAAAATACTTTGCCCGCACAAAACGAAGACGGCCCAAGCTCTTTCCAGGTCGGTATAATCCTGATAATGAGCGTAAATATCCCGTGCCTTGCTCTGTTCCGCCTCACTATACAGAGTGCTGTCTATCAGATTTTTGAGTTCGCTATATCGGGTTTTGAGGATCCGGTAAAACGATATTAAAAAATCGTTTTTATCGTTGATAAATTCGATTTTTACCGGTTCTTTGGCAAAAAATAAGGCACCTCCGCCTAAAAAAGGCTCATTATAAATACGGTGATCCGGAACGAGCGGCAAGAGATAACGAAGCATTTGCTGTTTGCCGCCCCAATAAGTAAGAGGGGTTTTTAATTTAATTCTTTTCACGATTTTTAAGGTTAAGGGTTGATAATTCGTATATTTGTACTTCCACACACTAAAAACACAAAACACCATTACAGTCATGGGCCTATGCCCCGGTAACTGTAGTGGTGTTTTTATGTGTGTGGAAACCTTAAAAATAATCGCGAAAATTGCCGGGGCTTTTTATATCACGATGTTAGTAGTGATGGCTTTACTTTTAATCCAGGCATCCACCATGTATTCCTTGGCAATGGCGGCCAGTTCCGGCAGAAGGGCCTCGACTTGGGGATTGAGCCAGGGGAACGCCCGGCGGGATCCGGTGCCCATTTTGCCGATACTCGTTTCCCGGACTTTTACGCGGCGGCCTTGGGCCTCGGAATAGAACGTGCCGCCTTTGAAGCCGGCATACCCGCGTCCGGCCCCCACATGAATATAAGCGCCTTCCTTGGCAAAACCCACGGCCACACGGAATACTTGGCCGTCCTGCTTGCGGAGCTGGGTTTTTATGCTTCGCCCCAGGCGTGTATTTTGCCGGACACCAGATGATACGGTACTGCGCGCCGCCGCCTGGAGGCGTTCGGCCCAGTCCCGCACCCGCGCATTAAATTCTTCGGTACGCTCAAATGCGAATTGTTCAGCCATTCCAGTCGTTAGGGTTAAAATACAGATCTACAGGATGAAAAGTTTTTATCTTGAAAAGTATGCCGAAGGCATTATCAGGCCCTACCGGGCCAAGGGTTTCCCAGGATACGTTATCGATATCTATTTCCAGGAGCTCCGGGATCCGCATTTCGTCCCTGTCCCGTTTCATCCGTGCAAAGATCTGCACGGCGATATCGAATGCCGTCTGCAGGGCTTTCGTTTCGGCGGGGTAATCGCCTTCATCCACCGCGCAAAGCACGGCAAAGCCTCCGGCAGCTGCCGTATTTTCGTTGTCGCTCCGGGTAGCGGACAGTACCCCGGTCATGGTTTCCATGCACAGGCAGGGGTATTGTATCGCCCCCTCACCGGCGTAGGATGTAAATTCGTTTACATCCATTCCGACAAAGCTGCCGATATGCTTATTCGCGGCGGCCAGGGATCGGTAATAATTGGTCAGTTCGTCAAACATTTTGCGATTGTTTTTTTTCGGCCTTGCGGGCTTCGTGTTCCAGGTACATGAGTATCGTATAAAGCGGCGTGTACTGCGTTTTTTCGATATCGCCGAATTTTCCCCCGGCAAGATCCAGGATCACCTCGGCATGGCCATAATTTTCATCTTGGGGATCGTCCGCCTCCTGGCCATCGGTAAATATCCGGGGAAAGGATTGCATGATCTGCCGGATACTGCCGGCCACAAACAGATAGGCCGCATCCTTACATTCGACAGATAAGTGGGAAAAGGTTTTGGCGCGGCCCTCGGCGCGTTTTTCATCGTACTGTTCGCCCGGTTTTTTCCATAGTACGGCCATTATCTTCGCCTTAGCTACTTCTGCATCCTCCGGGCGATCCTCTTTCAACGCATAGGCCATATCCCGTAAGAGAAGATCCACCAGGGCAAAATCGTAATAGGTGATATCTTTCAGCCCCTCTTTGGGGCCTTGGTATTTCCTCCGGCCTACCTTGAGGACGGGAAACGGATTTTTTGTGAGCTGAGAAGGCTCGCCGAGCCATTTCATCAGATCCAGGAGCCGAGAAAATTGGCTGGCGATATCGGTTATTTCATCCTGGCGGGCCTCCCTGCCTTCCCCATCGGGGGACTTATCACGCGCCACCGCCAAAGCTGCATAAAATTCAAAAAGTGCTTTTTGAGCGGATGCCGGAATTAACCCCATGAGGATGTCCAATAAAAAGCCATCCATATCCAACCCTTTGCGGGAAGCCCGGCATACGGCGAATATCTGCGGGGTGGTCATTTCGTCCCAGGCGGATGGAAGGGTGAATTTGTAGGGCCGTCCGGCTACATTGATCTCAATATTATTCATAGTCCGAAATTTAGAAGTGAATAGTGTTTGCTGTCCGGATCGTTGGAAGATGAAACCACGGATCCCGGCGCACGGTTGGACTTGGACAGGCTGGTTAAATATGCCTCGCCCTGGGTGCCCAGTGTTTTCACCAGGCGCGAAAGGGAGTCTATAAGGGCCTGGCGGTCGGCGGGGGACGGAGAATAGAACGAGGCCACAGTAACGGCCCCATCGGTCAAGCGGATGGTGAACATGGGCAATGCGCCGGACATACCGAGGTTGGCCACGGCTCCCTTGATGGACTGGATCATCTTTCCGGCCAGGGCTTCCCGCCCATCTTCATCCAAGGGTGCGAAAGCCGGAAAACCGGACAGATCGACCGTTTCTCCGCGATTTTTTTTCAGCAAGGCATCCATCAGATCCTTGCCGAGTACCGGCATGATCCGGAGCGTTTGAATGTTCAGAAGCCAAGGGCGCAGAGCCTTGAATGTTTTTTGGGATCCGGCGATACTTACCGCGTAATAAGCCAGGTCTGCCGGGCCGCGGACAAAAAGATCCTTCCCTTCCGGAAGCGATGCCGGATCGCCCGCAAGGAGCTCGAATAGTAAGGCATCCAGGGCATCGTCCCCGCCCCGCGCGTAATAATTGAGCGCGTCCATTTTGTCCGCGTAGTTGGACGTTTTGGACGTATCGGTTTCCAGGCGTTGAACGCCCTGACCGTTGACTAACACGGCCCCGGCCTGGATACATCCGAAGGCGGCGTAATAGGCCACGGCCCGCAGGAAATTCGTATTACCTTCCTCAAGCTCGCACAGTTCATCGTATTTATCCTGTCCGATGGCCGGGATGATGTACGTGGCGGCGGCGTAGTCTACAAATTCGCTCACCGGTTCATAGGTTTTGTATCCAAGCCGGGGCACGTATTTTTTAATATCCTCGATGTTTTTAAATGGCTGTTTCATCTTCTATACCGGTTTTGTCTTTATCTTGGTGAACAAGTGTAACATCCCGAAACACCAGGCGGGCGCGGGTACCGGGAAAGTTGATACGCAGGGCCGCATTGATGGGATCGGTGATGATCTTACGGGCTATGGGTGTGCGGGTTTTGACATAAAAATTAAAGGAGTTCAGCACCTCGGATCCGCTCGACAGCTTTTGGCCGAGCTGGATGGAGGCCAGGGAGGGGGGCACTTGGAAAGCGGATGTAAGGGCCTGGTTACAGTCGTTGAAAAGCTGCAGATGGGACTCGCTCATTTCCTTCATCTTATTATCGATCATCGATATTTCCCACTCCACTTTCTGCCCTTTCTCGGTTGTAGCGGAATAGGAATAGAATGTTTTGCCGGCATTTTCAGCCCCGCAGACCATATTATCGATTTCCTCTAATTTTTCATCCACCCATTTTTTCAGATCCTCGTCCGTCCATGAATTTTGGGCCTTGAGTTGAGCCAGGGACTCAAGCGGGATCTTTACGTGGTACAAGGCCATCATGGTATTTTTAAGAAGTGCGGCGTGCATCTTGGGGATCTTATTGGCCACAGGGATCCACGAATTGACCGCGCCGATATATACCGGGTAATTGTAGTACCGGAAACCGGATGTAGGCTTTTTGATCTGGTACATGGATATCGGGCGGGACAGTTCCCCGGCCTGGATATCGGCAAACCTGTCCCATTCGTCATACCGGACAAAATCGCCGGCAGTATCATCGAAATTACCCACGACAATCCCGCACCTTTCTTTTTCTTCGTTTATCTCAACCCTGCACTCCTGGGCGTTGATATGTAGGATATCCTTGACTTTGCCATCCTTTTTATCCGTTCCCCGCACCTGGCCGAACGTGTTTTGGTACACGACAAAATCCGTTACTTGCGATAATAGGTAATCGAACACATCCCAGGAGTCCAGCCATTCCCGCTCCTGCTTAAAATCTTCTTCATCCCCACGGCTGTTTACAAGGGTATAACCGGTGCCAAAAATCATATCAGCCTTAAAATCGATCAAACCGGGCACCAGGTTATTTTCAAACAGCATACGGAGCTGGTTAGGGAAAAGATTATCCGGCCCCCAGGGAGTAACGGTAAATTCACCTGCCCTAACCCCTTGCCGGTCTGCTTCATTCTCGACCATCTGCAGGGGCAGCACATCCGCCGCATCAGTCCCGCCACCGCCCCGGCCTTTATCAGTTATAGAGCGGCCATCTACTTCCAAATCGCCGGAAAATATATCATACCTGACGCGCCCAACCACGCCGGATCCTTCGATACCTATTTTATTTCTTTTTGCCATATCTACCACGTAACTTTCATATTATCAAACATCAGTATCAACCGGTTATGTACCGCACAGATATCGCCGGTGATATCGTCCATGATCCCGCGCATCTGCGTCTTTTTTACGTTCCAGGGCAGCCCGGTCTTATGCCCTCGCTCGATGATCCGATATCGGCCCGGCTCGCCTTTCCCGTGCCGGGAAAACGTGATGAAACCGATCCTGTGGTTAATGATCTTCCCATCCGGATCCGTCTTTTCGTCCAGGAGCCTCAAGACATCGTTTAGGTGTATTTCATTTTGCATAGTCAAAAATGTTTCAGAAGCTCCGCCGGGCAAAGGACAATGCGAAAACCGCCGCCGGAAATTATTTTTTTTCATTTTCTAAACACTTAACACGCTAATAATCAACATTTCAACCCATTTACATTTTTTAAAACTTTTTCCCTCACAGAGAAAAGCACGCCGCGCCCTATCGCGGTTGCACAGTTGGACAGAGCCGAAAAGGTGAAATATGCTCTTTCGGACGGCCACAGGCTCCGGAAGTTCAGGAATTGAGAAAAGCAAAAATTTCGTAAAGCTCTTTTTTGCTATCGTAATCGCGGGACAGCTCGCCGATCAGGATAGTATCCAAGGCATCGGATAAGTGAGTAGCGTATTCCTGAGGGATAGGCTTGTGCTCGGACGATTTATCTTTTTTTATGACGTTTTTAGACTCAATGGCGCGGGCATACATCATCGACTCGCGGGTACATTCCAAATTCGCCTCGTTAAAACGCAAGGACGGCAAAGACGGCGTTTTTTCGTCCAGGGCGGAATTGATAAGCCGGTGTTTGTGATCGTGCAGCACATTCGCCCCGCCCTCGGTACCCTTGATAACTTCCCATCCGTGGCTTTCCAGAATCTTCTTAACCTGGTCGGCGCGGGTGATCCGGGCATTTCCGGGACGGTTGTTCCCAGTATTATCGTAGTAAAAAGTAACTTTTTTGCATTTGTGAGGTTCGTAATAGCGGCACCATTTTACCGCCACATCATCCTGAATGTAAGGAAACTTTAGCCAATGCTCGGCTATGAAGCGGATCATATTGATTTCCCGCGAACGCTGTGCCGTTACTATGCAATTTATGTTTGCCCCGAAGTCCATACCGATCAACAAAGGAGCATCCCGGTCGTACCGGTCGCACAGGCAAGTAAAGTCTTTGGATCCGGAAAAGCCCAAGGTATCGATAGCCGAATAGTCCGCCATCGATATCCAATGCCTGTCCGTCATTTTCGCATAAAACGCGCTGTCGGTACGGGGCCGCAGGTTAAGGATCTCCTGCTTGAATTTATCGCCGAGGATAGCCTGCTGCTGTTCGATGTAATCCCATCCCAGGATCGGAAGGTTGGCCAGGGTGGAGGCTTCGCCGTAGTACACGCTATTCATCCGAAGGAGCCGGAGCTGCTCCTGCATCCGGCGGATCTTCACAGCCAGGTTAGCCTTGACCTGGCGATTTTCGCAGGCGTGGAATTTTTCTTTTTCCAGTTCTATCTTGACCGCAAGGGCCAGGATGATATCTATCTGCTCCTTATCCATCAGCTTCGCATAATCCAAGAGCCATTGTCCCTCCGGCAGGGACGGCATCGATGAACACAGCATAATGGATCGGTTGTGCGGACTGTCCGGGAATTGCGATATCGGGGCGGAAACGACAGGCAGCGCATCCTCCTGGAAACGCTTTTGGTTTAATAGCTTGGCTTCGTCCGCCGCCAGGCCATGACACGTTAAGGAGTTTACCAAACCCTCTCTGTCCTGGCTCCCGATGGGCATAACCGTCCCGGTAATCCAAGCTATTGTATGCCCCCAATCGGACGGCTCGATCTTGGGGCGCGGCCAATTCTTGGGCGGCTTCTTGCCGATGACATAATGGGTATCCTCATAATATCCCCGTTTGGCCCAGCCCGTTTTTGTGGCCGGCAGCGTCCGTTCCAGGATCTGCTTGTAAGTTCGACCGAGCAAAAGCCAGGAACTACCCGGCATATCGAATACCCGGTTTGACAAAGGATGTGCGATGATCTCGGAAGATTTACCCAGGCGGCGGCCAGCGATGATTACAAAAATTTTCGGATCGATCAGAATTACCCGCGCCTGCGCTTCGTTCAGATAGTAAGTATCTTTATTCATCTTCGCCGTCCTCCCCAGCCGGCTCATAGGGTACTTCTTCCACCAGGCTCGTTATTTCCTTTTCGGTTAGGCCCAAATTCATTTCCCGCAGTTTGCTCTCCACACGTTCCGGAGTGATGGCCTCGGCCATGCCTTTCATCCGGCCATTGATAACGAAAGTATAATTATTCTGCTGGAACAGGGACGGATCCACAGGCTTCGACAAAACGAAATCGGTCATAACGGAAGCCTTTATTTTCATAAATGCCGCCGCGCTGCGCATATCGCCAGCCCCCTCGCACAGAGCCAGGAATTTATCCACCTGGTGCATGATCACGCGGGCACAGGTGGATGGATCGAAAGGTTCCAGGTTATTGAAAAGCTCCGAGGCCATCTGCAGATCGCGCCTGGCCGTGGCCATCGATACGCCGAATTTATCAGCCAGATATTCGGCACGCGCTGTAGTGGTGGGATATCCGTAATCCTTCACCACTTCATCGGCGGCCACCAGGCGGGCGTACAACTTCTTTTCTTTGTCGGTAAGGATGATATCATCACTCACATAGGCCCGCATCAATCGGGACAGGGTTTCGCGCTTTTCAGCCTCGGTTACGCTTATATTTGTTGCCATGTTATATATTTCGTTTTTTTATTTCTTCGCGCACTGCTCCCAAACGGCGTTCCCACTCTTGGGCCTTGGCCTCAAGGCGGGCGCGGCGATCTTCGTCCGGGGCGGCAGGGATCCGCGTTTTCCGGTACTTGATGATATTTGCGGGCAGATTTTTATTCGCTTTCAACAGCTCGGCATCGCTCATACCGTCCGCCGTCTTTTGCGCGGCCTTTCGCTTGAAAACGGGATGGGATCCAAGGATCCGCCCGGTAGCCTTGAAATGGTCGAGCTCGCGGTATATCAGCGATATTTCGTCCATGTTTTCCACCACCGTCCGCGCCAGCTCCACATTTTCCGCTTTCAGCGCATCGGATATCTTTTCGGGATCACGTCCGAAATTGTACTGTAAAAGCAAGCGGTGAGCCCTGGCAGCCATTGAAAACAGCTTGCCCTTGCTCACCGCCAGGCTTTTTAAATCATCGGGCAGTAATGCCCAGTCTACTGCGGAGTATCCTTCACGTTCTTCTTTGGAGGCATAGGCTTTTGTGTAACCGTCTTTTTCGGCTTGGCCGGCGCTTTTGGCTGTTGTGATTTTTTCACTTTTTTTTTGCCGGTGGCCTTTTTCTTGGCCGGCGCCTCTTTTGTGTTGACGGTGGCATCGCGCCTTTCCAACAGGGCGGCGGTTCTCATCAGCGTATTGCGCAGGAGCTTCTTATGTAGCGGCGTGGGGCGGCCAACGCGGAAAGTAGCCATTATAGCGCGGTTTTTGCTGTACTTCCCGCACAGCTCCACACCAACCTTGTACAGTTCGTCAGGGTAAGCACTTACTTTTGCGCCGACATCCTTAAGCCATTTTATTAATTCGTCCATATCTTTTTTTTTTATTTAAAAACCCCTGCTTACCGCCTTACGGGACAGTTGGGCAGGGGTTCACACGTTAGGTTTAGGTGTGTTTTATCCGCGTGCCTGCTCGATAAACTGCATCTTACCGGCACCGGCGGCAAAGGCTTTCAGCGTGATCCACGCGCCGGAAATCCCTTCAAAATCGGCCGAGTCTTTTAGGATAAAGACTTCATCCGCCGCGATCTTGGCAGGGTATTCGCCTCCGGCTCCCTCAATGAAAATCACCTGACCATGCGTCATGCCGGTGATATTGGCGATGGTAGCCGAGGCCGAAGCCCCCGGAGTAAGGATATACTTGGACTCGCCGGCGTAGGCGATGGTCGTGGCATCCGCCGGGACTTTTACATCTTCCTGCAGCAACAGGGTACCCTCGTAAATCTTGATCGGATCGTTCTGCAGCCCGCCGATGGTGATCTTCGTGCCTTTGTCCTCGTTCGCCTGGGCTCCCCAAGAAAATTCAGCCGCCGATATGCTCACCGGGTTATAACTTTCGCCAATCAGATATCTCACTTCGGTACCGTCTGCCTTGATGCTCCGGAAGATCAGAAGCCCACGGAAATCGCCGTGAAGCCGCAGGAAGTTCAATATCGCGGCCTCAAGACCGGGATGGAAACCTTCCACGCTCACCTGGTAGCCGTAGCAATCCAAATTAGATCCTTCTTGGCGGCTAAAGGCGGGTTTCAGAGTGCGCTCGGTTACGTAAATGCTGTGCATCAGTTTCCCCGGCAGTATTTGAATGTTGTCGGTAATCGTGCCGGTATTTTCATTCACTGGTGGAAGCGGGGTAACATAGTCCCCGCTCTGTACCAGGATCAGCTCGTTTTTGATATTGCCGCCCCCGCCTATGTTACGGATCGGGGGCCGGCTTATGTTGGTAAGATCTGCCATTTCGTTTTGGTTTTATAGTCGCTTTGATTACTCACCGGGGATCGATGCCTTGATGTAATCGAAATTGTTACACCACACGTATTGATTTTCCGGATTTTCGGCCTCGCCGACGATAACGAAACAGATACCTGCGGCCCAGTCCATCATGTAGTTGATCATGCGTTTTTCCTTTTCTACCTCGAAAGTGAAGGCATCGTTAGGATCGTTGTCGATCAGACGGATGTTTTTATCCATGGTAAACAGCACCATGTCAGAAGTCCCGCCGTAAGGTATGCGGATGATTTCGCAGTTGGTGTTACGGACATAGTGGCGTTTGTCCTCGGAAAAATCGCGTATGGTGCCGTAGTTGGCATCGTAGCTCTCTTTGTACTTGTCCCACGTGCTGTCGAACATATAGCACTTCAGATCGATATTGTACCGGAACTTCTCCGGGATTTTTCCCCACAGTTCGCGCACGATCAGGCAAGCATTGGTATCGTCCATATCGGCAGACATAGTGAAAGGAATGATCTGCTTTTTAGTTACAAAGCCCTTGATTACCTCCTTGAGTCCGTCAGCCATCTGCAGGGAAGTTCCTGCGGTGCCTTTGGTAGGGACGACATACTTGCCATTTACCAGGGCATTGTCGGTGTCGCGGCCTGCGCGCTCCATGATGTTACCATAGAACTTACGTACTATCTCATGTTCGGTCGATTTTGCGCCCGGTATGGCATCGGCCATAAAGGTCTGGCGGAGGCTGTTCGGATCGATGGTTTTATCCACCTTCATATAACGCACCTGGTATTCTTCCGGCACCAGGTTAAGGTCGCCCTTAGGTGTCCAGTCCGATTGGTAAGCCTGGGCTACTTCGCCCACTTCCATTTCGGTAAACACCACTTTGTCCTTGATGGCCGTTACGGTCGGGAAGATATCGCGCAGCCTGCGGCTGTCGCGGAACTTCTGCAGGAGCTGGGGGTATTTGGTCAGGTGGAAATTGAGCATAAGCTCTTCCATCCTTTTAATGTTGATTGCTGTGCTATCTGCCATTTTGTTATAAATTTTTTAGGTTTTAATGTTTGGTGTGGGTTAATCGAAGATGTTACCCTTGATATATCCCCATTCGTCTTTTACGTTTCGGGCCGTATTCTTGAAATCCGAACGGGCCGGCGCACCGCCGCCACGGTTGGACTTGTTTTTATAAGCCGCAAGTTCCTCGGTAAGGGCTTCCTTTTCCTGTTCCAGCGTTTCCACCTTTTCCTTGAGTTCTTCTAACTCTTCCTGGGTTTGTTCGGCGGTCTGCTGGGCTTCTTCCGCCGTGGCCTGCGCCTCTTCGGCGGTCTGCTGGGCTTCTTCCACCTGCTGTTCCACCTCCATTTCTTCTTCGGGTTTGGTTTGTTCACCGGATCCCGCTTCGTTTTTGGGAGTTTTCCGGCGGTCAATAGCATCCAGTATCTCCTTTTCGCTGGCACCCGGTTTTAGGCCGAGCTTGGCGCATAATTTTTTTGTATCCATATCGTTCTTTGGGGTTTTGGTTTTTTTTGAGTTCTTAATGGGGATAAGACCGAATAATCGCTGGCCTTTTCCCTGCTTGTTGTAGGCGCGGGCGTATATATCCCGGATATCGCGGGCGGCCATGTTGGTAATATTTTCGGGGGCGATGCCTTCCGGAAATTGCGCATCGGCATCGTACACATCATCTATCAGTCCGGCGGCCAGGGCTTCGTCCGGATTGAAATAGTGATCCTTGCCGTCAAACCACAAGGCCCGCACTTCATCCGCCGTCTTGCCGCATTTGGCGGCGATGGCAGCGATGAGCGGCGTAGCCCATGCATCCAATTCATCGGCGGCCTGGCGTAGCGTAACGGCGTTACCGTATGCAAAACCTTCGGGAGCATGGATGTGCAGCACGGAAGATCTGCACATACTTCGCCGGGTACCGGCCTGGAAGATGATACCGGCCATCGACATCGCGCACCCGTCCACAACGGTATGAACGGGGATACCACAATGTTTTAAAGCATTGAAAATCGGCAGGCCGTCATAGATATCACCACCCACCGAATTGATATGCACGACTATTTCCGAACAATCGGCACTCAATTCCTCGATTTTGGCCACTAAAGCATTGGCCGTATTTTCCACGTCATCATACCAATCGTATCCGATATCTCCGTAAATGCGTAGGTTTCCCTTCATTTTCTTTTTTTTCAGCAAAGAAACCCAGCCGGTTAAGGTGGTCAAAGGACGGTTTTAAGGCTCCGGGCACGCTGGGGAGATAGCCATACCAGGTCAACAGTCAAAGCGTTAGTTTCGATGCCGGCGGATACTTCGCCCCCTTCCTCCACAGTGCAGCTTATGGCCAGGCTGCCCATTACTTTCGTTCCGCCCGTTTTCAGATCCACCAGGGCAATAAAGTCCTGCCCGGCCCAGGAGTCGATAAACGCCTCCTTTTCGGCGGATACCGGCGATATCTGTCCGGTAATTCGGTGTTCCCATAATGATCCCCCGGCGGTTTTCTCCTTGGAATACTCATAACTTGGCGTAAAATCGACATAAGGCCACGGTACAAATTCGGCCCCTTCCACCAGCTTCATTTCGCACATACCATCCCCAAGCGGTAAAATGTATTCCACCTGGTCGGTCTTGATCACGCGTACCTTTGCGACACCTCCGATAATTCCCATGATTTATATTTCGCCGGGTTTTGGTTGCTCCGACATGGCACAAAAAAAGCCCCGAAAGAAGGGGCTTCAAAGGACAAACAACTATGTTGTTGATAATCAGAATAAAACACAAAAAGGACAAGTAAAGGACAAACGCGGGACAACGCGCGGAAAAAATGACCGCCTGGTCAGCAAGATATTTATGTTAAATTCTTGACTTCTCTATTCCGGCAAAATTTTTTCCGCCATCGTTGAAAATCCTTGATAATTGCATCCTCGGTAATGGTGCCGTCCAGATCGTAATGGATCATAAAAAGCATGACGGCCTCTTGGATGGTATATTTCCCTGTCTTTTCCTTTTGGTAGATAAATTCATGCGCCGCGATATAAAACAGGCTCTTGAGCCTTTTAAGGATATACCGGGTGCCTTTGGGCGATATATAATTATAATCCCTTGGATTTTTACCGTACCGGGGGCTCGGCAAACGAAATTCCAGGTTTCCCCGGTCTATCATAGGCGCGTTGTTGGGCCGCCTGGACAGCACATCGGCGATAATGTGGTATATATCATCATTCTCACCAAAAATAAGTACGTTATCATCTTCCTTTTTGAATGTAGCTAACATCCACCGGCGGATATACTCCGGCACCTCTATTCGTGTAGTCATCGACAATATTTTTTTGATTATTTCAATTGCCTTTGACACTCTATATATATGCGCAAGTTACTCATTTAAAGACTAAAACGAAAATTATTTTGATGATTTTATTTTATTGCTTCTTATTTCCCACCTCGTTTTTCCCCGAAAAAAGTGTGGTTTTGTGGTCGATATTCCATTTTTATATTTAAATATTTGTTTATCAATTTATTACACAGTTACAGTTTTTGATTTTTCACCTGTGGAAAATGTGTGTCATAATTGTAACCACTGAATAACAACACATTACAAAACAGCCAAAAAGGCAGATACAATTTTACCACACTTTACCGCAATAATAATTTAGTTGTTTGTGGTAAAAAAACGGCTTGCAGAACCATAAATAAAGGTTTTATATAGATTACCACAGTTACCACACTTTTTTAGGGGATTTTTAAAAGAAAAATAAACAATAAATTTACCATCGGCTATAAAAAAAGCCGCTTGAAAAAGCGGCTTTTGAATTGTGGTAACTGTGTATTAAAACGGCAGATCATCATCTTGGATATCTTCCGCATTGATGTGTCCGGACACCGGCGGCTCCTTGGCTGCCATGGGACGCAAGGATCCCACGATTGGCATGGCATTCTTTTCGTCCTCGGTCATGGTATCGTATATTTCCTTTGGCAGGCTTTGGCGCATCAGGTGCGTATCCTGGCCTTTGGGATCGCTCATTTCCCAGGCCGACATATTGACATATACACCCTTTTCTCCAGCGTACAGATGGGCATCATCGATCGGGATTACCAGGCATTTTTTGGTGGCCGTTTTTCCGGTGATGCTCATAACGGCGGCACTTTTGATTTTCAACAAGTTTAGTTTGATAAAATAATTCATAATCGATAGGTATTAATTATTGATACTTAGTTTGAAAAACCGACGGAACGGTAAAACCGCCGGAAGCATTTTTATAGACCGTTTTTTTTTTCATATATAGAGTGTCTAAAAAAAATTATTTCATGCGTTTTATCAGAAAATTATATCTTTCCCGATCGTCCAACAGGTAAGCCACGAAAGACCGGCCATCAAATTGTTGATATACGCGCCCGCGAGCGAGGCTGTTAGCTTCTACATCTTCCTGGGTGAAAAACTGTAACGCCGTATTGGAAAACATCATAATAGGCCAGGACGGGCCGAATACCATTCCTCTGATGATATTGTTAGCATGATGGTAACTTTTCACCTCATGATGGACGGCGTAATTACCACCGGTTACTATGACCAGCCAAAGGTTTCCCTTGGATAGTTCGATATCTTTATTTTCGTTCATGTGTTTGGTATTTATCGTATTCTAAAACCTCCGGATTGTTCACAAAATATGGCCAATTCTTCAATTTTATCAATAAAACTACCATCGGGTGGGGCTGCATTTGGAAGCCGGTATAATACCACAAACCTATCTAACGGGGACATTTCATCCCAATCTTCCTTTATCGCCCTTTTGACATACACATATCCCCGAAATACTTTCGCCATCGCTTTTGCCTCCCCAGGGGTGACCAGGTAACCGTCATTCATCATGGGGTCATATCCATCCCTTAGTTTTCGGATGTATTTCTTCGGATTGATAGTGTATGCGCCGAAGTTCAATATATAATTGGCTCCCGTTTCTTCCAGTATTTTGCGCCAATCATTGATGTGCACCCATGCGTCCCACGCTCCTTTTTTCTTCGCTATTAAATCATATCCCATAATTTTATTTTTTAAACCCTCCCCCGAAGGGGAGGACGGAGTTATTGCTTTACACTGAAATGAGCTATTTGTTTCACAGAGCCATCCGATAACGGTATCTGCTGTAATTGTTTTATTTTTCGGCCTTTACCGATACGGCCAATATGTTTACTGTAACCATAATACTGGAGTAGCATGCCGGTAATTGTTTTTGGATGCCTTTGCCTTTTTTGTTTTCTATTCATGATTTTATTGATTTATGCCCGAAGGCGGTTAATTCCATTTTCCGTAACTCAATATGTGTTTTATAACTTCGATCGTCCAACCGTTGCCCAGCATCTTGTATTGCTGTGTTTCTGAGCATGCCCACCTGTACCATTCAGGTATCGTTTGCAAACGTGCGCACTCGATCGGGGTAAGGCGGCGAATGCGTGCGCCGGTCAGATAAAGCCCTGTTTTACTGCCGATACCTCCGGTTTCGCCGCGTAAGGATGTCGATTTGCCGGAGGTATCATAAACACGCCCGGCCTGGCTGTTATGCCCGTTGTCGTATATATTACCGAGTACATTAATCTTGGTATTATCCAGAATAGCATGTGTCCCGCAGCTCATTTCAGCCATAAGAGCAGGTGATTTACCCGCAGGGTCATAAACTCTGTTCTGCTGGTAGGGCTGAATACCTCCGCTTTCCTTACTGGGATTTAGTTGTATAACCATATTGTTTTGTTCCCATGCGTTGGACGAAAGTATAGGGGATTTTTTCGTATGAAATCCGCCTTGATTATAGCCACGCGGCCTTTGCATCATAATCAAATCATCGAAACCCTTTCCTTCCGTTTTAAGAGCCTGCATTTTCCCGTTTACATCATGGAAAACAGCACCAAAACCATGTCCGGCAGCTTCGTGGCGTTCTTTATGTGCGAGCAGGTTTAGGACACTCTTATCACTCAAGTAATATTTTTCATCCACTTCCGTTTCAAGGATATCCTTAAGCATAATACCCCTGTCCTCCGGCTGCGGGATATCGGAATACACATCCCCGAAAAGCCCCTCGCGACGGGTGCGTATATCCGTCCAATACCAACGGTTGCGGTTCTGCGCAGACACCAGCGCCGAATTGATGTTCACAGGAAAAACGCCTACATATTGCGATATAACGCGCATGTGCTCTTTTTTCATGTTGACATTTTCCAAAAAGAACTTCACGCCCGGATTGCATCTGCGCGCATGGGTCAGTGTCTCGGCGAATACGAAAAACAGACGGCTGCGCGGGTCGTCGAAGGCAAGCTGTTTCCCCGCGAAACTGAACCCCTGGCACGGGCTCCCTCCCATAACGAGGTCTATATGCTCCCAATCGATGTCCCACTCCCGCCAACGGGTCACGTCGCCGAGTTGCACGGTGTCGGGGAAATTGTACTGCGTCTGCGCTATTGCATATTTGTCTATCTCCGAAGCGTAATACGTTTCGGGAGTTATGCCGAGTTCGCGCAGGGCTATCCGGCCGCAGCTCATTCCGTCGAACAGGGAGAGAACTTTCATATTCACTTAATTAAACCATTTAATTTGTGGCACACCCTTAAATCCCTTTTCCCACACGAACCATGCGTAAGCCTGCGCGCTCCCTTTGCCCTCCAGTCCTGTAAAATCACCGTTTTTAGCGCACAATAACCGTGAAGAGGATACATAAACCGTTCGTGGCGGAAATATCTCGAATAAAGCCCTGCGCGCCTTGCCTTCGAGAAATTGTAATTTGAGGAACATAGCCACCTTCGCGCCGCAGGGAACTATGCTCAACGCTTTTTCGACAAATTCTCTTGCGAATTTGTACGGAGGATTGGTTATGATATCGCCATGCCATGAAGTGTTATCTATGCCGAGGAAATCTACCCCTCCCATGCCAAAGCCACGGTCTATAATATCCGTGCTTCTGACGTTATAACCCGCTTTTTCAATTTCACGGCTAAGATGTCCTTGTCCGCAGGCGCATTCCCAAATATCGGGATAGAATGTTTCGAGCTTAAGAAGCCAGCGTGCAGCTACCGGGTCAGTAGCGTAGAAATCGTGTGCTTCACGCTCCGCATTCGTATGATTGGATGCTCCCAGCGTTTTGTAAACGCTATTGCCGTTACCTGTCCAGTATTTCATCTTCATAAATCTTGTTTATCGAACATAGCCGTCTGCGCATCCTTTCGGGGCGCAAGCGCATTCACACGCTCTATCTCTGCGTCTATTTCTTTTTCCAATGTTTTAGCCTGTCGCAAATCGAGCGACGAGCGTGTTTTGAAATATTCCTTCTGCGCTTCTCTCATGCGCATCACGAGGTTGAAAAATTCTTTTGCGTTCATTCTATCTCAGTTTGAAGGTTGTAATTACCGCGTCCCAACTTTTCAGAAATCCTTAATAGTTCTTTGATAGGGTGCTTTCTACGCGCGCTACAATCCCCCGGAATTCACGGTTAAACCGATAGTCTTCGTCGAAGCGGCGCAAGTAGAACTTGACGGTGCTGTGGTCGCGGTTCATTGCCCGCGCAATATCCGAATAGGATGTACCTACGGAGCGGCAATAACGGGCGAAAAGCATACGGGCGTAAACGTATTGCTGTTTGCGGCTTCGGCCTGATATCTCGAAGAACGAAACGCCGGTAACGTCTTTTATCGCCTGCTTTATCTCGCGGAAATCGCCGTTTTTCTGATACAGGACGGCCAGTCCTGTAGCCTCGGCAATACTCTTTTCAAGCGTCGCGCCCCTTGAATATTCCCAGTCTGAAAGCATATAGATAGCATCGCACTGCAGAAGCATTCCTATATCCGCTTTCATGTGCATTTCGTATGGTTCATGATACGTAACCCCGTTTTCCAACGGATTTACCGCCTCGTGGCCTTGGGACTGCAGTTCATGTACGGCTGCCGTGAACTTCGATTTTACTGCGTCGAAGGTCAATCCGGTGATTCTTCCGCTTACGTACACTTTCATGGCTATACTTACTTTAAGCGTGCTAAAACGTAATTTTTATATTTTTCACATCCGCCTGTAGCTTCTGCGGGCATTTCTTCGCATTGAAATGTTTCTACGCGCTCATCATCGTAAACTTCTATTCCCTTTCTTTCCGCGAGGTAACGTTTCCTGTAAGTGTACATGTACTTGTCGTAGGCTCTGCAGTAAAACGCTTTACATGTCCTGTTTTCATCTGAAAAGCCATTATCTGTCGTATAAGATTTTATACTTACTTCAAGATGTATGCAACCCATACATGGATGTATATTCCGGGGATTTTTGCGGCAATGTTTCTCATGCACGCCGCAGGCTCCGGGGTTGGTTATCTTACGACCGCAGTAGTCGCATATATAAATTTTACCTGTTGTTTGTTTCATCGCAGTAATGGTTTAAACTTTCAAATTCTTCTTCCAGGTCGGATCCGATTTCAATCAATCCGTCGAAATATTCCAGCAACGCAAGCTCCTTACATTTCGCTACGACCGCATTGCTTGGCTTCTGTGCGACTTTCATTAGCTCGGCTATGTCATTCTTCAACTGGACACTCTCGGATAACGCAACGGCTTTATTTTTACGTTCTTCGTATTCTTTGAGCAATGCCGTTTTGGCGCGCGCCATGATGTCGCGTTTGCGGTCAGGGGTCAGTCGTAACAGTCCTTTTTCCCGCAGGATGTCATAAACGACCGTTTTCGGTATCAACGCAAAATGTCTGTCTTTGGCCCGATAGTCATTAAATGCTGATATGCAGAGGCTTTTGCATCTGGCTGTCTTTTCCGTTTCCGATACTTCGGGCAGTAGGGCAGCTGCCTGTATTTCGCGTCGTTTTTCTACGACCATTTTCCGTTTGGGGCTTTGCATGTAGTCTTCGAGCCATGTAACGTATTTGCGAAGGGATAGTTCCACGTAATCGCTTCGTGTGGACATTACTCCGCCAATTATCGCGTCTTTCACTTCGGCGAGCGACAGGCTGCGGAAGTCGTTTACAATCTTCGTGCGGAGGCTTTTCGCGTCGGAGTAGAGCGTTTCGGCTTCCGGTTTGCGTCCGCAAGCGTAATACGCCGCAGAAATAACGTCCATGACCGAACTTTCGGCTACCTCCTGCCGGATAACTGCCAAAGGGGTGCTGTCGGATGCGAGCGAGGCTATCGGATTCTCGTTCCCGTGCTTTGCGGGAAGATTGGCATCAGTCTGTATTGTTGGCGTATTGTTCATTTCTTAACATTTGTTTTGCGTGTTCGAGGGCTTCAAAGGTTTCACGTATGCGGCTTTTTGGCGGTTCCGGTGGTTTTGAAAAGCCGTTTTGCCGACAATCCGGCAGTTCATCGAATTCCCATACCCGCTGATTGAGGTATGTAGCCGGGTCTTTGCGGTAACGCTTGTCCGGCGTGTTAGCCACATATTGCGGCAAAGTGCGGAATATGGCATCCCTGTCTGCTGCGGATAGTTTTTTCCACTTTTGAAAGCATTTGTCTTTCGGGGACGTTTTCTTTCCGTACATGTCCCAAAACTTTCCGAATTGCTCTGCGATGTGCGCCGCTATGCCGGACTGAGGGTCCGCGCCCGGTGGCACGCCTTGCCCATCCGCCTCAGGGGAGGGGGTAGGGGGTGGGGTGTTTTGTGCAGAGGTTTTTTCGTCGTTTAAGGCCGATATCTGGTTATCGGAAATTTCTAATGCGGGGGACTCAGGCGACGAATTGTCGCCGGCTTTCTTTAGTGATACTTCGTTAGAAGTATTACTTTCTTTAAATAAATTATTTATATTATTTAATTTCGTTTCCGTGGTGTTTCCGTGGTGTTTCCCTCCTGTTCCCTCTTGTGTTTCCATTAACACATAGCATTTATTGTAAACATCATAGTTAGTGATACTTATAATGGTAATGCCTGTTTCCTTTGGTGTTTCACGGCTAATTTGTCCATCTTTTTCAATAGCTGATAGATAATTGATTACCCGTTTTGTAGACCATTTCCATCTGTCCGCGAGGAAGCGAACCGACGCTACCAGCTGCCCTCTTTTGACAATGACACTTCTATATTTGCCGATATACTGTTTTGCGTCCTCAAATCGGGCGGACTGTAGCAAGTCCAACCACGCTTCGAACCGAGAGTATTCGCGTTCTTCGCACCAGAACCGGTGCTTGAAGATGCGGCGGCTAATAGGTATATATCCTTTGTCTGACATAATTAGTTGGGAAGTGGTCTATTCAATTTGTTATCTATAGAGAACAGCCGCTTCTCTCGATATGAAAAAGTGTATTCCTGTAGAACACTCATTCCATCTGTTTTCATCGAAATCATCAACCTTGACTGTTTCTCCGATGGTATATATAAAACTACTATCTCTATCGGAAGAGACAGCCTTCAATTTAGAATCAGACCCGTCGAGGTTCTGTATTTCCAAAACCTTTGCTTCAGAACATCTGCATTTTAACGATGTTGCCGAAGATCGTTTCGCGCTTTCCGGTATAAGAAGTTTAACGATCATTTTGTTTGCTTTTTTCCATCCGACGAAAGCGCCGTCCGGGCATTGTGGAAAATACATGGTCGTATTTTCGTTTGCACTGGCACCTCTCAGGTTGGCGCCTCTCAGGTTGGCGCCTCTCAGGTTGGCATAGCTCAGGTCGGCACAGCTCAGGTTGGCATAGCTCAGGTCGGCATAGCTCAGGTCGGCACGGCTCAGGTCGGCACGGCTCAGGTCGGCATAGCTCAGGTCGGCACAGCTCAGGTTGGCGCCTCTCAGGTTGGCGCCTCTCAGGTCGGCGCCTCTCAGGTTGGCGCCGCGCAGGTTGGCATCGCGCAGGTCGGCACCTCTCAGGTTGGCCCCGCTTTTAATCGCTTCCATAAGCGTTTTACACATGCTATTATCCTCTCTCTCATGTTCAAAGAGGATATTTCCGAAAACTGATTTGATTTGAATTTTGGTTTTCATTGAAGTATTTATTTAGTTTGCGGCCGGGACAGGATTTGAACCTGTAAGTATCCTCATTTTGTTCTGCGGTTTATTTCTTCAGAAATCACATTTAGAGGAGTATATCGCAGAGTTCAGCGTCTACCATTTCCGCCACCCGGCCTGCCCGTCTTTCCGGGCTGTCAAGTCTTGGGAAACCATTCCACAAGAAGGAATCGAACCTTCTCTATTACCAAACTTCGACTACCAAGCAGAATCGAACTGCATTAGGCCCGTGGCCGGGAGTCGAACCCGGCATAAAAGTCCACTCACGGGCTGGCTCGGAAAAGCCTAACAACAACACTATGAGTCACACCGATTTTTCTTCTTTTTAAACCGTCCTTTGGCATCACGTGCAGCCTTGTATTTGTCGAGTTGCGCTTTAAGCCTGGCACACTCCGTTTCAAGAGCGGTTATACGTCTGAGATTGAAAGCCGTGCTTCTTTTCTCCTGTTCGTAGAATCTCTCCACAAGTGCGAGCCTGTTTGTGAGCCTCCGGTAAGCTTTGTCCTTGATGATGTGTAATCCGAATAGTTTCATTTTATAGACGTTTTAATTATTATATAACGCAGCCGCTATTTCCTGTTTTGTATAGGATAGAAGAGAACGGCATATATCCGCCTGATGTACACATGCGCTGTTTAGTCTGTCGAGCCAGTCGACAAGCATGTTTTCTTCGACAGCCAAGGAGTCGATGAGAGCATTTTGAGCTTTTGCGGATAAGAAGTTCTCACGTGCAATCTTTATGACAGTGTCCGCTATCTGGCTGCTTTTCTTTTCGCGCAAAAGACGCTTTGCTTCTGACAGCATTTTTCCAGTACGGGCTATATAAACACCGAGCGTGGATAGTCTTTCTTTCACTTCTTGTGGTTGATCCGAGCATTCTATTTCGAGGAAAGATTGTATGTCGGACGCTTCTTTATTTAGTTCAGATAGCATTTAAAAGGTGTTTTATTCCAGTTTGTAATTATTAGTTGCTCCAGTTTTTACACCGCCTGCCGTGCGGTTCTTTCGGTTTTCCTGTCAATCCGCATATTCCGCGCCCTATCGGGTCGGCATACATCAGGTGCTTACAGTTACCGCAGTGTTCTTTCGGTTCATCTTCCTCTATTATGGCCTGCCGGGCTAAAGGTTTTTCTGTTCGGGGTTCTCCTGAGTACCTACGCATCCTCTTTTGCTTTCTTTCCTCCCATCGTTTAAGCTGTTCTATGTTCTCTGCATGCCTCTGTTCGGCTTTATGCCTGAGGATACACTCTTTGCAAGTGGAGTCGCGCCCGTCCTTACCGCTGGGATGCCGGTAAAAGTCCGACAGAGGTTTTTCCTGTCCGCAATGGGAGCATACTTTCGTTTGCATGGTGCTGGGTTAAAAGGGCAAATCGTCATCTTGATTGTACATCTTCTGGCTCTCCGGCGCTTGTCCTGAAGCAAACGGATTAGCCGGCTGTGCCGGATTCTGCGGCGCGGCGTTGCTGCCGCATAGAGATAACTCGTTCGCGTTTACGTTTACGGCTATTTGCGTGTGCCCGTTTTTATCTTGATATGTCTTCACCGAGAGTGCCCCGCGAACAAATACTTTATTGCCTTTCTTCAGATATTGTATCAGGTTGCCTCCATCGCCGTACTTGAGTACGGAAACCCATGTCGTGGTTTCCTGTGTCGCTCCCGTATTGGATCTGTATCTATCCGTATGTGCGACGCTGAACGAGATATACTTTTTCCCGTTGAACTCTTTGATTTCGGCATCGTTGCCGATGTTGCCTATAATTTCTGCTGTTAACATCTTATTATTGTTTTAATGTGATCTTAGTGTATCCGGCGCGTGTGGATGTACGTGCATAACGGGCGTAAACATCCGGTAGTTCCGCTTTGAGTGTCTTGCTGTCAAGTGTCATAGTCTCTGACGGCGCTACACGCGTTATTATTATGCGCGGGGTTTCTATCTTATAGAGCCCCTCCCTTTCCATGCCTTCCGTTATGCCGGCAAGGGCTGCTTTTTTACGGGCTTCAGCCTCGTCCATCTGTTTTTTGAGAGCCACGAGTATATCCTCGCACTGTTCTATCGTGGCGAGCGTTTCCTCCTGTGAAGGGATGACGGACGGGGCCGATGTTTCAGGTATGAAAGGCAGTCCGTCAGCGTCTGCTTCGAGTAACCTTTTGCATTCGTCAGAGCATATGCGGGCTACTTTGACACGGCGCGCTTTGCCGTCGCGAAGATGCAGCGCGTATAGTTCGCCAGCTTTTAAACCGGGGTTCTGGAGTTCAAAGAGGTACGCATATATGGATAGTTGCCACGATACGTATTCTTTGTTCAGCGACGATGTGGTCTTGATGTCATACAGATTGTTACAGTCGTCCACAAGGTCTATTTTCGAT
>Ga0137298_10578_pt1 | contig 28539 bp, 32 predicted proteins | sample RamsorincwithD2O_2_FD_97182 | JGI IMG/M metagenome (GOLD analysis project Ga0137298, IMG submission 97182) | Mouse cecal microbial communities from Vienna, Austria - Glucosamine amended with D2O | ecosystem: Host-associated > Mammals > Digestive system > Large intestine > Cecum | place: Austria...
CCTTTTGGCTTTTCCGCTGCAAGCCGGAGAATGGGAATATGACGCCTCGGGCAGCGTCACCGGATTATACGGCTATGCCGATACTGAAAGCCATCATCACGGAACCGGAGACGCAGATTTGGCCGTTTATGCGAAATATGTGTTTAATAATGAATATGAAGCCGGAATTTATGCCGATTTTATGTTCGGCGTCAATCATGAACTTGAAGACTATAACCAAGGAAAATGGGGCGAGGAGATTTATGGCATAATGGACAGTCCGTACGGGCGCCTGATGCTCGGGCAGACATGGAACGTTGCTGCCCAGTTTCATGGCGGAGTGCCGACGGTCGGCCCTTTGGGCGTAGAAAACAGCGATATTGTTGATTTTATAGCTAATCCGAACTGGAAACGCAAAAATCATTATGCCCGCTTTGCAACGTTAAATACGACTTATATTAATACGGACGGCGTTGCGCCGAAAATTTCTTATATTTCGCCGGAATATTATAATACGATGCTCGGTTTGACCTATGTGCCGGAAACTTATAACCGCCGCGGTCTGGTTAATAAAGACGCGCCATATTATGACAAAGGCGGATATATTGTCAGCTTGTATAACAGTGTGGACTTGGATTTTGTCACAATCAGCAGTTCTTTGGGCTATGCGGATTTTATTGATAATGATCAGGAATATTCGGCGTCTTTGGCCTTATCTCGCGGCAACTGGACATTAGGCGGCGGCTGGCGCAGAACCAATGCCGATTCAAAAAATCCGGTTAACCGTAAAGTTTCGGACAACACGCCGGAATGGTTTGACGGTTACCGCGACGGTTATGCCTGGGACATCGGGTTGGGGTATGAATTCGGCCCGTATAAAGCCGGTTTGTCTTACTTTAAGTCAAAAGCTTCCCGCAGCGATAATGAAAACGAAATCGTGATGTTCTCCAACCAATATCAGGTCAATAAAAACTTAGATGTTTATTTAGCGGCTGCCCATGTTGACTTTAACGGGGCAAATGCTAACCTTGAAGAAAATAACAAAGGTTATGCGTTTGTAACCGGATTAAGTCTGAAATTCTAAGAAAGTTTTTATAATGCCGAATATCTTGTTTTTGTCGTCAGATTCCGATTTTGCAGCAGATTTAAGCGAGCAGATAAGTCTTTATGCCAAAGATTTTGTTATTTTGAATCATGATGATGCCGGCCTGATAGATATGATAATTTTAGACGAACAGGCGGATAAACTTGAAGAGTTGCGCCTTAACCATCCGCGGACACCGGTAATTTTGCTGCAAAAATCCGGAGATGAACGGGTTGGAAGTACCGCCTTAAATAATGTTGTGTTCAAACCTTTGTCTTTGGACAAGCTCTTAAATCAAATAAAATCCGGCATCAATCTTCTTGAAAATACCGAAGACGGCTATTTGACCTTCAATAAATATATTGTCCGCCCGATAAAAAAAGACATTTATAACCAGCGAAATCAGGAAGTCGTTAAGTTGACGGAAAAAGAAGTTGCAATCATCAAATATCTGTATAGATGCCGTGACCGCATCGTAACCAAAAACGAGCTGTTACAGGAAGTTTGGGGATACAGCCCCGATGTCAGCACCCACACGATTGAAACGCATATTTACCGCCTGCGTCAAAAAGTTGAGCATGAAGATGCCGAAGCCCAGCTCATTCTGACGGAAGACGGCGGCTATCGTTTGAAAATATGTTAAATTTGCCAATTAATAAAAATCCGTCAGAAAACTGACGGATTTTTTGTTTTATCTTTTTTCGATTTCTACCACGACTGGCACATGGTCTGACGGGCGTTCCCAGGTCCGTGTGTCCCGCAATATGCGATAGGATTTAATTCTTTCTTTCAGGTTTGGCGTGACCCAGATATGATCAAGCCGGCGCCCTTTGTTATTTGTTTGCCAGTTGGGATTGCGGTAACTCCACCATGAATAAATTTTTTCCGGTTCAGGGTAAAATTCACGGGCAACATCAACAAAATCGAGCGAGGCTTTGAGCCTGTTCAAGCGTTCGACTTCAACCGGCGTGTGCGAAACGATTTTTTGCATTTGCTTGTGGTTCCAAACGTCATTTTCATAAGGTGCCACGTTAAAATCGCCGCAGAGCAGCATTTTTTTGTTGCCCAGCTCAGAGCGGTGCTGCTCAAAATATTCCGATATATCATCCATAAAAGTCAGTTTATGGGCAAAAGAGAGATTCTCTATCGGGTCGGGAATATCGCCGCCGGCAGGAATGTAAATATTATTGACTTCAATATCGTCAAAAACCAGCGCTTTAATATGCCGCGCGTCTTTTTTGCCGACCCAGTCCATGCGGCAGGAACCGTCTAAACCGCATTTCCCCAAAATCGCTACGCCGTTATAACCGGGCATGCTGTAAAGGGCAATGTTCGGATACCCCATGGCTCTGATCTCATCAAACGGGAAGTCTTCTTCTTTAGCCTTAACTTCCTGCAAGCAGATAATGTCGGGATTTTCCAGATCAATCAGCCGTTGCAGATGTTCCAAACGGATTCGTATGGAATTAACGTTCCATGTTGCAAGTTTAAATGTCGTCATTTATTTCTTGTTTTTATAGTTAAGCGGGCTTTTTTTGTCTTTTTTGAACTTAAACAAATCGCCGTTCAGGCTCTGGTCTTTTAACGTATTGTAAATTGAAACGGTAACCTCGACAGATTGCGGGTCAACGATTTTCCATTGCTTGAGTTCAAACGGGTCTTTTTCAAAAGTGAGCGTAATCGGGCTTATATCCGGTTTTTTAGGATATTCGAGGGTAGCGACCATAATGCCGCTGTCTGAATAGAAATCGCTGATTTTAAGGTTTTTGCCGTCAATTTTCAAATCATTGGCCAAAATCAAAGTTGCCGGAATGTCATCATAATCAATATGCGTTACTTGGTCGAGTTCTTTGTCGTTATAAACGATAAAACTGCCGTCTCCGACGATTAAGACGGATGTCGGGTCATTGTACTCCATGCGGATTTTGTTCGGTTTGGCAATATAGATTTTTCCCTCTGCCGAACCGCCGTTGCTGGCTGTCTGGACAAAGGTGGCTGAAAGGGTTTTGATATTATTAAGATAATCTTCTATTTGCTTTGTTTCGGCAGCTGTCGGAGCGGCAGCCAAAGCGTTCCAGCTCAAACTTATTAATCCTAAAGCCAAACTAAGTAGTTTTTTCATATGTATCGTCTCCGGAAAATCACGTTGATTTTATTTATAAACCAAATAAATAAATTAGTAAAAGCTTTAAATAAAATAATCCCTCTGCAGCAGATTCCAGCAGAGGGACGAAAAGTTTTTTATTTTATTGGCGGCGGCCGCATCCGCATCCGGATTTAGAAGAGTTTTCGCGGGAAGAAGTTTCTTTTGATGAATTTTCAGATGAAGAGCTTTCGGCTTTCATGCTTTCTGTTTTACAAGACATAATGTTTCTCCTTAAATTTTGATACCAGTTACGGATTATCCGTACCTTTTAACATTTAATCGGTAAAAACCGGAAAGCAACCGGCATATAACCGAATTAAAACCAATGGATATAAAAAACCGCTGACCTGAGCCAGCGGTTTCATTACGGCAGAAACTATTTCTTTTTAGAGCCTTTGGTTGTTTTGGATGTAGAAGATTTTCTGCCTGTTGTAGAACGGGCTGCTTCGGCTCTCATGTTTTCGATTTCTGAACTTGACATAGTTTTTCTCCTTAAATTTATTGTTAATGTCGGGAGCTTGTCTCCCGTAGACACAATAGATTTAATCTTCAATCAGCCGCTCTCAATAGAACATTAAGCCAGTTATGCTAAATATCTAATCTGCTTTGAATTCTGCTTAAACTTTTATTTTATAAAACTCAGCTGTTGCGGGATTTGAATATGCCGTTTTCAAATCCTTGAATTTCAGGGTTTATCTCGGCCATTTCCAAGCGTTTTTCACAAATTGCGGCATATTCCTTTTCCCGTTCAATGCCGATATAATTGCGACCGAGTTTTTTCGCTGTAACAGAGGTTGTTCCTGACCCGACAAACGGATCTAAAACGACGTCGCCTTTGTTGCTGGAAGCCAGAATCAATTTGGCGATAAGCTTTTCCGGCTTTTGGGTCGGATGCGGCGTGTTTTCCGGCATAGACCAGAACGGAACGGAAATATCCGTCCATATGTTTGACGGGTGGGTCAGACGAAACTTGCTTTGTCCGTCATCAATCCAGTCCTTTGGTTTGCCGCTGCTGTCGCGATAAGGCGCAATAACCGGCCGCTGGACTTTAACGGCGTCTAAGTTAAATGTATAATCTTTGCTTTTGGTAAAAAACCAAATGTCTTCAAGGCAGTTTTTCCAATTGTTCTGCGCGCCGCGCCCTTTTTCCCGCTCCCAGGAAATTCTGTTTTGCAGCAAAAAATATTTTCCGGCAATCTCCGGAATGGCAATAGAGGTTTTCCAATCGGAACAAATATAAATGCTGGCATTACCTTTGAGCAGGCGGACTGTTTTTTTCAGCCATTTATCCAGCCATACCTTATAGTCATCCAGCCCCATTTCTTTGAATATTGTTCCGGCAAAATTTTTTGTAAGGTTGTACGGCGGGTCGACAATCAGCAAATCAACGGAATTTGCCGGCAGAAAATCAAGCGCTTTAAAAGCATCTTGGCAAATTGTTTTGTTTAAGACTTGAGACAAATCAACCAAGGCAGAAAGTTTTATCGTTTTTTTTGCATATTGCCCGATTTCTTTTGCCGTCAGTTCAATCGTTTTATTGCGGGGGGCTTTGTTTTTCATTATCAGCCGGTTCAGGCTTATTCTTCGCCGAATTTATTGTTAACCAAATCTGAAATGGCTTTGAGGGCTTCTTGCGCCTGATTGCCGCTGCAGCTGACTTTGATTGTTGTGCCTTTGGCTGCGGCCAGCATCATCAATCCCATAATGGAACAACCGCTGACGGTTTGTCCGATTCGTTCAACTTCAATCTCGCAGTCAAACGGAGCGGCCGTTTTAACAAAAGCGGCGGCGGCACGGGCATGTAAACCTTTTTTATTTTGAATTTCAAGTTCTGCGGAAATTTTTTCGTTACTCATTTTTTTACATTCCCAATAATTGTGATGCGACGTTAATATATTTTTTTCCGGCTTCCTGAGCGCCTTCGACCGTATCCTTCAGGTTCTTTTCTTTGCGCAGGGAGGCAATTTTAATCAGCATGGGCAAATTCATGCCAGCCAGAATTTCGACATTGGCACGTGACATGATAGAAATTGCCAAATTGGAAGGTGTGCCGCCGAACATGTCCGTCAAAACAACGACGCCGCTGCCGGAATCTGCTTTTCCGACTTTTTCTAGAATTTCCGCGCGGCGCACTTCCATATCATCTTCCGGGCCGATGCAGACCGCTTCAATCTGATCCTGTTTGCCGACAACATGCTGCATGGCAGAAACAAATTCTACTGCCAGATTGCCGTGAGTAACCAAAACCAATCCTATCATTTTTTTATCCTTTTGCTTATTTGCCGCAGGCCCAAGATTTTATTGCGCCGAAACTCTTGAGAACTTCGTCTTTGCTTTTGGCTTTAACCAATTCGTCAGCTCTGGTCTGGCGCCCTTCAAAAACAATTTCTTCCACATTTTCGACCGGAACGGCATAAACGCGTTCAACGGTTTTGCCTTTGAGTTCGACAATCATTAAAAATTCGGCTTCGGCCAGAGGCTCTCTTGTGTCTTTGTCAATATTATCAAGTTTAACGGCCAAACGCCCGTCGCGTTTTAACAAGGCGGTTTTCTTTCCGTCAAATTCCAAAACAGGATTGAGCGGCGCGCCTTCGCGGGCATCAATAAAAATTGCCAGTTCGCCGTATTTGTTTTCAATAATCTCAAAGAAGTCCTGTTTTTCAATCAGGGTATAGTACTGTGTTTCCATTGTTTTGCCTTACATCTTGAGTCAAAATTAAAAATATGATATTACAATATCAGTATTGTGTCAATTTTGAGTTAACAAGAAGCATTATTCATATGGAAAAAACGGCGTATAAATTTGTTTGGCATTATATAAAAATTTTTAAATGGTTTTTAATTGCTATCGGCGTTCTGCTGGTAACCGGCCAGACTTGCCGACAGTTTGTTCCGTATTATTTTTCCAGACTGTATGATGCGGTTTCCACTTTTTCTGACAAACCTGAAGCTTGGCAGGGGATTCTGTTCTGTATCCTTATGGCATTTGTTTTACAGTTTGTCGGGCAAATTATTGCCAACAGCAACTTTTTTATCATGGCGCGCATTATTCCCCAGCTCAGGACTTTGGTTATCCGCGATGTTTTTGATTATGTAAACAAGCATTCGATTGCTTTTTTTACCGAAGAAATGGCCGGCAATATTTCAAATAAAGTCCAGCAGCTGCAAAACGGCGTTTGCAATTTGGTCGAGCGCAGTATGGATGCCGCTTGGGGTTTCGGTTATGTGATTGTCGGTTTGGTTGTGCTGAGTTCCGTCAGCATTTGGCTGACGCCCGTATTTGTATTGTGGGGAACTTTGGTAATCTTTTTAGGATTTTATTTGGGAAAAAAAGTCAATCGTTTGTCAAAAGCAACCGGAGATGAGCAGAGCCGCGCCAATGGGATGATTGTCGATTCTATTGCTAATTACAGTGAAATTAAAAGTTTTGCCAATTTCCGCTTCGAGCGGCTGAATTTGTTGAAAGCGCTGCGTCTGCTGCGCAAAACCGAAAGCAAAGAACAGTTCGGGCAAGGGCGGGTCATTCTCATTCAGCACACGACGGTTGTTTTCTCCTTTTTCGCGTTTATGCTGTATAGCGTCTGGCTTTTTTCAAAAGGCATTTTATCTGCGGCGGATTTCATTTTTGTTAATACGCTGTTTATGACTATGGGCGGAACCATTTTCAATATTACTTGGTCTTATAATAATCTGTTGCGCGTTTTCGGCAAGATAACGTCTGCTTTGGAAACCTTAGCCGTTGAGCCGGAAATTGTCGATTCTCCGAAAGCAAAGAGTCTTTCTTTCCGCAATGCGGAAATAACCTTTGAGAATGTCGGTTTTGCTTACAAAAACCGTAATCGTATTTTCAGCGATTTGAATTTGACAATCCGTGCCGGCGAAAAAATCGGTCTGGTCGGTTCTTCCGGCGGCGGAAAATCGACTTTCATCAAATTGTTGGCACGTTATTTTGACGTGACGGACGGGGCGATTAAGATTAACGGAACCGATATTCGCGAGATGAAGCAGGATTCTCTGCATAAGGCAATCGCGACCATTCCGCAAGACGTTTGCTTATTTAACCGGTCGTTATATGAAAATATCCGTTACGGCCGCACTTCGGCAACCGAAAAGGAAATTTATGCCGCAGCCAAAAAAGCGGCCGCAGACGAGTTTATCTGCAAATTTCCCGATGCTTACCAAACGAGGGTGGGTGATCGCGGCGTTGTTTTGTCCGGCGGCGAACGCCAAAGGATAGCTATTGCGCGGGCAATATTAAAGGACGCGCCGATTCTTGTGTTTGACGAAGCAACTTCTGCATTGGACAGCAAGAGCGAAAAACATATTCAAAAATCTTTGAGCAATTTAATGAAAAACAAAACGGTCATTGCTATAGCGCACCGCCTGTCTACTCTGCGCGAGATGGACAGGATTCTGGTTTTTGACAAAGGGCAAATTGTCGAGCAGGGAACGCACGCCTCTTTGCTGCGTAAAAAGGGTGTTTACTACAAATTGTATAACATGCAGGCAGACGGTTTTGTCGGCATAAATAAAGATAAATCCTAAATATTGAATTTATCCTTTTTTTCTGGTATACTGCTGCCAATTCACGTATTTTTAATCCTTAATTTTTTTGTTATGAAAAGAAAAAATGAAACCTTGAGGCAGATTGTTCAACTTATGGATATGCAAAATCTGTCTCTGAGTGATGTCGAAAATTTTAAAAAAGGGTATTATCGCAATGTGGCTCGCCGTTGGCTGTGTACAAGGCATCAGCCGGGCTGGTTTATCAATAATGACGGAGCTTCGGCAGACAATTTGGAAGAGCTTGATATTCATGATCCCGAATTTGAACATTTCGGCATCTGGCTGAACGACGATATTATCGTATCTTCTCGGATTATGTACGAGCTTGGCAGTTATGCTGAGGCTGAAAAATTTATTTCGGGAACATCGCTGGGGCCGTTTTATTTTCGTCTGCCCTCAAGGGAAGAGCAATATCTTCTGCCCGGACAATTGCAAGTCGTTTCGGATGCGCTGGTGCGTTGCGGACTCTCGGAAATTCCCGAAGGGATTTTTTGGGCGGCAGATAAGATACAGCATGACGGGAAGGATTTGTATTCTGTCTATAACGCAAAGAAAAACCTCGCGGTTTACAGCGAACCGGATGAAAAGCATCTGGGACTGTACATTCTCAACGTTGGTTGAAATAACTCAATCAAATAAAAGAGCCTGACCTTGGGTCACGGCTCTTTTATTTTTATTCAACTTTATTATTTTTAACTTCAAAAAACATAGCGCTGTTTTTTAGAGAGGCAAATAACTCGGGATTCGTTGACGTAATCCAGGCCTGAACTTTTAAATCCCTGATTTTTTCAATCAATGCTTCGCGTTTAAGATCGTCCAAATGTGCAACAACCTCGTCAAGCAGCATAACCGGCGCAAAGCCCTGATGCAGGGTTTGCGATTTGGTTTGCGCCAAAATAATGCTGACCAGCAGAGACTTTTGCTCGCCGGTGGAGCAGAGTTCCGCCGGCATATGTTTTTTGCGGTAATAAACCTTAAAATCAGTTCTGTTAACACCGTCGATATTCTCGTTAAACAACACGTTTTTACGTTGTTCTTTCAGGCGGTTTTTATAAAAGTCTTCAACTTCGATTGCTGGCATTTTATCCAGCATTTTTTCAATTAAACCGTCAAGTTCTAACATCACGCTCGGAAAAACGTCGTCCGGCTCATGCTCAATAAATGTGTTGAGTTTGGCAATCTGCTCGCGGCGGGCGGCTGCAATGGCAACACCCAGAGAAGCCATATTTTCTTCCAGAGGCAAAAGCCAGTGGTTGTCTTTAGAACCGTTCTTCAAAAGCTGATACCACTCGCGGTAAAGGTGTTCGAAATTAGCCGTTCGTTTGGCGTGTTCAACATCAAAAGCATAAACCAGCCGGTCAAGAAAGCTGCGCCTTGGCTGAGAGCCGCCGCGAAACAGCCGGTCCATTTGAGGAGTCAGCCAAACGGCAGAAATATATTTTCCGAGTTCAGACTGGGAAGAAATTTTGCTGCCGTCAATTTTAACGATTCTTCGCTCGAAACTGCGAATATCATTTTCGTTGGTTTCTCTGGCAGATTTTTCAACCGCCGTCCCGATTTCAAATTCTTCGCCGCCTTTTTGAATCGTTGAGGAGACGGCCCAACTCGTATTTGATATTTCGGTCGGGGCATATTCGTCGCTGACCAAAGCCGGCGTAATGCGGCGGATATCGGCAAGCCTTGCGGCTCTCAATCCTCTGCCGGGCGTTAAAAAAGAAATCGCCTCTAAAATATTGGTCTTGCCGCTGCCGTTTTCGCCGGTAATGACAATCGGGCTGAGTTCGGCATTTATGCGTAAAAACTGATAATTCCTAAAATCAGTTAAAGTCAGACGCGTAACGCCTGACTTTATGCTGTTGTTAACCTGTAGATTTAAGGCTAAATTATCCATTTTTATTCCGGCTTAAACTCTCATCGGCATCAAAACATAAATAGCGCTGGAGTCTGTTGTATCATGAATAACGGAAGGAGATGAAGCATCTGCAAAAGAAATGCGGACGGTATCGCCTTTAACTTCATTCAAAATATCTAACAGGTAACGGAAGTTGTACCCGATTTCAACCGATTCGCCCTCATATTTTGCTTCCAGTTCTTCTTGAGCGGAACCTAAATCAGGGCTGGACGTCGTAATCGTTACTTTGGCGGTGCCCGTAATCATTTTAATGGCGCGGGTTCTTTCGGCAACAACGGAAACGCGGTCAACGGCAGAAGAAAGCTCTTTAACGCCGAGTTCCAAATTCTTGTCATTATCTGTCGGGATAACGCGTTCATAATCAGGATAAGTGCCGTCAATGAGTTTTGAGGTCAGCGTAATATCTTCAAAAGCAAAACGGACTTTGTTTTCAGACATCGAAACCGTAATATGGTCCGCATTGTTGTCGTCCAGCAATTTGCGGATTTCGGTAATCGTTTTGCGCGGAACAATTACGCCGGCCAAATCTTCAGCGCCTTTCGGCAGGGGGGATTCGACACAGGCCAAACGGTGTCCGTCAGTTGCAACCACGCGCAAAACTTTGGCATCGCCTTCTTTTTTCGCGTGCATATAAACGCCGTTCAGATAATAACGGGTTTCTTCTGTTGAAACGGCAAATTTCGTACGGTCAATAACATCTTTAAGTTCTTCTTTTTCCATAACGAAATTAACAGGAAGCTTGTCGCCGGAAATGACCGGGAAGTCTTCAACGCCGATTGTCGACAATGAAAATTTGGAACGACCGGAAGCGATAGTCAGTTGGCCTTTTTCGTCAGGAAAAGTAATTTCAACGTCAGAACCGTCGGAAAGCTTGCGGACAATGTCGTATAACATATGTGCCGGAGCAGTGGTTGCGCCGGTCTCAATAGTTTTTGCGTCGACGATTTCTGTGATTTCCGTATCCATATCGGTTGCTTTAAAGCTGATGCCGTCTTCCATGGCTTCGATTCTGACATTGGACAAGACCGGAATAGTGTTTCTTTTTTCAACAATGCTCTGTACATGGCTCAGAGTTTTCAAAAGATTTGCACGTTCAATTGTAAATTTCATTTTTTTATACCATCAAATTAAATTATATCTGTTCCGTATCATAGCATAAACTTATAAAATCAGAAGATAAAACAACGATTCGTCAACAGCTTTTTCGGTGAAAAGGATTGCTTTTCATATAAAAAAATCTCCCGAATAACATTCGGGAGATTTTTAAGCTGATTGAGAAAATTAACCTTCGAGAACTCTTCTCAAAGCATCAACATCCTCTGCCAAACCGGTATCTTCCACGATCAGTTCTTCAACCTTGCGGACGGCATGCATAACCGTTGTGTGGTCACGGTCAAATTTACGTCCGATTTCCGGTAAAGAACGGGAGGTTAACTGTTTGGCCAAATACATTGCAATCTGGCGCGGGCGAGCAACGGTGCGGGCGCGGCGGGAAGACTGCATTTCTTTAACCGAAATATTGAAATGTTCAGCCACTTTTTTCTGAATCTCGTCAATCGTCGTGCGTTTGTCATAAGAGCGCAGCATATCTTTCAAAACATCCTGAGTCATATCCAACGTAATCTCTTTGTCTGAAAGCAGCTGTGAATGGGCAATTACGCGGCGGAGAGCGCCTTCAAGCTCGCGAATGTTCGAACTTATTTTCTGAGCTAAAAATTCAGAAACTTTAGTCGGTAGTTCAACGCCGAGCTGGCGAGCTTTGTTTTCAAGGATTCCGATGCGCAAATCAAAATCTGTCGGGTGGATGTCTGCCACCAGTCCGCAACCGAGGCGGGATTTCAGGCGGTTTTCGATTCCTTCCAGATCTGCCGGAGATTTGTCTGCGGAAATGATAATCTGACGCCCTTCTTCAATCAAAGAATTAAAGGTGTAGAAGAATTCTTCCTGAGTTGTATCTTTGCCGCCCATGAATTGAACGTCATCAACCATCAAAACATCAACGGAACGGAACTGCTCTTTGAACGCGGTTGTATCTTTATAACGGAGAGCGCGAACAAATTTGTACATAAACTTTTCAGCGGAAAGATAAACAATATTGCGGGTCGGGTCCTGCTGCTTGATGTGCCAGGCAATTGCATGCATCAGGTGTGTTTTGCCCAAGCCGACGCCGGAGTATAAGAACAGCGGGTTGAAAGAAACATTGCGGGATTCGGCGACCTTACGCGCTGCGGCATATGCAAATTCATTAGTTTTGCCGACAACAAAATTGTCAAACGTGAACTGCGGATTTAACGGAACCGATAAGGGGTCGTTATTCGAAAAGGTTTCATTGATATTGGCGGCCAGAGAATTGGCTCCAGACTGATAAATATTGCTCGGAGCCGGAGTCGAGGTAATCTTTTTTAAAAGAGAACGGCAGGTCGGGTTGTATAAGCCTTTTGCTTCATCATTAACGGCTTGAACGACAAAGTTGACGCTCTTAATTTCAGGATTCTTCTTTTCCCAGATTTTATGAATGCGGTCGCTGTAATGAGTGATAACCCAGTTTCTCATGAAACGTGTCGGAACGCAGATATTCATGACGCCGTCATTGAAAGAACCCAGCGTCAGCGGTTTCAACCAGCTGTCAAAAGCGGTTTCGCCGACTTCAACTTTTAATTGGCTGCAAATCTGTCCCCATTGGTCGTGAACAGAATTTTCGTTGTTTATTGCTTCTTCAGCCATCTTCTCTCCCCATTCATTTTCATTAATACTCAATAATTAATAACAACTCTAATCCCGGCCTTTGCTGCCGCTGATAAAATGTCTCGGCTGCGGAAAAGGCTCAGCAGACATTTTACTTTGGCTGCAGAATTGTTTTCTCCCTAAAAACGCTTCTGCTTGCAGGCCTGAACTCTCGAAACTTCTGTTTTTGAGTCCTTGCCGGGTTACTATAATTATTTATTCCCTGTTCGGGGTAAAATAATTAAAGAATGATTGTCCGTTAAAGGTAAAGTTTATGCTTTATTTTCTTAAAACCGGATTCTTCCGTAATCGGAAAAACACCCTCGAAATCAAATTTTTTAAGTCTCTGATAAAAGTCCCGTTTGAGGCTTCGGATAACTAAAAAATATTTTTCGTGTTTTAATTTTAAAGCTTGCCTGCTTTAACTTTCGAACAAATCGTGTTCTCAAAAAGTGATTCGGATATTAAAGGCAAAAAAAATAATTACAACAGAACATTTCAAGAACATTGCAATTATATTGCTTGACATAGATTTTTTACAGAGTCGCGCAGATTCCTTAGTTTTACGCATAAAAAAACACAAACCGAAATACCTCATATGATTAAAGAGGCATTAGGTTTGTGTTCTGATTTTATCTTAAAAAATAAAGCTTAGAGAGCTTTAATTTTTTTAGAAAGGCGCGAAACGGTACGAGCAGCTGTATTGAGGTGGAAAACGCCTTTGCGGACGGCTACCATCAATTCAGATTCTGCAACTCTGAAAGCTTCCTGAGCCTGTTCTTTATTTTTGTCAGCAATCAAAGCTTCAACCTTTTTAACAAAAGTGCGGACTCTGCTGCGGCGAGCGCCATTGATAACGGCTCTTTTATTGTTGCGGTTAATTCTTGTTTTTGCCGATTTATGATTGGCCATATCTCTTTATCCTGTTCTTAAAAAGTTATTACAATTCAATTTTTGTAATGTGTTATAAACTCTAAACCCTTGCTTAGTCAATAATTATTTTTGCCAAAACGGCTAAAATATTGTTATTTGCCGCGTTTTTCGATAAAACGCTCGAGGGATTCCTTGAAACCGTTGGTTCCCAAACAGATTTTACAGTTTTTGTTTTCATAATCAATGCCGGATTCTAAACCGGTGTTAAACGATTGCTTGATGGCATCTTTTGCCAGCATAATCGCATAACGCGGCAAAGCGGCGATTCTCATAGCCGTTTTCAGGCTTTCGTCAAACAAATCCGGCAAAGCGACAATACGCGAAGCGATTCCGCAGGCCACGGCTTCTTCAGCGTTCAATGCGCGGCCTGTCAAAACCATTTCCATAGTTTTTGATTTGCCGATGGTTTTGGTTAACCGCTGAGTCGCGCCAAATCCGGGGATGACGCCGAGGCTGATTTCCGGTTGTCCGAAACGGGCGTTGTCCGCAACGAGGATAATGTCACATGTCAAAGCCAACTCGCAGCCGATTCCCAAAGCATATCCGGCAACAGCGGCAATAATCGGCTTGCGGCAGTCGTCAATTTGTTTAAAATATTTATAGGTGTTGTCCAAAGCTTCAATCGGATTAATGCTTACTTTTGCCTGCAGTTCCTTAATGTCGATTCCGGCGGCAAATGCTTTATCGCTGCCTTTGATGACTATTGCGGCAATCGTTTCGTCCTGCTCATAAAGCCGCACTTGTTCGGACACTTCCTGCAACATGGATTCGCAAATTGCGTTAAGCGCTTTGGGGCGGTTCAAAGTAATGATGCCGACAGCTCCTCTTGTTTCTGCCAAAATGTTTGTATATTCCATAACTAATCCTGTCAAAGTTTGCTTTTAACGGTGATTCTGACCATCAGCGGCTTAACCGATTCTCTGGCAATGTCCAGAATTTCGCCGTCACGATAAAAACTCAAAGTATTGTCTCTTTTGCCCTGATAAGACCACCCCATTTGCGGCAGGGTCTCCATATAAAATTTTTCAACTTTAGCAAAGCCCATTTTGCTGCTGGTCAGATAAGCTTCGACAAGGCGGCTTTCTTCGTTGCCGAAAGAAATATTGTCTTTCTGAACCTGCTGCATCCCTTTAAGCAGAGGTACATCCTCAAGGCCTTCTATAAAGGCGGCTTGAACCGGCGAGGCGAATATCAGGCCGATAATAAAGATATATGTAAAAAGCCGAAATTGAAATTTAAACATCTTTTTCTCACTTTTGTCTGACCGGGCAGAAAAACGTAGAGCGCCCGCCTAAAACGGTTTTGCGGATTCCGCCGGTCCGGTTGACATTACAATTGCAATGAGGACATTTTTGCCCCGTTTTGTTATAGACGCAATGCATATTTTGAAAATATCCAAGGCTTCCGTCCGGTTTCTGATAATCTTTCAAAGTCGAACCGCCGGCGGCAATCGCTTGTTTCAAAACGCTGATAACGCTTTCAATAAGTTTGCCGCATTCGCCGGCGGAAAGGCTTGCGGCCGTTCTGTCGGGTAGGATTCCGGCAAGATAAAGAGCTTCGGAAGCATAAATATTGCCGATTCCCGTAATAATATTTTGATCAAGCAAGGCAATTTTTATCGGAACTTTTTTATTTTTGAGTTTTTCAGCCAGATAAGCCGGCGTCAGATTTTCATCAAACGGTTCGATTCCCATTTTGCAAAAGAAACGGTGTTGTTCCAGATTCTCTGTGGAACAATAAGTAAACAAGCCAAATCGTCTGGCATCGTTGTAAACGATAACGCCGTTGCCGGTCTCAATGACAATATGGTCATGTTTGACAAGCGGCGGCATGGATTCGCTGATCTTCACCCGTCCGCTCATTCCCAAATGCCAGATAAGGCTGAGCCCGTTATCTAAAGAGATGATAATGTATTTTGCCCGCCGGCGGTATCGGATAATTCCGGCACCCTGAACTTTAGTTGCCAAATCATCGGGAATTTTTTCCCGCAGGTTCTTGTTGTTTATTGAAACCTTTATTATATTAGTTTTGCCGATAGATTTTTCTATGGCGGTTTTAATTGTTTCAACTTCGGGCAGTTCGGGCATATTAACCTCGGTCAGATTCTTTTTTAAAGGCATTATAAATGATAAATGGAATTTTACAATTTATAAAAAAAACAATTCTTGCAATAAAATTAGCGCGCCATAATGCCTTATGTGCCATTGCCGGCCTGAAAACGTTTAATGCCCAATTATGGATTGCCCGCCTGTTTATCAAAAAAAATGATTTGCCGTTGTCAGAAAATCTCCGCCGTTTTTTGCAAAAAGAAAATAACCTGTTTCTGAATGCTGCCGCAGATGAGATAACGGCACGTCCGGATATTGTCGGCAACAAGTGTTTTTATCTGTATTATTCCGAGCCGAGAATACTCCGCCGCGAAACTTTGTTCAAAACAACCGGTAATGCGAAAGAAAAAACTTTTTGGCTGAAATTGTTTGCAGAAATTGTCCGCCGTGATTATCCGCAGTTAAAAGAGCAATATAATTTCTTTTTGCGCCGTTTGGATATTTTGCAGGATATGCGCTTTTATGCTTCTGAACTGGAGGAATTGGAAAAGGCCGCAATGGGATATGCCTCGCCGAATGCCTTTGAAGTAGACTGGATTCGCAGCGGTAAAGACAAGCTGTACATGATTTTTGAGCAGGAATGCAGCCAGACAAATAAGCTGTCTCGTAAATCTCAGGAAGATTTTGCCGCTTTATTCGCATATTTGTTTTTTGAAAAAAATTGGTTCGTCTCAAGCTGGCAGGGGGTGGCCGTAATGCCGGACGGGCGCGTCGCATTGCCGGATTTTGATTTCTTATATCCGGTGACAGACGAATTTAAGGCTTTTGCAAAATCTTGGTTTAAAAATCAGGCAACGCCGGCTAATGACTTTGAATTTAAGCTTGCTAGGGCATTCAAATTGCTTCAGGCATATTGTCCGGCAATAGATGTTGCCGCTGTTTGGCAAAATTATCTTGATGCGCCAAATTCAACTTATAAAGCGGTGCCGGCTCAAATCCAGCTTTTGCATGATTTGCAGCGTCACGGTGTCGTGGTTAAAACCGATTCCGGAATAGCTTTTGACAAAGCGGAAGATTTATCTTATCTGCTCGATTCCCGCCGCCATAAAAATGATCCGCGTTTTCGCAAATCGACAATCTGGTATTGGGGGCCGCTTTTAATTGCCGTTTACGTCCTTTACAATTATTTTTAGGCTTGTCATCGTAAATGCGTTGAGATAAACTTGCCGAAACTTTTAAAGAAAATCAGGCATGAAAAAAACTCAAAGAACCCGAAAATATTTTGCGCCGCAAAATGAGGGCAGGGAACATAAATGCGATCATCCCGGCTGTCAGGAAAAAGGCGAATACCGCGCTCCTAAAGACCGCAAGCTTAAGGAATATTATTGGTTTTGCCTGAAACATGTGCAGGAATATAATCAAAAATGGAATTATTATGACGGAACGGAACCTGATGAAGATGAAGAAAAAGCCCGCAGAGGGAGAATGCGTTTTCGTTGGTTCGGTTCCAAAATAAAATATAGTTTCGGCGATGAATTTGCTGACGAATACAATGCATTCCGCGAATATGCCAGCGATTTTTCCGCGATGAACGAAGTCTATTATACCGAAGAAGACCGCCGGAATATCAAAATCATGGAATTAAATGGCAGCGAAGAAGAAATAACGGTAGAAATTGTCAAAAGACAATATAAAAAACTGGTCAAAAAATATCACCCTGACGTTAATCAGGGCGATAAGCAGGCTGAAGAAAAATTCAAACTTCTCAGTGCGGCGTATAAATCTCTTTTGGCAAAACTTGCCTAAAGGCAAATTATTAAAAATCAGCAGACTTTGGCATCTGACAGCCCGAATTGCTCCAAAGAATTTGCTTTTGCTTGAATACAGATAAATTGTACGTCCGTATCTCCCGTATTTTCAAAAGACCTTAAAACCGGTGGATTGATTTTTATGCAGGAACCTTCTTTAACATCGATTCCATTGCCGTCAAGGTACATTTTTCCGGTACCTTTTAAGAAAAGATATATTTCTTCGTTTTGTTTGTGCTTATGATTAAACGGAAGTTTAAAACCTTTCGGAACGCAATTTATTGATACTTCACAGGAAGATAAGTTCAGAATATCATGTAAAAAGACTTTTCCGTTTTCTTTGTCGGCTAAATTAGCCAAACAGCCAAGATGTTTAATATCAAAATTTGTCATGAAAATCTCCTTTCGACAATGAACATAAAAGCCTGTTTGATATTTGTAAACTACGCACTTTAAAGTAACTATCTTGAACATTTGGCTTTGCTTGTGATATGTAAGACATAAGGAGATTTTAATTATGCCAAGAAAACAAGAGCTTTGGGCCTGCCCTGTTGCGGTTACCGTAAACTTGATTGGAAATAAATGGAAGTTGTTGATATTGAGAAATTTGTTTTCTCGCCCTTATCGGTTTAATGAACTGCGAAAGTCCTTAAATGGTATAAGTCAAAAGGTATTAACCGAGAACTTAAGAAAAATGGCGGCTGACGGAATTATAATGCGTATTGAATTTGATGAAAAAGTGTTTCATACGGAATACAAATTAACAGATTTGGGCGAAAGTATGAGACCTATTATAAAAGCGCTTGAAAACTGGGGAAGCGAATATATGTCCAAATCTGCCGCGGATTAAATTTTTGTTGAAAAACTATCTTCTGTCGCGGTCTTGGATAATCTTTCTGTTGAAGTCCTGATCTTTGACCATTTTTTTCTCTGTTTCAAGCTTTTCTTTTTTTGTGGATTTATCGTCAGAGCGTCCGGTTTTTTTGCAAATTGTTCTGGCAACTTTTAAATCATTGTTTTTTTCTTGGCCTTGTTCGGAAACTTCTTTCATATCCATGTTCTTAAGAGCTGCGTCAGCGTCTTTGCCGCCGATAGACTTTATTTTGTTAACGCCTTCCATCAAATTCATCAGCTCTTTGTCGCTAAGCTCGTTCCATTCTTTTTTCGTGGCTTTAACTTCTTTTTTGAATTCTTGTTTTAATGTTTGGTTCAGCCTGTCGGGATTAATGCTGTTGTCCAAAACGCTTTGACGGATAGTTTCTTTTTTCAAGCCTTTGAAGCCTGCTTGGCGAGCCATTTGATTCGCTTGATTGATAGCGCCGAATTTTTCGACTTCTAACTGTTGTTTGATGATGTTGTTTGTATTTTGCTGCTTAAGCATTTTCTTTTCATCATCATGCAGGGCATTCAATAAAGAATTGTTTGCGGAAGCCAGTTCCAGAGGATCCAGCACAATTTGTCCGTTGTCTTCTTCGTCATCTTCTTCATTCAGATTTTTTATTTTGTTGCGGATTTTTTTCAGCCCTTGCGGCAGATTGGCTGATAACGGGCGGGCGGCTTTTCCTGTGTCGTCTTTTTGGGCATTATACTCAACAGCTTTTTTAATGTTTGTTTTCAGAGTCAGTTTTTCCTGTTCTCCGAAACTGCCTTTCTTCCATTCAACATTGGGGTTAGAAGCGTTATCGTTCATTTGTTTCTCCGCTTGTGCCGTTTTTCCGGCACTGTTTTCATTACTTTTTAGAGTAGCTTAATTTGATTTTTTTGTCAATTATTGGCGAATTTAAAAGTTATCAAGCAAAAACAATAAGATAAAATGTGTGTTTGGCGTAGTTTTTGTACTTTTACAACTGTTTGTATGTGACCATAATGGAGCCGTCTGACAATGTTCTGGACATAACTTCTATTTTATCAACGTCATCTCTGTTCAGAATAAAAGTTTTGGTGGTGAAACTGATAATGTGATTGATAATATCTGCTTTAAGCCCCTTCCAGTCGTCAACTTTTGTAAAAAAGCCTTTCTGCGTTTCAATAAGTTCTGAAATATTAGGCTCTTTGTCCAAAACTTGCTCGTCTGCCTTCCATAAATTTAAATAAGACTGATTATAAAAATTTAAATGTCCGTCAAATCCGAAAATAATCACGGCGTCAAACAGGTTTTCAAGAGATTCTTTCTGAATGGCCAGCAAAGAATTATAGGCTCTGCGGGTCGCCAATTTATCCGAAACGTCTTCATAAGCAAAAACCAGCCCTCCGGCAGGGTGCGGAATGCGGACGCGGCGGATTGTTTGGCCGCTGGGCAGGTGAAGCATATCTTCTTTGGCTTCAATAATAAGGCTGAAATCTTTTTGTTCGCCGCTTTTAAATGCCAGATAATCGGGTACTTCCGGCAGCATGCGTTTGTCTCGCAGCACATCAAGAAACATCGAGTAATTAGGCTGCTGTTCTAACCAAATGTCTTCAAGCTTCCAGAGCTGAACAAAGGCTTTATTATAAAATGCCAGTTTCAGGCTGTTATCAAAAACGGCAAAAGCCGTTCCCAAAGTTCCCATAATCTCCAGATGCGCATTTTGGTGAATTTTCAAATTGCGTTTCAAATCGTCAAGTTCGGTAATATCTATTAAAGCGCCTGCGGTAAAAATTTTATCCAAAGATTCCTCTACATGGAAAGGCGTTTCTATAACTTCAAAAATCCGCCTGTCGCCGTTTTTGATAATGTTGACGGTTTGCTTTTTCGTTTTGTTGACCGAATGGGCCAAAAACGCCAGATTGCGGGAAATGCTGTCTCCGTTCACATTTTGAATTTCTTGGTGGTTGCCCAAAATATCTTCTTTGTTTTGATTTTCAAAAAACTCCAAATATTTTTTATTTATTTCAAAAATATTAAGCTTGTCGTCGCGCAGCCAAACCGGATAAGGAATATTGTTAATCAGGTCTTCTAATTTTAAAATCTGTTTAAACCAGTTGTTTTTTTGAGTTTCCAGTTCGTCTATTGTCTGAAATTCGACGCTTATATCGCGGAACCAAATCATATCGCAATAAATGCTGCCGTCTGCGCCGTTAATGCGAATGCCGGACAAGCGCAAATGTTTGCCGCTGTTGCGCAATGTAAATTCATCTTCAAAAGAGACGCCGTCTTCGCGCAGCAAATCCGTATATTTTAATATTTTTTTTGCATCTTCTTTATAAAAGTTTTTCAGGATCTCATCAAATCCGGAGGATGTTCCGTCCGGCAAGTTCATAATAACCGATAATCGGCGGGAACAATGCTCTGTAACATTTTTGCGGGGATCTTCTATTTTTTCGTCAGGATAGATAAACGCAAAATAGCCGTCTTTAGAGGCATAAAGCGTTTCGGCATAGCGTTCGCGGTCGCGGTTTAAAAAATAACAGGATTGTTTTAAGCGTAAAAAACTGTACCAATAATATCCTGAAAATCCAATCAGTGCCAAAAAAGCCAAGCCTAATCCGAACCAGAGTTCCGGTGCCGCATAGTACATGTCAGTTAAGAGTTCTTGGGTCATTTTTTTCGCTGTTTAGATTAAAATTGTTGCTTGATAATGGATTTTATAATATAAAATGCTATTTGAAAAATGTATTTTTTATTGAGGTGGAAAACATGCCTGTTTTCTGCATCATTTGAATTTTGATAGGAATCTTGATGTTAAATCTTGCTTTTGATACGACGGCGGCCGGATGTTCCGTTGCTTTGCTTGAAGATGACAAAGTTTTGGACAGTTTTTCCCAATCTATGGATTTTGGGCAGTCTGAATTATTAATTCCGCAGATTAAGGAATTAATGGAAAGAAACGGGCTTTCTTTTGATGATTTGGCTCAATTGACCGTTTGTACGGGTCCCGGATCTTTTACCGGCGTCCGCGCCAGTATTTCTGCGGCTCGTTCTTTTGGCATTGCCAAACCGAATATGCAGATTTGCGGCGTAAATGCTTTTGATTCTTATCTCGTCTCATTGGCTTTTTCACCGGACGAAATTGGCTTTTATAATGTTGTTTTGATTGAAACCAAACGTGATGACTTTTACTACCAGATTTTTGATGAAAATCTCAAACCTCTGACAAAGCCGTCCGCCGGCATGCGGGAAGACATCATCAGCCAGCTGCGCGGCAAAAAGGTAACAATGCTGGGCGACGGTGTTGAGCGCTTTTTGATGACTCCTACCGGCTTAAGCCTGCACGTCATAAAAAGTTTTGGCTGCCTGCCGATTGAAAATGTGGGGTTGTGCGGCTATAAGCAATATTTGAATAAAAGAATAGATTTTCCCAAACCGGTTTACCTGCGCGCTCCGGACGTTTGTGTGAAAAAATAATCAAAATATTTTAATCGTGCCGCCAATGCTGTTTGTTAAAAATAAATGTGTGAGCAGCGCAAACAGTTAGTCCGTCTGATTATGCGCCGCCGGCTGTTGCCGGCTAGGCGTAACTGTATTGCATTTCTCGTGAACTGAGAATTTTATTGATCGTGTCGCCCAATTCATCGTGCTGGCGGGATTCAATAATTTCGATAATTTCGAGCTCTTGACGGTCAAGGCGGCGGTTAATGCCGAGGGTGTCGTAATATTGCTTGCTGCTGTTGTACAGCTTGGCCGCTTTCAAATTGTTGCCTTGCTCGTAATAATATTGCGACAGCATTTTATTGGCATTGGCAATCTGGGCAATGTTGATTTCTTCGTCAGCCATATCCAGAACGTTTTGATATGCTTTCATTGCTTGGTTATGAGATCCTGCCTTGGCATACATATCTCCGGCTCTGGTCCATGCGTTGACATTTTTAGGTGCCAATTCGATAGCGAGTTCAAAGGCTCCGGTAGCCAAATGGACGTCGGAAATGGCCGATAATGTGCCGAATGTGCAGGCCTGATTAGAGGTTTCAATAAAAACTTCATCTCTTTTTGGGCCGGATGTCATGGTTGTTGTCCGCTCAATATTGCTGTCCATAAGCGCTTCCAGCATAGCCAGAGAAAAAGTCGTGTCGCCTTCGGCCAAATGGTAGAGAGCCGTAGCTTCGTCCGGCAGTTGTTTGCCGCGGCGGACAGAGGCAAATTTTCCGTTTACAGCCAGAGCGATAAAGTCTTTAATGGCAGAGATTGTCTGCATTATTTCATCTTCGGAACTGCGCCCCTGATTGCGATACATAATCGTTTGGGCAATTTTCAAGTCGTCAACGCCGCGTCCCAGCATGTCAATAATCAAGCCCAACAGTTCGGGCAATGCCCTGCTGCTTTGCTGATAGCTGAGCGTTTCTTCCGAAAGGATTGCCTGAGCAGTTTGCTCCAATTCCGGTATTTTGCCTTTTTTCCAGTCCAAATCAAGCTGAAAATTCTTTTTGGCGGAAGCGGCTTCTCCGCGCTGTTTTTCCTCTTTCTTCTCTTCTTCGTTTTCTTTGCGGCGTTGTTCTTGGCGCTCTAACTCTCGTTGGCGGTCAATCAGTTGGCGTTGTTGCAGCTCATGGCTTTCTTTTTCCAGTCGCGACTGTTCCAAATCCCGTTCTAATTCTCGCTCCAACTCTTTTTCAAGTTCTCTTTCGTTATAAATGCCGTCATCGTCATCATCTGGCTCGTCAAAATCTTCGTTTGTCTGAGCTTTGGAAGAAGAAGCCGTTTCTGTTTTTAAGAAAGCGATGATTGATTTGACATATAAAACGATGATAAGAAATAAAAACATGACAAAAGCAAGCAGCATCAAAATTGTTGATGCCATGCGGACATTGCCCGCTCCCGAGAGGTATTTGTTAAAAAGCCCGGCCAAAACATCAATGTTTCCGGCAACGGAACTCATAAAGTTCTCGGAGGAAAATATAGTTATCACTTGCTCCAGCATATTTTTGTTGAACACCATTTACAAATTGTTTTTATCTGTCTAAAATGCATTGGTCGCCAAATATTATAGCGGCACATCCGCAAAAAGACAATAAGATATAATAGTTTAAAAATGGGTTACTTTAGTCAAAGAAAAAAGCATGCGCGCGAAAATTTATTTATGGTAGTTTCTTTAAGTGTTGTTGCCATAATATATTCTATACTCCTTTTGGCCGGGCAGGATAATTTTTTTACGGCATTTTTGCGGCGCTGGCAGTTTCATTTTTATCTGTTTAATATCTTTTTGTTGCTTTACACTCTTTGGCACGGAAAAATCGTTTATTCGGTTTTGGCCGCATTGCTGTTAATGTTTAATTACGGCTCTCTGGCAAAAACCGCCCGTTTGTTTTTTAATGATACGTCAGACAGTACGCTGGCTTTTAATGTTGTGTACAAAAAAGGCGGGCAGAATTATGAGAATATTCTGAATGCCAAAGAAGTTCTGTTGCGGCGCAAAGGAAAAATAGCCCTCAGTCCGCATGCGGAAGCCTCTTTTATGAGTTTTGAAAAATATGATCAGGTGATTACGCTGGTTAATTTGGATTTCTCTAAAATTTCCAAAAAAGAATTGCCGACGGCTTTTGCCAATTTGGAGCAGTTTGTAAAAAGACAAGATGAGCCTGTTGTTATCGTCGGAGATTTTCAGCTTCCTGCCTGGGCGCCGCTGTATCGTAATTTCTTGTCCGAAACCGGTTTACAGGTTAAAAACCGCGTGCTTTTTACCAATGGCAAAGATTATTTCAAATTTTTTGTTGTTCCGTCAATAAATGTATTGGGGTTTGACAATATTGCCGTCCGCCGCTTAAAGTTCATGCCGGAAAGCAAAAGCTTTGACATTAAATTAGTTTTTTGAAAACAGTTCCAATTGATTTTTTAGTAATCTGATTAATTCTTCTTCCTGATTGGCTTCTGCGTAATCCAATGCCGTTTTCAGGGTCTTTTTAGCCTGTTCTAAATTGCCTTTTCTGAACTCGATTAAACCGATATTCGCATAATCCGTGGCAATGCCTCCCAGCCGGTTATTAATCTGTTCCATATCCAAAGATTGCTGGAAAAGGCCTTTAGCCCGCCGCAAATCGTTTTGTTTAAGGTATATTAAGCCTAAAAGGCTGTAAGCATTGGCAACATGGAAGCTGTTGCTTTGCTCTTGCGCAGTTTTTATAATTTCCCTCAAAGTCTTTTCTGCTTCTTTGTCCTTTTCTTGGCTAAACAAAGACAGTGCTATCAAATACATATTTTCCAGGCAGGCGGAAAGATTGCCATGTTCTTTGTACTGATTTTTGGCTTCAAAGGCCATTTGCATCGCTTTTTGATAGTCTTTCCGGTTAAATGCGCTGCTGCCGATAATTTCTTTGCTGAAAGCAATACCGGTGTTGTTTGAGTTTTGTTTATGGATTTTTAGGGCTTTCAAGGCCAGTTCTTCCGCTTTTTCATTGTTATTCTGCATCAGTTGAAGCAGGCTTTGCTGGTTGCAGATAACGGCAAAGCCGAGAGAACAGCCGTTATCAAGCATAATTTTCTCGGCTTTTTGATAATAGTCGTCAGCTTCTTCAAAACGTTGCTGAATAGCCATGAGCATTCCTAAATTTCCGTATGCGTTTGCTGTTTCGACTGGGCATTTCGCCGCTGAGAAAATTTGTAAGGCAGTTTCAAACATCATTTGCGAAACATCGGAGATAATGGCAACGCGATAAATAATTCCCAGCAAAAGATAACTTTGCCCTTCTTCATATTCCGCGCCGAGTTTATGAAAATATTTAGCCGCCAGCGAGGCATTTTGCGAGGCTCTGAGCATATCTCCGTCATCCGTATCCAGATATGCCTGCAAGTACTTTTGTCGGGCAGAAGCATATTTTTTTTGCCGTCCGGAAATATTATTCAGGCATAGTTGGGCTTTTTCTTTTTCTCCGGCCAGAAAATAAAGGATTCCCAATTCTGTTAAAGCCGCATTGTCATTCGGATTTGCTTTTATATATTTTTCAAAATCGGCGCGATAGCTTGTCTGGCCTTTTACAGCCCGCAGGATATGGCTTAAAAAGATTTCTTTTTGTTCTTCAAGCCTGCGGGCGGCGGGATTAATTCTTCCGGCGCATAAATAAACCAACTGGTGTTTGGCATTGTTCTGAATAAGAAGGGAAACAATGCGTCTCAGATAGTAAGTCGGCAGATAACTTTCGGCGCATCCTGCCGAAAATTTTTTTGAAAGGGCTTTGCGGGCAAGGCGGTAAAAATGATAAGTTTTAAGCCTGCGGTAAAAGTAAAAAAGCAAAACCGGTGCCGCCAAAAAGAAAAGGGCGAATGCGATATATTCAAAATATTTCATCAAATCTTTACGCTATGTTAGTTTTTAAGATTATATAATCAGCGATAATAACAGTACCAACCTTACATGTATAGGGATTTTTTATAATGGCTATTACAAAACTTAAATCAGAACAACTTTATACCCGTTGCGACCCGAAAAGCTTTGATTTTTCAACCACGGCAGAATTGGAAGAACGTCTGTCTGCACTCGGGCAGGATCGGGCATTAAGCGCTGTTGAAATAGGTATTAATATCAAATCTAAAGGTTATAACCTGTTTTGCTTAGGTCCTGAAGGAACCGGAAAAACCAGTCTGGTTAAAAGGGTTTTAAAGCAGGAAGCACAAAACCGCCCCACGCCGGACGACTGGGTCTATGTATATAATTTTGATGAGCCTCATAAGCCGATAGCCATTAATTTTACTGCCGGTACAGCCGCTGAATTTGCCAAAGAAGTCGATAAGCTGATTGAAGATTTGTCAACGACAATCCCCACTATTTTAGACAGCGACGAATACAAAGCCGCTTTGAGCATAATTCGGGAAAAATACAAACAAAAAAAAGAAGAATACATTAAAATTCTTCAGAAAAAAGCCAAAGGCAAAAGCGTGTCGTTGCTTCATATGCCGGTCGGTTTGGTTGTGGCTCCCGTTAAAAACGGCGAAGTTTTAAGCCCCGAAGCTTTTGATGAGTTGCCGGAAGACGAAAAGAAATCCTTGATTGACGATTTGAACGCCATGCAGGCCGAAATTGAGGATTCCGCGCAGGACTTGCCGCAATGGGAAGAAAAACAGCGCAAAGAAACAAACGCAATGCGCGAAAAATTTATCAAAAATTCTATCAAAAAGCCGGTAGATGAATTGCGCAACAGATATAAAGGGCATAAGCAGGCTTCTGAGTTTTTGAAAAACGTTCAAAAATACATCATAGAAAATGTTGAAGAGTTTATGCCGGCACCTGAAACCCAGTGCGGAGAGGCAAATGAAGACGCTTTGAGCATGCTCTTTTCAAAAATGAACAAGCCCGAAGAAGACAAATTTGCCAAATTCAAAGTCAATGTTGTTGTTAAAAATGACCCTGATTCCGGTGCGCCGATAGTTCATCTTGATCATCCGACCCAAGGCAATCTGGTCGGCAGGGTTGAACGCGTCCAGCAATACGGCGCTTTGTTGACGGACTTTACCTTAATTAAGTCCGGCGCATTGCACCGGGCCAACGGCGGCTTTTTATTGATTGACGCCCGTAAACTGCTTTTGCAGCCTTTTGCTTGGGATTCTTTGAAACGGGCAATTGCTTCAAAATTAATTAAAATCGAAGCTCCGAGCGACGAAACCAGCTTTACGACGATTTCTTTGGATCCCGAACCGATTCCTTTGGACGTGAAAGTTATTATGACCGGCGATGCCGAACTTTATGAACTGCTGTCCGAACGTGATCCCGATTTTGCAGATTTCTTTAAGGTTGAAGCCGATTTCGGCGTCATAATGGACAGAACCCATGAAAACGAAATCGAATATGCCAAATTAATCGGCTCATTGTCAAAGAAGAAGAAACTGCGTTCGCTGAATCGTCAGGCGGTTGCCAAAGTGATAGAATATTCTTCCCGTCTGGCGGAAGATTCCCGCAAACTGACGGCGCATATCGCTTCAATCGGCGACTTGCTGCGTGAGGCTGATTATTGGGCGCGCAAATCTCATTCAAACCAAATCGGCAAAAATCATATCGAACAAGCGATTGATGCCCAGATTTACCGCTCTGACCGCGTCAAACAGATGATGTTGGAGCAGATTGACGAGGGAACGATTTTAATGGACGTGGAAGGCGAGCGCGTCGGACAGATTAACGGCCTTGTCGTTTATAATTTCTCGCGCAACAGCTTCGGCAAACCGTCGCGCATTACCACGCAGGTGCGTATGGGTAAAGGCGAGTTTTTGGATATTGAGCGCGAAATAGAACTTTCCGGCCCGATTCATACCAAAGGTATTTTGATTTTGCAAAGCCTGATAGCCAACCGTTTTGCCAAATTTTCGCCGTTGTCTTTGTCAGCGTCTATAGTATTTGAACAATCTTACGGCGGCGTTGACGGTGACAGCGCTTCTTCAACGGAATATTACTGTCTGATTTCCGCTCTGACCGGTATTCCGATTAAGCAAAGCATTGCCGTAACCGGTTCGATCAACCAGTTTGGCGAAATTCAGCCGATCGGCGGCGTCAATGAAAAAATCGAAGGCTTCTTTGATGTTTGCAAACATCGCGGTTTAACCGGTACGCAAGGCGTTATCATCCCGAGAACCAATGTGAAGGATTTGATGCTGCGCGAAGATATTTTGAACGCCGTGGATGAAGGCAAATTTGCAATTTATGCCATTGACCATGTTGATGACGGTATTGAAATTCTGACCGGCAAAAAAGCCGGCACAGCTGACAAACATGGCAAATATTCGCGCGGAACCGTTAACTATCATGTTCAAAAATCTTTGGAAGAATACTATAAGCGTTATGTTCATTTTGCCAAAGAAACGCATGGCTGCTTAGGAAAATAATGTTTAAGGTTCTGTTTGTCTGCACGGGGAACATCTGTCGTTCCCCGACGGCAGAAGGGTATATGCAAAAAATTGTCAATGAGGCTGGGCTGCAAAGCTTAATCTTTGTCGATTCTGCCGGCACGTCAAGCTATCATCAGGGCGATGAACCGGATGCCAGAAGCGTTGAATGTGCTTTAAATCATGGGCTTGATTTGCGTTGCTTGCGTTCTCGTCCGCTCAAAGCCGATGATTTTGCCGAATTTGACTTAATCCTCGCGATGGATTCGCAAAATATTTGGAATATTGAACAAAAGCGGCCGTATGGCGATGAACGATATGGTCATGCTGTTGTCAAAAAATTGTTGGAATATGCGCCGGCTTTTGGTGAAAACGTGCCGGATCCGTATTATGGCGACCACGGTTTTGAAAACGTTTACCAAATGATTTCCGCCGCCTGCGATAATTTGCTTGAAGAATTAAAATCAGAACTATAAACGTTCAAAGTTAATTCTGGGGTCAATCAGAGAATAGGTTATGTCGCTGACAAGCTTGAGGATTAAACCGAGCAGGGCGAAAATATAAAGCGTGCCGAAAATAACGGGATAATCGCGGGTCATGATTGCTTCATAACCGAGCAGGC
>Ga0137298_10580_pt1 | contig 28407 bp, 29 predicted proteins | sample RamsorincwithD2O_2_FD_97182 | JGI IMG/M metagenome (GOLD analysis project Ga0137298, IMG submission 97182) | Mouse cecal microbial communities from Vienna, Austria - Glucosamine amended with D2O | ecosystem: Host-associated > Mammals > Digestive system > Large intestine > Cecum | place: Austria...
TTCTGAGGTAGAATTAGTCTCATCGCAATGAGGAGAGGTCCACCGGATGTCGTTGATAGGATTATAGTCAGGAGTAGAAGAGCTATTACTACTATTCTTCTTTATTCTACTTACCCACCTTCTGTAGAAATAAGTACTTTTACTATGAAGCAAGTTAGATGTATTAGTAATGAGGTTACTCAGTACATTGTTATTGTTATTATGTATGGTAAAAGTTGTTGATGGGTGAGTAGAAGAAGTAGTATTAACTAATGATGATGTATTATTGACACCAATAGTACTATCATCACTCCTCTTCCTCCATTTAGACCTGTGACGCATATTATGGCCCTCCTTTTGGTTTATAGTAGTTATAACTTTTTGCTCGTGGAAAGTGGAGAACTAAGCTATACCTAGTCCTAACCACAATACTTATTTTTGAGGTAACAAAAATAGTACACAACAACATATACTTTTCTTGGCGCAAACCGTTTGCACAATTTGACATGTTGGGGAATTAACCTTTGTGCACTTCTTGTATGATACAAAAATGGCACCACGAGGGTGTCCTAAAGTCTGTAGAAAATCGTGTCTTATATAAGGCATTCATTCACATGACTATTCCTCATGGTGCCGTTCATTCATATGAAACATAACACCAAACAAAATAATCACATATTCTACAAACTCAGGACACTCTCATTGTACTTTAATTTTTACGTTTATACAAGCCTAGTTTTTTGCCAAATTTATGGCATAGAAGCAAACACTAGCTCTTTCTCTTCGCCACTGCCAGCCTATCATCATCTTTCGCAAAATCATCTTGAAACTTTGCGTCAAACAAGAAGCTTAGCATCTGTTCAAAGGTCAGCATCCCTGCCAATCTTTCATAATGATCCACCACTAGCATCAATTGGCTATTTGTCCGCAGAAACGCCTTTAGCGCCTGCTCCAATGTATAATCTGCCCGAATATAATACACCCGCGGTTCCATCACGTCTTTGGCTGGCTTCGTGTCTTTCACATCCAAGCTATTCAGCAACGCTGTATGCAACGTCCCGATAATGTGTTTTTGCCCGTTTACCACCGGGAAATAGGTAAAACCCGAATGATATAGTTTATCCAAGACTAACGGCCCCATCTTTTCATCTTGATCCACGAAAACGATTTTCTTCTCTGGTGTCATTATTTCGGACACTTGCGTTAATGGCAAGTCTAGTATTGCCGCCATCGCTTTACGTTCATTACCTGTCAACACAGTCATTGGCGCTTCACGGAGCAACGCAAAAAGGTCTTCACGTGTTTCAGGTGCCATTGGCACGACCGGCGCATAAGTTGCCTCTTCTACCACCACCGACTTTTTCATATCATCAAAATCTTTCGACAATTTCTTATCTCGGTATGGTTCTAACTTTGGGTCCGCCCATCTCGCAAAAGATTTCAAAAAACTTCGCCACAGATCCCGCAGGGCTCGCCCGATTACCTTCAAAAAACTCCCAACCCCCATCCAAAGCCTCTTCAGCACTACAAGAATCTTCTTCCAAACCCCATCGCCATTATCGCTCTGAGCTCTCCTCCTTGATGTCAACTTCGACTTATCCATACCCTAATTATAGCATATTTATTGACCAGAATTCACTGGCTTATGCTTGCCATTACTCAACATCTTTGCTATCATAGATAAGTCGCGGAAGGTTAGGTCGATTAGCTCATTACTGCTAGCTTCTCATGCGACAGCACTTAAACAGGAGATTTAATGCGTAGAAAACCCAAAAGTCCAGTGCTTGCACGACGCGAAAAGAATTTTCCGCCCGCACCCTGGCAGGAATTCATCGAGCTTGACCCGAAATTCTAGTGTTCATACGCGAAACAAGCCCTACGGTTCGCCCTAGGGCTTTCTTGTTTTCTTTAAGCACATTCCTTCTTGCCAAAAGCCATTCACGCCAAACCTACTAAATCTCTCAACCTATGATAGAATAATACTATGGTTAAAGCACGCGCCCAATTCGTCTGTCAGCAATGCGGCACCACTTATCAAAAGTGGGCTGGACGTTGTAGCGAATGCGGCGCATGGAATTCACTCCTTGAGCAGCCTACCTCCGTTGAAGAGACTTCAGGCAAATCCGCTGTTGCACGCGGGCAAGTCTCTGGCAAAGTCCTAGACTCGGCTAGTATCAACACTATCGGATCCACCAACCAAAAGTCCCGTCTCCAGACCAGCTTCCGCGACCTTGATATAGTCCTTGGTGGAGGCATTCTTGCGGGTTCCGTCATGTTGCTTGCTGGCCAGCCTGGTATTGGCAAATCTACTTTACTTATGCAGCTTTGTGCTGCTATCGCCAACTCCGGCAAAGAAGTTCTCTATGTCTCCGGTGAGGAATCTGCCGGGCAAGTCAAACTCCGCGCCATTCGTCTCGGTGCTTCTTCTGACAAGCTCAAGTTCGCCAGCAGTAACTCCGCCAATGACATTGCCAAGACTATCGAGACAGGGAATTTCGATCTTGTTATTGTCGACTCCATCCAGACCCTTACCCTTGCCGAGATTTCGTCTGCTCCAGGTGGTATTTCTCAGGTTACTAACTGTGGCAATCTCATTATCCGTGCCGCCAAAGCGTCCAATACTGCCGTCATCATCGTTGGGCATGTTACCAAAGATGGCACACTAGCTGGTCCAAAAGTCCTTGAACACCTCGTTGATGTTGTCTTAAATTTTGAAGGTGACCGCTACGGTGGATTTAAAATTATCCGTGCTGTCAAGAACCGCTTCGGTTCCACCAGTGAAGCTGCTATTTTTGAGATGAACGAAAAAGGTCTCGCCGAAGTCGAAAACCCTTCTGCCACCCTTCTCGCCGAGCGCCAAAACACCGACGGCTCTATTATTCTCGCTACCCTCGATGGCACCCGCCCCATCTTAGTTGAAATTCAAGCCCTCGTCACTCCCACTACTTTTGGCTACCCACGCCGCACCAGCTCTGGCTTCGATGCGAACCGCCTTTCGCTCCTGATTGCCGTCGTCGAACGCCGCACCAAGCTCAAGCTCTCCGACAAAGACGTCTATATTAATGTCGTAGGCGGTCTTAAGCTTCAAGATGCCGCTGCCGATCTTGCTATCTGTCTTGCCATGGCCTCAGCCGCCGCCGGTCGCAAACTATCCGAAGATTACGTTGTTTTTGGAGAGGTTGGACTTGGCGGGGAAGTACGCTCTGCCTTTCGTCCCGACCAACGCATCGCCGAAGCCAAAAAGCTCGGCTTCCGCCACGCTATCGCTCCCGCTACCATCAAAGACCCCTTTATTATCCCCGTTAAAGATTTACGCTCTACCCTCATTGACTATGTCAAGGAGTAAAACATGCCCTATCCTTCCATTATAGCACACTTTTACGTAGAAGTCAATGTTTTGAACACTAAATTTACTCAAGAGGGTTCAAAATGCGCATTTTAGGCATCGACCCTGGTACTGGCATCTGCGGTTTTGGCGTCATCGAAAATAATCAAGCCATTGACTATGGTGTCATCACTACACCACCACACACACCTCTACCTGACCGGCTTATCGATATCCATGACTCTCTCCACCAAATCATTGCCGACAATCACCCCGACGTCATAGCTATCGAAAAACTCTTTTTCAAGCAAAACATCACTACAGGTATCTCTGTCGCCGAAGCTCGTGGCGTCTGTCTGCTCGTTGCCAAACAGCACAATCTACCCATTTTCGAGTATAGTCCAAATCAAATCAAAAACGCCATCTGTGGCTACGGCATGGCGCACAAACCTCAAGTCCAGGAAATGGTGCGCGTCCATCTCAAACTCAAAACAGTCCCCAAGCCCGACGATGCTGCCGATGCGCTCGCTGTGGCTATCGTGCATTCTTTCGCCGCCAAGACAACCTAGGAATACCGCCATTCATCGTAAAGTCATCCCTCAGTCATTGGCTTATGCTATAATTAAATAAACAAAGGAGAAAATATGAACACCGCACCACAACCACGCGATTACACAGCTGATGTAACCCCAATCGCTGAAGACATCAACGAGCCCATCGCTGACGAAACCATTATCACCGAAGAGACCGCTGAAGTCATCGAGCCAGCCGAACCTGAAATGTGGCCGGTCTACCTTTCACTCGGCGCACTCGGCCTAGCACTACTAGTGTTCATTGCTCTAAATTTGTTTGGTCGCAAGAGAAAATAGAGCCATGGGCGCCATAAACTGCCAAAATCTATCACCTACAGAATGCACTCAGGCAGAGCAAGCTTTCTACGGCTACTCGCATCCCCACGAACCTAATTACTCAACATTAGCCAACGTCTCAGCATCAATCTTACTCGTTAGCGCCATAAGCTTATTAGTCATTATCATAACCTCTTATCACACAGGAGCAAGCCCTCATGATCGCCCACATCATCGGAAAAATCACTGAAAAATTCCAAAACCTCGTCATCGTCGACGTCCATGGCGTTGGCTACGAACTTACCATCAGTGCGCACGACGCCGAGACGGTCAACGTTGATAGTGAAACCAAATTCTACACCCACCACTCCGTCCGCGAAAACGGTGAAGATCTCTATGGCTTTACTAGTCTCGCCGCCAAAAAGCTTTTCGAAATGCTCATCTCAGTCAACGGTATCGGCCCTAAAGCCGCTATGTCTATCTTGAGCCTCAGTACTCCCGAAGAAGTCCGTAATGCTATCGCCAATGATGACATTGCTTTCATCTCCAAAGCCAGTGGCGTTGGCAAAAAATCCGCCGAACGCATCATTGTCGATCTCCGCGACAAAGTCGGTCTACCCTCTCATTATGGCCGCAGCGAAGCCTATCAAATCAAAGCCGAGAAACCCCCTACCGACGAAGCCCTCGATGCCCTTATCGCACTTGGCTTCCCGCTCAAAGAAGCCACTGCTGCTCTCGCTGATGTTGATCCTACTCTCCCCGTCGAAGAACGCGTTCGCCAAGCCCTCAAGCAAAAATAATATTGACTTTATAGATAAAGTATGCTATAATGAAATAATAGGGTCATTTTAAAACAAATCCCTCTTCTCAAAATCTAAAAAGTATGATAAAATAAAGAACAGTTGTAATATAAAGGTTAAATTATGAGTTTTATAGATTTGAAAAAGATTGGTGACGCTCAAAAGAAGTCCGCTGTTGTCGACGTTCGTTCAGGCGATACCGTCCGTGTTACCCAAAAAATTAAAGAAGGCGAGAAGTTTCGCTCTCAGGTCTTTGAAGGCGTCGTTATCCGCACCGATCGCAAAGATTCCCATACTGCTCGTATTACTGTTCGCAAAGTCGCATCTGGCGTAGGTGTCGAAAAATCTTTCTTAATTCACAACCCATTAGTTGAAAAAATCGAAATCGTCCACCGTGCCAAAGTTCGTCGCAAAAACCTTTCCTTCTTGCGTGAGCGCTCTGGTAAATCTGCCCGTCTCACTAACAAGGCCTTTGATCGCGTAGCAGTCAATGCTCTCCCAGTAGCTGAGACCCCAGCAAACGAGGCTTCCGCCACCGAAACCGCTCCCGTAGCAGAAGAAGCCAAAGCTGAGTAAAATTATCCTCGGTATTGATGAAGTCGGACGCGGCCCCTGGGCGGGGCCGTTAGTCATAGGCGCAGTCATTCTAAAGACACAAGATAAAACAGCTCCAAAACCCAACAAAGCCAAAAACACGCTACAGGACAATTTAAAACAAGACCTCAAGACCGAAGACCCCAGCTGGATCGATCAACTCACCGACTCCAAAAAGCTCACTTCTAGGAAGCGCTCTGCTCTCAGCGTCATCATCTTGCAACACAGCATCACTGGTCTTGGTTGGGTTTCTGCAACCGAGCTTGACCGCTACGGCTTGAGCAATTCGCTAAAACTCGCCGCTCAACGTGCCGTCAAACAAATCCTTACTCAAAAAACTCCATTTGACGAAATCGTCATCGATGGTACGGTGAATTTTCTATCAGACACTCCGCTTGCCAACCGAGTCACTTTACTCAAAAAGGCCGATCTCCTCGTCAAAGAAGTCTCTGCGGCTTCCATCATCGCTAAAGTTGCACGAGATAATTACATGGTTCAGCTTGCTACGCAGTACCCAGAATACGGTTTCGACAAACATGTCGGCTATGGCACTGCTGCCCATCGTCAAGCACTCCTTGCTCATGGCATCTGCCCAGAGCACCGCAGAAGTTTTCGTCCTATCCGCGAGCTAGCGAACACTAACCCAGCCAATCCAAATAGGAATATACTCCCAGACCCTTCCGCCGCTACGCATCCATCAGCCACTCAGCCCGACCCAAGCGGCCAACCCACTACAACCACAGCCTCTGGACAAAAGGCCGAAGCTATCGTTGCCGACCATCTTCGTTCACTTGGTCATCAGATTATCACGCAAAACTTCAAAACCAAAACTTACGAAATCGATCTGATCTCGCTTCACGAAACAAAAATCTACTTCACAGAAGTCAAATACCACAAAAGTAACAATCGTGGCACCCCAATCGACCAAATTACCCCCAAGAAACACCAACAAATGCACTATGCTGCCGAAAAATTCCTCTCTACACACCCCAAATACCAAAAATTTCAACCTACTCTCGCCGTCGCCAGTGTTATTAGCGCAAATTACACCCTTGAAGACTGGTTCCCACTCCATGACTAAAATTTGCCAAAATACCAGATTATCACATATTAATCTAGACTTTTTAACAAAAATGAGTTATAATATAAGCTAAGAGGATTATTATGTCACCAATTATACACAAGAAGATCGCCAAAGCGATCCAAGAACATCAACTTAAAAGCATCACGGTCGATGTTTTTGATACACTTCTTCTACACGACTATTGGCCTGCTGACCTACGCTACTACGATATTTCGGTACGCTGGCTCCCTAGCATCAACCGTCTCATTTCTCCAGATATTACTACCTACGAGTTATACAACGAACGTATCGCCGCCAAGCATGCACTAGATAACGAAAAGCTTTCCAGCCGTATCGACATCTGGTTTGATATCTTAATCGATGCTCTTTGCGACAAATACAATACACCACTGAGCGAAGCAGCCCGTTTTGAGCTATTGGCTAGTCTTATGGCGGTCGAGCTAGAATTTGAAGCTGAAAATACTAAGCCCAACTCGTCGCTACTCAAACAACTCACCACGCTTAAACAACAAAATCCCGACCTCAAATTCTACTTTATCGCTGACAGTCATCTCATGTCCGAGCAGCTCAAGACCTTGTTCAAGCTCAAGCAAATCGATCTCTTCGACGGCGGTGTTAGTTCGGCCGATTACAACAAGACCAAAGCCAGCGGGGAATTATACGAACAACTCACTGCCGAGTTTGGCCCAGATTTCGACCTCTCTGCCAATATACACATTGGCGACCGGAGGGACCCCGATTTTTTAGCCCCACGCCAGCACGATAGTCTGGCAATTCACTATCGCCCCATCCGGTTACGCGGGCTGCGCACACTAGTTGGGCGAACCTGGTTCACATGCCTACACCAATTGGCTACCCATCGTACCAAAAAACCTATCAAAAATCTCGAATCCTATGCCACTTGGTATAACTATGGTGCAATCACTTCAGAAATCCACCGCACTTGGTCCAAACAAGTCTCCCAATTCGTTAAGATACACGATCGCTCAGAGATTCTAATTTCTGGCGAACTAGCCACCATCACAAAACCACAGCTAGCTAACCTGCATTACGTCCATCTCGCTCCAGAGCTCACCAAAGCCAACATGCTCCGAGCATTCATTTGGCTGCTCGCCGCGTGCTCTACCGAGCATTGGGACGCTGAACGTCTATTGGCGCTTCTCATGCAGCAGGAGAACTTATCTCGCGTCCAGCTCTACCAACTTTGTTTTGCTTCATCCTACGCCTACACTGAATTTGCCATCAATAGCTTCGGTGATCAAGATTTCGCAAAGCTCTTCCTTCAAGAGCTACTTAGCGCCGACAAAACCTTCTCGGAGCCTGCCCGCCAAGCCTACGCTCAGATCGCACAGCTCCTTCCAAAGAATGACAAATCCGTTTTTATCCTTCAAAGTACCAATGACAACATGAGCCAAATTTTCTCCAACTTCGCACATTTGCACAACATTCACAATCAAGTCAACTTCGTTGCCTTCGACCACAACAACTCTATTTCCTCCAGCCAGACCCCACTTTTTAACCTACTCAATACTCGTCGCGAAAATCTTATCGTACTAGGCAGCTCCGAAAGTGCATCTTGGCATCACGAACTAGCACCCGCCGAATATTATCAAAAAATCCTTCTTCCAGCCTACAGACGCACTGTCAACAAAATCCTCAAAACTGCCGCTTAAATCTATCTCTTGCCGCCGTGTTCAATACGCTTCCACGTTACATTCTTTGTAAATAGCGCCCGCACTGCACATGGCACATAAGTCACCAAATAAATCGGGTTAAACAAAATCGCTCGCCATTTGATCGAATTCTTAAAATGCATCTTTTCTTTCTTAATCATCATAATCGTAACTATCATTAGCACCAAATACACCACTACGAGCACCATCAGCACCAATGCTAACATCAATTTTACATTTTGTGTGATAAATATTTCCACGACATTATTAAACAGCAAACAAACCACGCCGATCAACGCCCAAATAACCGGTCTCACACCAATTGATTCTTTAATCAAGCTCCCTTGATTACTTGCAGGTTTGCGTTTGCGCATTAAAGGAACATACTTTGCTCGCGCCGAAAAATATCCTTTAATCCAACGTACACGCTGATCCACCGTTTGTCTATACTTGATTGGCTGCTCATCATAAAAAGTCGCTTTCTCATTATAAAATGTTGACACGTTCTCTAAGATTGCATAAAGCGACATCTCATAATCCTCCGTCAAACTATGAAACGGCCAACCACCCCATTTCTCCACCAAATCGCCATCAATATAACACCCCGTACCAGAAAAAATAATATTCGCCCCGTGACGAATTCGATTTTTATTACCAAGCGTATTGATCATTGTAAAAGTCAAAGCCGAAACCGCTGCAATTGTGTTTTGGTTATTGTTTTTCGCATTACGATATCCCGTTGCCATTTGATAACCCACTGCATAAATTTTTAGCATCTCTTCAATATACGTCGGTGCCAAACGATTGTCCGCATCAAAAATAAAATATAGATCATAATGCTTATTCGCTCCCAGAATCTGCTTCACCGCCTCGTCCAAAGCGTAACCCTTACGCTGCAACTCTAGGCGCTTTCGCAGCACCGTAGTACATCCATAGTCACGACAAATACTCACTGTCGGGTCATCTGGACTCTCCACGATCACGTAAATATCTTTCATCGCCACCGATCTGGTCTGCTTAGCAATACTTTCTAAAAGTCCTTTAATTACCTTACTTTCATACCGCGCAGGGATCAAAATCGCTATCTTTGGATCGCGAACGCGCTTCTGCAGGTGCAATTGATTTTGCTTCAAAGCATTATTAGCATATCGCCACAAAAAAGCCGCGTATACCAAGCAAATAAATCCAATCAAACTTATCACTTTCCACCTTCCGAACGCACCATATTAGGAAAATAATGGTGCAAAAATTCATCAGTATAGTACCTATCATATAATTCACCAATCGGCGTAAACGCTGGAATATTATTCTGACGTAAGTTTTGTCTAATAATCGCCGTCCAAGAAATCAAACAATTGAGAATCATAAATACCAATAATCCCCAAAAAAGCGGGTTACCAATCCGCGCTGGTATACTCTCGATCGCCCTTGAACATATTGGGTATACTAACTTCACTAGTAACAAACCCAAAACTCCCCACACCAGCATGATTGGAATGGTCGTCCTGCCCTGAATGTTCAACATTTGGTGGCTATAATCCCAAGAGGTTGTACCAGTAAACATCTCTTGTAGGAAGCTCAATGCATATTCCACCACTCCGCCTAACACCGCCGAAATACCAAAGATCTCCCAGTTGCTATACTTCCGGCTCAAAAGCACCCAGCACATCACAGCTGCACCAAAACCATAGATCACGTTGAACGGCCCATAAATCACGCCACGATGCAACATCCACTCACCCGACTGAAAATAGATCAAAATATCTTCATAAATTGTACCTAGCACCGACCCAATCAAAAAAATAAAGAAAAGTTTCTTAAAACTTAGACCCTCTGCAAACTTATCTGGATTTGCAATTGTCACTGTGGCTACTGGACGACGTTGTCCACGCTTACTAGTACGTTTCTTTGCTGCCTCACCCATTTATTTAATCCTACCTTGATACATTAAACCGAAATTCTACTACGTCGCCGTCTTGCATGATATAGGTTTTACCTTCTGTACGCAGTTTACCGGCCGCCTTCACCGCCTGTTCTGAGCCTAGCTCTTTCAGGTCATCATATTTCATAACTTCTGCCGCAATGAACCCTCGCTCAAAATCACTATGAATCGCCCCTGCTGCCTCTGGCGCAGTTGCACCCTGCTTAATAGTCCAGGCTCGCACCTCTTTTTTACCCGCCGTTAGAAAACTCTGCAAACCAAGTGTTTTGTAGGCTGCTTTAATTAGCTCTTGCAAGGCATCCTCCTCAACACCATATTCTTTTAAGAACTCTTTACGTTCTTCGCTCGTCATGCTCGACATTTCTGCCTCAAGTTTTGCATTCACAAACACCGCTTGACTTGGTGCGACGCTCGCTGTCAACCCTTGCTTCAGTTCGTCGTCCACTAATTCCTTCTCACCCACATTGAACATATAAATCACCGGTTTCTCAGTTAAATAGGGAATGATCTCTTGAATTTCTTTACCGCCTTTTTTGCGTTTGGCTTCAACCTTCTCTCGTGTTTCTAAGTCCGCTAGTTCTAGCTCAGTCTGGATCACATCAATATCATGCTGAGGGTCCTTTGAGCCCTCCGCACGAATCACATCACCGTCTTCAAATACCCTCACCACGTGACAAATAATCTGGCACTCCCGAATGTGTGCCAAAAACTTATTACCCAAACCTTCACCTTTTGAAGCACCCTCCACTAAGCCTGCCACATCCACAAACTCAACCGTAGCTGGGATTACTTTTTCAGTATCATACATCTTAGCAAGTACCCCCAGTCGTGCATCAGGTACCGGCACAATCCCTACATTTGGTTCAATCGTCGCAAAAGGATAATTTGCCGCCAAGGCACCTGCATTCGTTAATGCATTAAATAGCGTAGACTTACCCACATTTGGCAAACCAACAATCGCAATCTTCAAATTCATAATACATATTATAGCAGAATTTTATTATAACTTAAAGCTTCGACCCATCATTTTTGTCACAAACTAAAGTCTTTATGTTAAAATAGACCCATGAAAGGTCAAACGGTGGGAGCAACTGGGCTTTTGTGGCCAAGCAATAAGGCTATGCTGGATTTGCGTGAAATCTCCTGCCAAGACTACATCCTTGAAGAAACCACTCCTCTAGATTTATTATGGCCTGCCAGCCTCATCAACGAACAAGCTAGGTCAAGTACGCGCCGTAGCTGGGCAATACCACTTGCGACATTTGCGTTTATTTTAAGCATAGTTGCCACATTCATTATCGGCCCATTGCAAATGATCTTGGTAGCCGCTATCTTAGATTACAATTGGGTTACTACAGTTTACTTTCCTAATGCTCTGCACTTTACGCTCATTACGACTGGCTTTATTGCACTAATTGGCTTCGTCGGTTTAATACTCAGTTGGCGCACACACCCTAAGCCTACTTATGTTAGTGCTACACTTATTCTAGGTAGTCTAATAGAAATCGCTCTCATCTGGATCTCTGGACGCATTACGAGCTGGGCGCCACATGTTCTAAGCCTCATTCTACTTATCGTTGCAGCGTTTTTCATTATTTCGGCTCTACTCATTAATAAGCAATTCTTCCGCAAAACCCGCAATTCTCTCTTTACCAATATTATCCTAAGCCTATTGATGGTCTTCGCTCTCACCGAAGCTATTTTAAGCGCCATCTACGTCTTTGAACCAACTTTTACACACAACCCCGCCGAAGTCGAGCAACTAGCCACCGCTCACGAACAAGCTCAACTTCCTGGTGTGTCTCGTAATTTATCAGATTTAACTTATGTCCTTTGCGATAGTCCCTACCAACTAATCTATCAAGCTCAAGACGGCGATAGCGGGCTATTTGAATGTTCTAATTCTGGTGAAGTATACTCTGTGCAAGAAACGCCCGAGCGTAGTAATAAGTCCGTATTTGGCGCCGCCATGTACCTCGGCACCACGCACGATGACAAAGTTAGCCTCGCTTTCCCCAGCACGCGATACCTTTATCGCACTTTGCCTAATACTTCCACTGAAGCTGAGCTAGTACTAATGTATCCTGCCGCTAGCGAGCAAGAACTTGTAGATAATATCGCGCAGCCACTTTTAGGTTACTGGCAACAATATCACGATCAAAACCTATTTATTAATGTTTTTTATAACGACGACTTCAGCCAAATCAATTCCACCCGCGATTTCATACTGATGGCCGCACTCGACACTATGGTGATGTCAGCAAGTTTGCCGCGCGGCAATACATTGCAAGGATATTTTAATGGGATTATAGCCCCATATTACTACGAAGCTGACACCACGCTCAAGGCTTTACGCGAGCTTGGTAGCACCCCTGAGCTTTATGCCAATTCGAGTCGTATCGCCCTTACCGATTCTCGTCATATTTCATTACATCTAGCAGCAAATACCGAACTCACCAGTGACATATTGCGCGAACTGCTACAAAGCTCATTTGTTGGCGGAATTGAATAAAAATCCACCAGCGCGCTGCTCTTTGGTGAATTATAGAGATGGCCTACAAACAATATAGGCTACGAAGCAACCCCTACCGCTTTTTCGTCTGGACAAGCCTTCAAAACTCTTTCAATGGCGTCATGCTCCGCCTGTGTCACCCACAAACCATACTTATACTTCACAGAAACTTGTCGTGCCACGTATTGACATCGAAATCCCTTATTTTTAGGTAGCCAAGTCGCTGCGTCACCATCCGACTTCTGTTGATTAGCATTCGCATCCACCGCCAGTAAGTTTAACGGATCAGTCGCTAGTTCATAGCGCTTTTCGCTCGTCAAGCCCTGCGCACCTTTTTGCCAAGCATCCGACAAAGCCACCACGTGGTCAATTTGAATGCCTTTTGACAAATCCGCTTTTTCATAAAATACCAAATGTTGCCCAGTATAAGCTTCGTCTAGCTCCCCACTGATTACCGTACAATTATCATCACTGAGCTGTGCCATCTCACCCAGTTCTCGCTTAATAATCCTCTGCCGCAAACTACAACCATCCACTACCGGCCAAGTCTTATAAAATTCTTCCCGATTATATCCCGTCTTCGGTGCACGCCCCTTTATTTCAAGGCGTGCCAAAACTTCTAGCGCACGTTCACCTTCAACCGACGTCTCCGCGCTCACAGTATGATCAGTTTGATCCAAAACCGACTCATAACTCTGCGGACTCGCCACCACTAATCCAATTGCTGCTACAGCCGCGCCAATTACCGCTATCAATCTTCGCCAACGATATTGAAGTATTATCTTCCAAGACATATTATTATACTAGCACGAATATGCTACAATATATACATATCAAGGAGGAAAATGATTACTGATTTATTAAAAGACAAAGTCGCTATCGTAACCGGTGGCACTCGAGGTATTGGTTTTAATATTGTGCGCACCTACCTAGAACAAGGCGCCAAAGTTATCCTCTTCGGCTCACGCCAAGAAAGCGCTGACTCCGCTGTCACCAAACTCCAATCTGAAAATCCTGCCTGGGAAGTATTCGGCATGGCACCCGACCTCACTAGCTTGCAATCTGTCGAGCAGACCATCAGTAATATTATCGAAAAGTTCAATCACATCGATATCCTCGTCAATAACGCCGGCATCTCTGCTCGTGAGCCACTCTACGACTATACCGAAGAAGCCTTTGATCAGATCATGAATCTAAATGTCAAAGCCCTCTTTAACTGCTCCAAAGCCGTCGCCCCTTTCATGCGCGATCAAGGTGGTGGTTGCATTATCAATACCAGCTCAATGGTAAGTTTCTTTGGCCAAGCCAGTGGTTGTGGTTATCCTGCCAGTAAAAGCGCTGTCAATGGCCTTACCAAATCTCTTGCCAGGGAACTAGGCAAGGATAATATCCGTGTCAATGCCGTCGCTCCTGGCGTCACCAAGACCGACATGGTTGACGCTCTGCCCGAAGAGATGCTTGCCCATGTTACCGCCAATATCCCGCTTTCACGAGTTGCTGACCCACAAGAAGTCGCCAATGTCTTTCTCTTTCTTGCCAGCGACCTCGCCAGCTATGTCAGCGGCAGCATCATTTCCGTCGACGGCGCCACAGTTAATTAACCTTCACTCACTACAGCCCATTCTATCACTCAACAATAGGAGAATATTCCATGCAAAACTTTGGTTCATCAATTTTGTGGTACTGTGCCGCCTACTTTATCGTCACTCTAATTGGCATGCTACACACTATTTTCAACATCTACGTTCTCCACATGAAGTCTATGAAAGACAGCCCTGGCATGGGCGAAGCCTATGAGGCAACTAAGCCTTGGCATCCGCTCTACAATGTCATCATTTTCCCGCTTTTCGCTGCGATTTACCTCCAAGGATTACCCGAACTAACCCTGCAAGATGCAGCATTAACTTCACTATTGTGGGGAACAATTACCATTATTATTGATCTCGTCGGCTGGGTGCTTATTCACCACCCTTGGTCACTCACTTTTAAACAATTCTATGTTGAATACCAACCTTGGATCACTCTCATCTACCTCACCATCTACGCCAGCCCATTCGTCGCTTACGTTTTTCTTACACTAAACTAAACGGAGTCTGTCATACCATTTGACTTCAAAAAGGATACAAATAATTAATCAAAAATATCTCCCGCTAATATTACGAAAGATATTTTACAACAAATCAAATTCATGGTGGAGTGTACGAGACTCAAACTCGTGACCTCTTCGCTGCCAGCGAAGCGCTCTAATCAACTGAGCTAACACCCCAACACTCCTATTATATCACAAAATCTCTCAACTCACCTCATTTTCCCATAAAATCATGTATAATATATACTATGACACGACCAACTATTCTTACCGGCATCCGCGCCAATAGCGAACTTACTCTCGGCAACTTTCTCGGCGCACTTGTGCCGATGGTGCGCCTAGCCAATCAACACAGCAATGATTGCCATATTAATATCTTTGCGCCCGACCTGCACTCCATCATCTCCGACATCGACGGGGAATTACAACAAAACATCGTTCACTCTCTTAAATATTACCTCGCCGCCGGGCTGAGTCTCAACGAAAATATTCACATTTACCGCCAATCACGCGTTCCTGCTCACTCCGAACTCTGTTGGATCTTGAACTGTATCGCCAGCATGGGTGACCTTGGTCGTATGACTCAGTACAAAGACAAAAGCGAAGGGAAGGACAGCGTCAACGTTGGCGTTTTTGATTACCCAGTTCTAATGGCTGCCGACATCTTACTCTATGATGCTACTTACGTCCCAGTTGGTGAAGATCAATTCCAACACATCGAACTCACCCGCCGGCTCGCCGAGAAATTTAATAAAAAATTCGGTGAAATTTTCACTATACCCGTTACTCCAGAGCAACAAGTTAAGTTCATGAACGTCGCTGATGGCATCCGCATCCGCGACCTCCAAAATCCAGAGAAAAAAATGAGCAAATCCACTGCCTCTGAAAATAGCAAGATTATGCTTTCCGACACTCCCGAACAAGTCAAGAAGAAGATTATGTCCGCTACCACTGATTCTGTTGGCAAAATTCAATTCGACATGTTCAATCAACCTGGCATTAGTAATCTGCTTCAGATTGACGCTCTTGTAAATGATCTACCTCTTCAGGACATCATTTCCACTTGGGCTGGCGAAACCCACTATGGCGATCTCAAGAAAAAAGTTGCCGAAGACGTCTCTGTTTTCATTGGCGAGTTCCAACGTAAGCTCGCCACCATTAGCGATCAAGAAGTGCTCGATCTCCTCATTCAAGGCGAAGATTACGCTAATCAAGTCGCTAATGCCAAACTCCTCGAAGTTCAAAAGGCTTTTCACTTGAGGTAAATATGATTATTACCGGCAAGAAATTCAGCAAGCCCGAGTTATCCCGTGTCATCAATGGCGATACGGTTTTGCCAAACACCGATAGCACCGACACTCGCCGCCGTCTCGATCACATCTTGGTCGAAAAATACCCTAATTATAACCGTTCTAGCCTACAAAACTTCATCAAAAGTGGTTTTGCCATCGTAAATGGTGTACCCGTCACCAAGCCCAATACCAAAATCGAAGACAGCTCCACCATTGAACTTCACCTGCCACCCGATCAAAAGATTTTGCCAAAACTACCAATAATTTACGAAGATGATCGCGTCCTCGTGGTTAATAAGCCCACTGGTCTACTTAGTATGGCCAAAGGCGAATACTGCCCCGAAGCCACCCTCGAAGATTATGGCTTGCTCGTACACCGCCTTGATCGCGATACTTCTGGCGTTGTGATTCTTGCCAAAGACCCCACCACCCAAAAAATGCTCCGCAAACAATTCCAAGACCGCAAAACCCACAAGACATACACTGCGCTTGTCGAAGGCACTCCTAAGCTCCCAGAAGCCATGATTAATCTTCCCATCAGCCGCAACCTCAAGCGTCCTACCACCTTCCAAGTCGACCAAAATGGTAAACCTTCTCAGACTTATTATAAAGTCCTCATGAGTCACAACAACAAAAGTCTCCTTGAGCTCAAGCCTACTACTGGCCGCACACATCAGCTCCGCGTCCACCTCAAGTACCTTGGTACACCCATTCTCGGTGATCCTGTCTACGGTGAGGCCAAATCCGCTCCTCGCCTCATGCTCCATGCCAAAGAGCTCGAAATCACCATTCCTAGTCCTAATGGTAATGTTCGCAAAACCTTCCAAGCCCCCGTACCCACCGAATTCCAAGAAAACTATGTTTTTTGAAAAAATCTCTGAACTTGAGTCCATCGCCCACCAAGTCCCGTGCAGTGTTTTTGTCGTGCCCCCCTCCACCAAACTAAAACTCAAAAATCCTCTCTGTCTCTATCCCGACGAGTCTAAAACCACCACTGTCATCACCGTCGAACAGATGCGTGATTTTCTTAGTCTCACCAATAACTGCGAAACTACCGAGCGCTTCTTCGTCATCGCCCCAGCTGACGCCATGAATGAATCCGCCCAAAACGCTTTCCTTAAAACTTTTGAAGAGCCCAAGCCCCATTGTCATTTTGTCCTGCTTACCGAACAACCTAGCGCACTTTTGCCCACTATTCTCTCTCGCGCGCAAGTTTTTTACCTTAAACAAGCCGACCAGCTCGATCAGCCTCCAGCTGCTAAAGACAAGATCATGCTTGCCGCCAAAAAGCTCATTTCTGCCACTTCACGCGACCTCCCCGCTCTCGCCCTCGAGCTCACTAAATCCAGAACCCAGCCCCGTCAGCAAACCCTTGATATTATTGCTACAGCCATTGAGCTCCTCTATAAAAGTTACTTCAAAACAGGGAACGAAAAATTCCTCACCAAACTACCTAATTTCATTAATCTTTACGACAACATCAATAAAAACGGTCACATTAAGCTCCACCTGGTCGCCGACCTCTGCTAGCACCGCCTCAACCCAAACCCAACTAGCATCAGCCACAAAAACCAGCTACTTGAAAACACGCGTCGTGCCCGTCTCGTCAACTCTACTTTTTACCCAATTCCCGTGCTTTTTATGGTAAAATAGAGCTATGATAGGTATTGCGTTTATTGCAATTATGGCTCTATATTTAGCTTTTCTCTTTCCTATTTTTCGCCACAAAAAAGTCGAAGCACCCCGCAGTGCTCGCTATGATATGCAAATGAAGAAGCTTTGGAGCGCCGCCCAGACTTCAATGCGCGATCACAAGCCTCTCCGTGCTGAAAAAGCTCTCCTCACTATCCTTAAGTTTGACGAAAAAAACGCCGCCGCCTACAACCGTCTCGGTATCCTCTATGCCAAAGAGCAAAAATTCGACGAAGCCATCGAATGCTTCGAGATTGCTCAATCACTCGATAATAACCCTTCCTCACTTCACAACGTTGGTCTCATTTATCTTGAAACCGGCGCCTACGAAAAAGCCGTCATGGCCTTTGAACAAGCCATCGAGATCGAAAATACCGTTCCCGCTCGTTACATCGCCCTCGCCAAAGCTGAGGAGCGTCTCGGCAGGAACAAACTCGCCATTGATTCTCTAGAAAAAGCCTACCAGCTTGACCATAGCCCCAACACTCTACGTCTAATTCTCGCTATTTATGAGACCCTAGGCGACACCGAAGGCCTCGCCAACACCACCGCCCGCATCGAGGCTCAAATCGCCGAGAATAGCAAAGTCTCCACCCATAGCGCTCGTCGTACACCAGTACGCCGCGGTAGCGTTGCCAAGTCTGCTGCCGCTAGCCGCGCTAATGCCACAGTTTCTCGTCAACAGGCTACACCCCAACCAACTACCACCCGCCGACGCCGTCAGGTTTAACCAACATGCCCGCGCGCTTACAAAATATACTAGCATAGTTGCAAAACATACTCAGTTACTTATAGTACAATCTACCCCTGTTAATTCAATCATTATTGTAGCCAGAAAAATCATACTCCCATAGAGCTCAATTATACTCTAAGGTTAATAATTGCTACCTATTTCGCAGCAGTACTAGTTTATTAGTAGCTAATAATTAATGCCTACTTTGTGACGATGTCGGTTTTTAGTATCATTCACCCACATAACTCAAACCTACGCCCAAGCAAATACCCTCGGTATAAAACCGAAGGTATTTTTACATTCACAGTAGATAAACTACACAATCGCTGCCGTCACCGTTACGTCTGTCGCATAAGACCCAGGCGCCAACGTCACACTCACGCCCACACCCACTGAAAAATTAATAGTCTTAGCTTGTTCTGGATTAGCCGATTGATAAAATAGTACCTTCTCGTCACCCGTACCAACTGGGCTATATACATCAGCATCATCGGTGCTTCCTAGTACCGGATCTGCTCCTGCTGCTGAAAGCTTCTTCTTAATACCCCACTCGCTCACGCCGGCCGCTAAAGCTTTATCCGCAGTAATCATGTCAATTTGCTGATCATCTACAGCAGCATCAGTGAGAGCAGTCTTCTGCGCACTCAACAGCACTGAATAAGCTTGATTCGCACTAACAGTTGCTGAAATAGTCCCGGTCGTCACCTTCGAAAAATCTGCTTCCTCATCCATACCTGACGTCGCGTCAATTGTAATCGTCGAGTTTACCGTAATTGCCACGTTGGGACTGTCTACCAAGATCTCAGGTACTTCTGGAGCATCTGGATCGGAGACACACCGGACAGGGAATCCGTCGTAGCGAGCGTGGCCGTTCGACGGGTTGAGAGTGGTGCCGGTATTGAAGGTCAGGTCGTACGCGCTGGCGTCAGAGTTGACATTAGAAGACCAGTAGAAACCGTAGTTGCCGGCGTTGTAGAGGTTCGTGCTGTTTACGAGCCCGCCGCGCAGCCAATACATTGGTGCGTCAACCATCGAGTTTGGCGTAGTACCGACATTGCCACCTGTGTCGCTAGTAGCGAAGCCGTACTGGCGAAGAAGATAAGCAAAGGAGCCTTTAGTGTTATAGCTGCCTGTGCCAGCGGTTGGTAAGTGCCAACCCTTCGGACAAATACTACCAGCTGCTTTGGTACCTTGAGTACTTCCAGCACTGTTTCCAGTTCCAGCGGTTGCAGCGTTCCATGAGTAGTAGTTACCGATGGTGTAGTGCTTATCACTACCAGATGTAGACCAACCTGCTGTAGCACAAGCACTATTAGTTAAGCTAGTGATACCAGAACCACTACAGTTGTCTGTGCCGGTTGGGTTAGTCTTATACATTATACCTGGATCGTATTGTTTAGTTTGAGTACTATCACTACCCCAGCTGCCAACGCCACTGGAGTTAGTATACTTCGTTACAGAAATAGAAGTGTCTGAAGTCACATCAGTATCAGAAGCTTTGAGAGTAGATGGAATATCAAAGTCTAGGTTTTGCGTCATCCAGCAGTTACCGTCTTTGAGCTTGGTTACCCAGTAAAGGTTACCGTCACGAGAATCTTTGAGTTGTTTAGTTTCGTTTTCCGCAGAACGTTCACACACCCCACCTGACATTTCTTGCATATAAGTGATATCGGAAAGGGTACGACTGGTTTCCACGCTCGCGTCAGCCACACACCGCACAGAGCGACCGTAGTAGCGATAGTAGTCGCTGGACGGGTTGAGGATACCGGAGTTGAAGTAGAGGGCGTACGCGCTGGACGTATTAGAGTCCGGAGCAGAAGACCAATAGTACCCGACGCTGCCTGCGTAGCGCAGCCCATCGGTGAACACGTTCCCGGCCGGAATGAAGTACATTGGTGTTAGACGCACTTTGTCGACATTCGACTCAGCGCCGTTATCAGTACGCAGGCCATAGGCACCCATTAATGCACCAAAGTCCGCGCTAGTACCATTACTGATAGGTAATCTCCAGCCCGTCGGACAGATGCTTGCACTCGCCTGTCCGCTAGTGATAGAACCACCAGTACCAGCGGTAGCAGCATTCCAAGAGTAGTAATTACCTACATGGTAGTGTTGACCTTCGGCTGCTGGTGGGGTAGTAGTCCAGTTGCCCTCACTAGGGCAAGTCGACATATTAGATACTGGGGTACCACAGTTAGTCCAATCAGTAGCCGATACGTACTTATAGTAATAATTGCCTGGGTCCCAAGACTGGACAGTTGTCTGCGTGCTAGACCAGCCAGAGTTAATGTTACCAGTTTTAGTAGCTACTGCACCAGAGAAGTCACCAGCCTTGATGTCATAGTCTAGATTCTGTGTCATCCAGCAGTTATCATCTCTGAGCTTAGTTACCCAGTAGGCTTTTCCGTCACGTTCATCAAGCAACTGTTTCGTCTCGTTTTCTGCTGACGCCTCACAAATCGCTCCAGTCATCTCCTGCATCTTGGTAATCTGCGATAAAGTCTTCATCACGGGCGTACTCACCTCTACTGCCGATGTCTGTTCGGGAATAAAAGTTAGGTAGCTAAAACCAAACATTCCACCCAGCAGCAGAAAAGTCGCGACACCCAAAGCGCGCCACTTTTTGAAACTATTTATTTTTAACATGAAACCTCCTATTTTGGTTCTACACCAATCAAACATAGAACCTAACTTGGTACCAATTATAGCTTAAGTTGTATGGTCTCACAAGTCTATTTTTTCGGAAAAGTTATGCTTTAATATAAAACAAACCTCAAAAACTCAACAAAAAATGGAGCCGTGTGTCGGCTCTGCCCCGACGACCTGCCGCTTACAAGGCGGCTGCTCTACTAACTGAGCTAACACGGCGTCCACCAAATTATGGTGCTGGAAGTAGGACTCGAACCTACGAAGGCCGAAGCCGAGAGATTTACAGTCTCTTGTCATTGCCACTAGACGATTCCAGCAGGTACTTTATTTATTAACATACCAATTATACCAAACTCCAATTACTTTGACAAGCACCTTGCCTAAGATTTTGTCGTAGTCAGAATATTCCAGTCATGTACCCAATCATACCAATTCATACACGCATTTCTATGTTATACTAAGAACGATACTTAACAGGAACACGCTATGAGTACATCCGCTGAATTTATGGAGTTTGTCGCCGAAACTCTCCACTATTTCCCAACTTTACGTTACCGTAAAATGTTCGGCGAATATATGGTCTATATCAATGATAAGCCAGTCATTTTAGTTTGCGACGAAACCGCCTACGTCAAAAAATTACCAGAAATTGCCGATCTTATGCAAAACGCTAGTTGCGGCACTCCCTACAAAGGCGCCAAAGAACATTACATTCTTGATCTCGAAGATCGCGAGCTTGCCGAGCCCGTCCTCACCATCCTCGAAGCCATTACGCCGCTCCCCAAACCCAAAAAGCGCCGCCAAAAACCTGTCTCTAAGGTCAACAAATAATCCCTCCGAATAATCACAAAAGCACACAGCCAAAATTCTATAATGCGTCGATCTTAAAACTTTAAAAATCCCCCGACCACATCAGCCAGGGGATTAAAAATGTTAGAGTTGTATCGTTCGGCGTTAATCTTAGAATGCCCCTCACGCCCGGCGAAGTCTTTTTATATCTGTTGGTCCAGCCACTCCAAAAACAGTGTAAACTGGCTCAGCCCAGCCGCATCCCGCTGGAAGTTATAGACCGCGCCATTATGCATTTTCACCGTGATATCGCGCCCCGTCAGAAAACTCTGCGCCACATGCACCCGCCGATTCAGCCAGTTCTTGCGCGCATTATAATACTCGCAAGCCAATGCGGCGCAGCGGTGCTCAGCGCTCTCCAATGCCAATGCCGTCTCCACCACCCTTGCAAAACGCTCAGAGATCGTGTTGTCATCACTGACATAATTCAGCAAAAGTCGCCGGTAGCCAAAAATCTTCCAACCCCGCTCCAAATAGTCAAGCGTATCTTTATCACCAGGTTCTCCGCAGACAACCTCATATTTGCCACGATACTCGCGCTCCAGATAACTCGGCATCTCTGGCACCATCACCGGATCGCACGGCGACAAGAAAAACGCCTGCGGATAATGCACCGATAAAATCCCAGCCGTCTCAAAGTCCGCTATGTATGCCTGGTTCGGCTTCGACCCATCCCCAAAGCCCTTCACCTCGCGGCACACGGGTTGCACTCCAACCTTACCAATTTTACACTGCGCATACACCGCGTTATGCTCAATATGTACATGGCGCCCCATTGTCGGATAGCAAGCTACCACCCGCAACTGCTTCTCCCTACCAGCCTGAACAATACGGATATGCTGGTTTGTACGGTTACTCGGAAACATCGAACTCCTCCTTCGAATCTCTAACTCATAAGTACTAGATCGCAAAACACAACCTGCTCCTATATGTTATAATACATTACACCATATGTCAACCACGCCATACTAACAGCCACCCCGCAAACCCTAAGCCTCGTAAAACTCCGATTTCAATATTTACAATCATAAACTGTTGTGATAAAATATAAGATATTATGGCAAAGAAGAATAATACTAAGCGCAAACTCGTTGGTCTGGTCTCTGAGGAATCTGGCATTCGTCAATATTACACCAAGAAAAACACGATGAACACCCCAGACAAGCTCAGCCTTAAAAAATACGACCCCGTCTTGCGCAAACACGTCGTTTTTACCGAGACCAAGAAAAACCTCGGCCGCAACGAAGTCAAAGAAAAGAAGCGTTAATCACTTCACTCTATCAGAGTTTCTGCTATCTTAGCACCATCAAATCCTCGGACAAAACCGAGGTTTTTTGGTCAAGCAAAGCACCAAACGCAACAAAGAGCACTGCCACAACATTCAAGCAACCCAGCCCCCTACCTACTCAATAATAATCTTTTTTCGCTTCTTCTTAACCTGCGGTTTTTCATCACTAGCAAACTCCTCCGTCATCAAATCTTCCACTTCTGCATCATCCACCACATCTTTACCAGTAGTAGCTATCGGCTCTGCGTCATCTGCCAGCCCATCTCCACCCAATGAATCATCCTCAGCACCACCCTCCGGACTATCCATCCAGATGTCTTCCATCACCACTTCTGCCTCGGTTGCATCGCTATAGTCGTCCGCGTCCGCCTCGCGCGCCTTTTGCATACGCTGCGCCAGCACCTGAATCGCCGCTTCTGCATCATCTAGTTCATCTTCGCCCCAGACTCCCGCTTCATAATTGCTATTTGCTTGTACATAAAGCTGCACCAAAGCCTCCCGGCGCTTGCGACTTTCTCGCGCTTTATGGTCAAACTTAATTTTTACCGCCGTACTTGTCATTACGCCGCCTTGTCCACGTACATCCGGCGACACCTCCTGATCCTGGAGTAATTTAAGTAGCCGCTTCTGAATATCTGCCATAATCTCCTCAAAAGCCTTCCCGCCCTTGGCATATTCCAACCCCGTCAGCTTCGCAAAGTCTACATATAAGTCACGGTCGTGCGTTTCTACTACATTCTTACGTAGATTATACAGATTTTGTGAATTTTTAGCTTCACCAGGCAACCACCAGCCCGGTATCACATAAGGCTCCTCCGCCTCACCCTGTTTTGCAGCAGTATTTTTCACTAAAATTTCCGCAGCAGGCTCCACTTTAAGCAAATCCTCCGCTCCTACCAGCCGCAACCCCGGCGTTTCCGCAAAATATTTCAAAAGTTCATCAAAAAAGCCTATAATCCCCGCATCCCGCCAGTTTGCATAAATTTCCGTATCGAAGTAAAGATTCACCAAATCTCCCCTCAAAAACGCCAAATCCAGCTGTTTCTGAAACATTTTCGCCGAAAACACCCGCTCTAGACGCTCGGCATGCCCCGTAGTACCTCCCGCACGAGCCTCATCCTGCAAACCCACCTCTGTCGTCCCCTCAGGAGCTCTCTCCGTTGTCAAATCACTGCCTGTTTCCACAGACCTTGCTAACACCGCATTTTCAAACAAAACCCTCAAATTCGCGCAATTTTTGGCCTCATAGACCATATTAGGGCTACGCCAACCCAAAGATTTAGTGCTTTCACCTGCTAAAATCTCCCTAAATCCCAACTTTTCCGCCCATTTTGCTAATCTATTATGATAGCAATACCCCGGCAAAGCCAAAATCTCACTTTTGGCACCAAAAACCTGCTCTAGTTTCTCTTGCATCTGCAAAACCTGGGTTTTTAACTCATCAAGGTCATAAAACGCCGCCATTGAGTGATAATATGGCGTCACTACCAGCTCCACGGTGCCCTTTTCAACCAGTTTCTTCACTCTACGAATCAATTCTGCATCCCAACGTTCCGCCTGTTCCAGCCATACCCCAGTCACCACCAGGGAAACATGCAAATCTCGATACCGCTGACTATTACGCTCAAGCAACGCCAAAAACGGCTGGAATTCCCGTTCATCCGCCTCTCGAAACGCCACCTCACCCCCATAATAACCCTTCTGTGCCCATTTATCAGCCTCGTGAAGCTCATAAGCGTGGTGTAACCAAAAACACAGATGAAGCGACCGCATTAATTACCTCTCTTTATAATCATTATCCTTATCATATCATAGATTGCTAAAATCAAAGTAAAAACATCCCTCCCCAGCAGAGATTTTCTATGTTCTCCACCACTTTCATCCAAAATATGGTAAAATAGTCTCGAGCCACTCGGCTGCAATTTAGGGGCGTAGTACAACGGTTAGTATAGCGGTCTCCAAAACCGTAGATCATGGTTCGATTCCGTGCGCCCCTGCCAACATATATTTATTGAAAAGATGAATAAAGAAACTGCAAAAGATGCCAGCAAGCCACGCATAAAATGGTATGCTTGGCTTCTTTTGTTGCTGTTGCCACTTGCAATGTATACACCATTTTTGGCTTCAAGATTGCAGATTGATATTGTGGGGCAGGAGCACGTTTGCTGTATGCCGGATAATTTACAGGAATTATTGAAAAAGGCGCAGATCGCACGTAGCCGACGTTCAGAATCGGATGCAATCATGAATGGGGTAATATGGAGTGGAATAATATTATTGATAGTATTTGTGGTGTTATTTTATACCATTATTTGGAGTAAACTAAACCATCCAGCGCAAATTTTTAGTGGTATTATAATCGGAATCATTGTATTAGCAATATTGATGTGGCTATTGCATCTATTGGAATGGTATGGTGCAAATACGGAAGAATATTATCAGTATGCTTGGTCAATGCAATGGCCATTCGTGTAGATGCATTTTACAAAACAGATAATTCCGTGCCGTTTCAACACCGACTTCGCACACTCGACATTAAACTCGCCAAGTGCTACCATATACTTAGTAGGGTTGAGGATTAAGCCCTTGAAGCCCTGCCAAGAAGAAAACGTTTTTATGAGTTTTGAAAAGCTACAACAAGAAAATCACGAAGCATTCAAAGCCAAACACTAATACATATATGACATGTATTGTAGCAAGTAGCACACGACTCAACTTAACATTTAACTACTTCCCCCTAGGAACGTTATTAATGCCTGTCGTACTGTGTCCTGCCATTTAAGATAAACCTCCTGCAAGGAGTGTTTTTGTTTTAAATGCTATGCGTCAAGCATAATTCCATAAAGTCGTTCCGCATTCAAGGATCAGCGTAAGTTACATCTTCGTATGCTATCCAGATTAGCCATAGTGAAACAATCCCAATTATCTCATTGACGTATATGTTCTTTCATGTTACAATAATAGCAGCCCGGACTTTATCGGCTCCGCCGACCCCATATCCAAAAGATCGTACATTAAGGAGGAAGCAAAATGGCAATTATTATCTGTATTATCGTTAGTGGCGCATATCTATTGCTGTGCTACATGGTGTCCGCATGTGGCTGGACCATCAAAGACACGGGTGGGTACGAAGCCCGCTGTCACGACGGCTCGTATTACACCACACGCATAATTCGCCACGCAACCCTCAGCACAGGATGGCAAATCATGCATTTCGTGCTCAAACTATCGTTATCTCTGACCCACGCTATTCTCTATAACAGAATTGCTGAACACTTCGACACCGCCAGTACGCTAAACGTCATTCTCGGAGTAACGTGCGCCGTCATTATCGTAATCGGCATGTTCCTTGAGCGCGACCCATGCAAAGATTAGACCTCGCGAGGAGCCCAACCAACTGTCCGCTACCACAAAACCGCCGCACCCCGCGGCGGTTTTTCATCCTACCGAGTTAATTACATCAATTCCAAGAAATGCCCCACCACGCCAATAATACTCCCCAAAACAACAGACATGATTGTCATTGCTATCGGGCTTTTCTTATCGTCTTTAGCCACCAAAATAATCACTGGGATTGCCAACAGCAGCGCAACTACTCCGCCTCTTAACCACCACAGATCAGCTCCAAACCAGTCAATCCCAAAAATGACAAATGGCAGTATCAAATAATACACAAATGCCGACACGCAGGAATACTTATCGACTTTCATTTTTATCATCGGCAGAACATCTATTACTCCTGCAACCGCCCCGATCAATAACGTTACTAAGAAATTCATTAACTTTATCTCCCTTTATATTAAATATTTTATAATTTATCTCTACTTAATTATATCATTTTTATTTTTAACCCGCCGCGATATTCGATCCAGCACTTTATCTATCATAGGTTTCAACACCGCATACACTCCGTAGCCAATCACCCCACCTAGCACATTCGTTATCACGTCCGTAATATCCGATGTGCGCAAATCACTTATTAATGGTTGCACCAGCTCAATTGCCAGGCTGAGCAGCAAAGTCCACCCCACTGTTCGCCAAAACTTCGGATGCCGCTCAGTCAACGGCAACAGTATACCAAACGGCACCGTCATCACTACATTCAAAATTACCTGCCGCGCATAGTCACCTCTTCCTGCTGCCACATCCACGAACGGCGCAAAATTCATCGGCACATACTGGTGATTAAAAATAAACGGCAATGATGTGATAATCGGCATCAATGTAAAATACAACACAAAACCTAAATAAATATACAGCAAAGTATTTACCAAGAATACATCCCTACTTTTCACGCGCCATTTTTGATAAAACACCGCAAAATACAGCACTACCAGCACCACAATATCAACCATGTCTCCCATCGTCATACTCATCATTATACCACCAGAGCTTCAAAATTCCGCTAAACCTTGTATAAAGTTTTCGACACGCATGTCAGAAACTTTTTTGCCATAACAGGGGTAAGAGGGTCAAAGTTTTCGACACACAGGTCGAAAACTCAACACCCCGAATAGCCCCTCTTCCTCACGCAAAATCCACGCTTTTCAGCGGCGTCTTATCGCGCACCCCACAAAAATTACACACAAACCACAAAAACTATGCTACAATAAAACTAGCTTTACTCACATTGAAAACAGATAGTATTTTGCATGAACGCTTTCTAATTGCATAGTTTCGTCTTTTGAAAACGGCATCGTAGTCGATTGGAAGATGAAGCTATCAAGCAGAAACTATCTAGTCAATGGGAGTAAAGCACCCTACGGTGCCGTTTTTATTTGTATCGGTGACGCAATATAAATAAAAACTAGTACCTTCTAGGGTGATTAATTAATCCAAAACCAAACCAAGGAGGGCTAGATGCTACAAAGAAGGAGAAGGAAGAATAAGTCTTCTACTCACCCATCAACAACTTTTATTAATAACTTGCTTCATAGTAAAAGTACTTATTTCTACAAATGGTGGGGAGAGAAGAATTCTACACTATCTTCCAAGTGGGGTGTTAGCAATAGATTAGCTTATTCCTGCTTAGTGCCTAGTGTATGCATACTAGCCCTC
>Ga0137298_10581_pt1 | contig 28330 bp, 29 predicted proteins | sample RamsorincwithD2O_2_FD_97182 | JGI IMG/M metagenome (GOLD analysis project Ga0137298, IMG submission 97182) | Mouse cecal microbial communities from Vienna, Austria - Glucosamine amended with D2O | ecosystem: Host-associated > Mammals > Digestive system > Large intestine > Cecum | place: Austria...
GCCGTAAACTGTTCATTGGTTTAATAGAAAAGCCACGGGTCATCAAAACTCGTGGCTTAAGTAGCAAAGTAGAGATTTGGTAGCCCATAGGAGAATCGAACTCCTCTTTCAAGAATGAAAATCTTGCGTCCTAACCGATAGACGAATGGGCCATGAGAGTTTTGTGCCTTCTAATGGCGCAATCCTCTATTAAGCGTTGGCGAGCTTGTTTACGTGAAGTGCAAGCTTGCTCTTAAGGTTGCCTGCCTTGTTCTTTGAGATTGTTCCCTTTGCAGCGAGGCGGTCGAGAAGTGAGCTTACCTTGATATAGGCTGCTGCAGCTTCTGCTTTGTCGGTCATTGCACGAAGACGGCGCACTGCGTTACGTGCGGTCTTGGCATAATAACGATTGCGGAGTCGGCGTGACTCAGTCTGACGGATTCTCTTAATAGATGACTTATGATTTGCCATTATAAAAAAACTCTTTTATACTTTGTGTTTAATTTAATTTGGTAGCCCATAGGAGAATCGAACTCCTCTTTCAAGAATGAAAATCTTGCGTCCTAACCGATAGACGAATGGGCCGACATGCGCTGTGCGCAAAAGCGAGTGCAAATATAGATACTTTTTTTTATTCTCGCAAATAAATCGCGATAAATAGCTCATTTAATGAAATTTTTCATGGCAATGACTATGTTTTTAGTAACTTTAGGGTCGTTTTATGACTGTAAATCCACTATGTTGACCCATCTGAATTGCATCGCTTTGCGCACTGTGAAGTACAGTGACCGCAATAATATACTCACTGCCTATTCGCGGGAAATGGGGCGCGTCGCGTTGTTGATGTCGGCCGGAGGCAGTCGCGAGGCTGTTCGACGCAGGGCTGTCACGATGCCTTTGACTCCCTTTGAATGCATCGCCGATGTAAGACCGGGGCGTGACATATACAATGTACGCGAACCACGGGCCTTGTTGCCACTACATGGGTTGCACTCCAATCCTGTAAAGGGCGCTGTGGTCATGTTCATGGCCGAGCTGCTCGGAACGGTGCTTACCGAGAGCCAGGAGGATGCGGCACTCTATGCCTTCCTGGTCGATTCGATAGAGCGATTTGACTCTATGTCACGCGGGGTGGCTAATTTCCATCTTGCGTTTCTGTATCGTCTTGGTCGTTACATAGGCATTGAGCCCGATGTGTCGACCTACGCTCCCGGGCGTGTGTTTGACATGGTCGACGGTACATTCCGCTCTTCACCGCCGCTTCATCGTCGCTTCCTTCCTCCCGAGGATGCCGCCACGGTAGCCCTGTTGTCACGCATGACATGGGATAATCTGGCTGCGTTCCGTTTCAGCCGCAATCAGCGTAACTCTATTCTCACGGCGATTCTGGAGTACTACACTTTACACTATGCGGCGTTGTCGGGGCTTAACTCGCTTGATGTTATGCGCAGGCTGTTTGATTAACCTTGGCTATTGGCGGCCGCACTTGCATATTAATGTGGAAATGCTTAACTTTGTCGTGGTTCAACCGATGGCCTGGTAGTTCAACGGATAGAATAGAGGTTTCCTAAACCTTAGATAGCGGTTCGATTCCGCTCCGGGCTACAATATCAAACATGTATTAACCGAATATCCGATTCTTGCTTCCATGAACATCATTCGCAAATCTCTCATCACTGCAATTTTAGCCTCCGGGCTTGCGTTCAACGCCACCGCATCATCGGCAGCTCCCGATGAAAAGGACTATGTGGCCTATCTCTTCACCTACTTTACGGGCAATCACATAAAGCAGGAGGCCGTGTGCTATGGCATAAGCCTCGACGGATATAACTACTATGCCCTCAACTACAACAAGCCTGTGCTCGACTCAAAGGTCATCAGCTCTACAGGCGGCGTGCGCGACCCCCACATTCTGCGCGGCGCCGACGGAAAAACATTCTATATGGTTCTTACCGACATGGTTTCGGGCAACGGCTGGGACTCCAACCGCGCCATGGTGCTGCTGAAGAGCAACGACCTCATCAATTGGAAGAGCTCGGTAGTGAATATGCAGAAGCGTTACGACAATCAGGAAAAGCTTAAGCGAGTGTGGGCGCCTCAGACTATTTATGACGACAAGGCCGGAAAGTATCTCGTTTACTGGTCAATGAAATACGGCGACGGCCCCGATGTCATATACTACGCCTATGCCAACGATGATTTCACCGACTTCGAGGGCGAGCCGAAACCTTTCTTCCTCCCTGCCGACAAGAAGTCGTGTATCGACGGTGACATTGTCTACAAGGACGGTGTGTACCACCTTTTCTACAAGACCGAAGGTCACGGCAACGGCATCAAGGTAGCCACAACCGACAATCTTACTTCGGGAAAGTGGACCGAGCAGCCCGACTATAAGCAGCAGACAACCGATGCCGTTGAGGGTGCCGGAACATTCAAGCTTATAGGGGAGGACAAATATATATTAATGTATGATGTCTACACCAACGGCCGTTATGACTTTACCGAAACAACCGACCTTACCAACTTCAAGAAGGTTGATTGCCCCGTGACTATGGACTTCCACCCGCGTCACGGTACGGTAATTCCCATCACCAAGGCCGAGCTTGATGCCGTGACATTACGTTGGGGGATGCCCGAAGCTCTTAAGAAGAAATAATGTGATGTGCCCGGAATGTCGGGTGCTCATATAATAAATAGCAGGCGAGAGCCGCAGCGAATATTGGAAATCGTTGCGGCTCTCGTGTCTTTTGTTAACAATAGACATATTTTATCGGGCATTTTGTTAAGATAAATAATTTTATTTAGTACTTTTGCAAAATAATTTGCTGAATTAGCAGCAAAGGTTAAACAATATGTAAGGTATATAACGTTTATTTGTTGTCAAGAATAAAATAATATGTCAAAAGTAACCAAAGAAATGGCCCTCGAGTATCACCGCGAGGGCAAGCCGGGCAAAATCGAAGTAGTGCCCACGGTGCCTTATTCATCACAGCAGGATCTCGCATTGGCTTATTCGCCGGGCGTAGCTTATCCCTGCCTTGAAATTGAACAAAATCCCCAGGATGCCTATGAGTACACGAGCAAGGGCAATCTTGTGGCGGTGATTTCCAATGGAACAGCCGTACTCGGGCTTGGCGACATAGGCGCTCTTGCCGGAAAACCCGTAATGGAAGGTAAGGCGTTGCTGTTTAAGATTTTTGCCGGACTTGACTGTTTTGACATTGAGGTAAATGAGAAGGATCCCGAAAAATTCATACAGATTGTCAAGGCTCTGTCGCCCACATTCGGCGGCATCAACCTTGAGGATATAAAGGCTCCCGAATGTTTTGAGATAGAGCGTCGCCTCCGTGAGGAGTGTGACATCCCCGTGATGCACGACGACCAGCACGGCACGGCGATCATCTCGGCGGCCGGATTGATCAACGCCCTTGAGATACAGAAGAAGAACATAAGCGACATCAAGCTTGTCGTAAACGGAGCCGGTGCCGCCGCAGTGAGCTGTACGCGCCTCTATATCGCGCTCGGCGTGCGTCCCGAAAATGTCGTGATGTGCGACTCCAAGGGAGTAATCAACCGCAAGCGCACCGGATTGAACGCTCAGAAGCTCGAATTTGCCACCGACCGTGACATCGACACTCTTGAGGATGCAATGAAGGGCGCCGATGTGTTCCTCGGCCTTTCGGTAAAGGATGTGGTGACACCCGAGATGCTCAAGTCGATGAACGACAGGCCCATTGTGTTTGCCCTTGCCAATCCCGATCCCGAGATTGCCTATGATGTGGCAATGGAGTCGCGTCCCGACCTGATATTCGCTACAGGCCGTTCCGACTATCCTAACCAGATAAACAATGTGCTCGGATTCCCCTACATATTCCGCGGCGCTCTCGACTCGGGCGCTACCGTAATCAACGAAACGATGAAACTCGCTGCCGTAAAGGCCATCGCCGCCCTTGCCAAAGAGCCCGTACCTTCGGTGGTAAATGCCGCATACGAGATGTCAAATCTGCGTTTCGGACGCGAATATATACTTCCCAAACCCCTTGATCCGCGACTCATCACAACTGTGGCTCCCGCTGTTGCACGCGGTGCCATGGAGTCGGGCGTGGCTCGTCGTCCCATCACCGACTGGGATGCCTATAACGACAAGCTCCGTCAGCTCATGGGCTACGACAACAAGCTCATGCGTCGCTTCACCGAGGAGGCTCAGCGCAATCCCAAGCGTGTCGTATTTGCCGAGGCCAATACCGACAACATGCTTCGCGCTGCCGTAAACGCTTATCAGGACGGTATCTGCATACCTATCCTGCTTGGTAACGAGGAGATGATTGAAAAGCGTGCCGCCCGACTCGGTGTCGACATCACCGGACTCGAGATCGTGAATCTGCGTCACGACCGTGAGGCCGACCGCCGTGCCCGTTACGCTATGAATCTCGCCGAAAAGCGTCAGCGTGACGGAATGACCTATCCCGAAGCCCTTGAGATGATGTTTGACCGCAACTACTTCGGTATGATGATGGTTGAAACAGGCGAAGCCGATGCATTTATCGCCGGAACCTATTCGGGAAGTCACACTCCCGCCGAAATAGCGCGTGAGGTTGTAGGCATACGCCCAACTTACAACCATTTTGCTACAATGCACATCCTCAACACCAAGCGTGGTGTGTTCTTCCTTGCCGACACGATGATAAATCACGAAATGGACGAAGAAACGTTGCTCGACATCACCCGTCTTGCACGTAATTCTGTTGAGTATTTCGCTCATGAGCCGGTAATGGCCATGGTGTCATATTCCAATTTCGGTTCCAACAAGGAGGTCGAGCCGCGACTTGTGCATAACGTTGTCGAAAAGATGCACAAACTCTATCCCGAGTTGCCTATCGACGGAGAAATGCAGGTGCACTACGCCATCAACAAGAAAGTGCGTGACTCCAATTTCCCGTTCAGCCGCTTGAACGGAAAGGATGTCAACACTCTCATATTCCCCAATCTCAGCGCAGCCAACACTGCCTATAAGATGATGCTTGAGATGGGTCTTGCCGAAGCCATCGGTCCCATCCAGATGGGTCTTAACAAGCCTATCCACTTCATCAATGTCGATTCGCCGGTGCGTGACATTGTCAACCTCGCTACTGTGGCCGTACTTGATGCCGCCGTACTTGAGAAGATAGGCAACGACCATGACAAATAATTATCGCTATAATTAAAAGGTCTCAAAAATAAGTGGGTACAGACGATTTGTAAAAACATCTGTGCCCACTTTGTTTGTTATATTTAGAAAAACAATTGCAATATGCGACTTAACGGACGACGCGAAAGCAACAACGTTGACGACAGGCGCGGACAACGCAGGATCGGAGGTATTCCGATGAAAGCCGGTGGCATGAGCATCGGAGCCATTGTGATAGTAGGAATCCTTACATGGATCATGGGCGGTAATCCGCTCGAAGTGCTCACCGGAAGTTCCGGCATGATGGGCGGCCAGGAGGCTACTGCATCCTACACGCCTTCGGCCCAAGAGGAGGAGATGGCTACATTCTCGCGGCAGATTCTTGCCGCTACCGAGGATGTGTGGACCGAGGAGTTCCGCAAGATGGGAAAGACCTATCGTCCGCCTACTCTTGTTCTCTTCACGGGATCCGTGCAGAGCGGATGCGGTAATGCATCGGCATCTACGGGCCCGTTCTATTGCTCGGCCGACGAGAAACTTTACATCGACCTTTCGTTCTTTGAGCAGATGCGACAGTCAATGGGTGCGGGAGGCGACTTTGCCTATGCCTATGTGATTGCCCACGAAGTGGGACACCATGTGCAGCACCTGCTCGGAGTGCTCGACGATGCTCACTCCCAGATGTCGCAGATGAGCCAGTCCGACGCCAACAAGGTGAGCGTGCGCATTGAGCTGCAGGCCGATTTCCTTGCCGGAGTGTGGGGCTATCATGACAATCGCCTTTTCCAGTCGCTTGAAGAGGGTGACCTTGAGGAGGCTATAAACGCCGCCTCTAAGATCGGTGACGATTATCTTCAGAAACAGGCGCAGGGCTATGTAGTGCCCGATGCCTTCAATCACGGCCGTTCCGATCAACGCATGCGATGGCTGAAACGCGGATTGACTACAGGCGACCTTCGTCAAGGCGATACGTTCAGTATGTCTTATAATTCGCTTTAATAGGTGATTAATTTGGTCAAAAGTTCTTCTTTTGAATAAAAATAACCATATTTTCTCGCTCGATTTAAACGTTTAGGGCATATTTGTATCTAATCCAGTAAAAGATTATAAGTCATGAAAAGATTAATTCGCATTTTTGTCATTGCCTTGGTTAGTATAGCTATGATGGTGCCCCCGATTGAAGCTCAATCGAGGACAACAGGCAATCGTAACGAAAGATCACACAGCACACAGAACTCGCGACCGAATAATTCCGGCCGCCCGAGTAACAGTTCCGGCCGTCCCGGTAATAACAATAACGGCCATCGCCCGGGTAACAACAACCCCGGTCGTCCCGGCAACAACAATAACGGTCATCGCCCCGGCAATAACGGCGGCAGCAACGGTCATCGCCCGGGTAACAACAACCCCGGTCGTCCCGGCAACAACAATAACGGCCACCGTCCCGGCAATAACGGTCACAATCCCGGCCGTCCCGGTCATGGAGGATATAATCCCGGTCATCCCCATCGTCCCGGTGGCGATTATCGTCCCAATCGTCCCAATCGTCCTCACCGTCCTACTGTGATTGTACCGCCTCATCGTCCCCATCGCCCGCCTATGCGTCCGTGGTCGCGTCCCGTTCCGCCTCCGTCATGGCGTCCTCGTCCCGCTGCTCCCGTAATCGCCTCAATCCTCGGCATTACTTTTGGAACGGCAATCAATATGTCGCTCGACTATCTGATCAATCGCGGTTATACAATCGACGGTTATGGTAACGATGCCGTATATCTTCGCGATGTCAACGAAATGTCATATTATTGGCCCGATGCCACACTCTATTACGGAGCAGGAGGGCTTGCCCGCTCGGAGTTCCTCTATTCGACAAGCTACCCTGACCCCATGCGTTACAATTCATTGTACACAAGGTTTAACCGCACCTACGGCCCGCCTATCAACATTGTTAGGACAGGAGGCGTATTGTCGGCCACTTGGTTTGCTCCCAACCGAGGTTATGTGACTATCGACTATCGCTCCCAATATTCATTGGGAGGGGATCTGCGATACTTCACCACACTCACCTTCGGACTCTAACTTTTGTTAATTAAATATTGTCGATTTTTGCCTCGAAAAGCTTCAAAAAGGCTTTTCGAGGTCTTTTGTCATAAAATGTTGGCATTTAATTGCAGTTTAGCTGCAAAATATAGCGATTATATGTATTTTTGTTGGTAAATTTGCACACTTGGTATAAATCATTTTACTGTAGTGGATGATGAATAAGAGGAAAAATCGTTTACAGGCTATACTTGAGTTGCTTTCAAGTAACAGCATAGGCAGTCAGGATGAATTGCTGCAGATGCTGGCTCTTCGCGGATTCATGGTCACGCAGGCCACGTTGTCACGCGATTTGAAGTCATTGCGCACAATAAAGGTTGCAACCGATCTTGGCGGTTATCGTTATGTGGTTCCGTCGGCATCGGGACATGCCAATGTAGACGATATTACCGAAAACATTCCATCTACGGTCCAGTCGGGAACGCATCAGGCAGTAATGTCCATGGCGATTTCCGGCAATATTGTGGTGCTGAAGACGCGCACAGGCTATGCCAGCGGCCTCGCTTATGACATCGACCAACTTGCCGCGCCGTTTATACTCGGTACGATACCGGGTGCGGCCGACACCGTCATAGCGATAGTTGTCGAGGGCACTGACAGGGGTGAAATTTTTGAATATTTCCGAGGATTCCTTCCCGATGATGTGATTGATGCGGCACGCGATCAGTTTTTATGATTATCCTAATTATTAATTAATAAATATAGCAATACTTAAAGCAAGAAATGGTAGACCCATCTAAGATTGAAGTAGTCGTTGCTTCGGAGGAGCACATCAAGTATGTCGACGAGATTCTTGACACTATCAATCGCGCTGCCAAGGTGCGCGGCACCGGTATCGCGAAACGCTCTCCCGAATACGTGAAGCAAAAGATGCTTGAACGCAAGGCTGTGGTTGCTTTGTGCGAAGGCGAGTTTGCGGGATTCAGCTACATTGAGTGCTGGAGCAACAAGGAGTTTGTTGCTAATTCCGGATTGATTGTTGCCGATAAATACCGCGGAATAGGTTTAGCTACACGCATCAAGCGACGAATCTTCAGGCTTTCGCGAGAGATGTTCCCCGATGCCAAGATATTTTCTCTCACTACGGGAGCCGCAGTTATGAAAATGAATTTTGAATTGGGCTATCGACCTGTTACATTTGACCAGCTCACCACCGATCCGGCTTTCTGGCGCGGATGTGAAAGTTGCGTCAATTTCGACATATTGCAGCGTAACGGAGGACACAAGTGTTTGTGTACCGGACTGTTGTATGACCCAAAGGAAACACAGTATCATCGTAACGACAATGTCGAGGGCGAGTGACCCGTAATCACAGTTTTAAATAGTTATTAATTAAACATCTGAAATTTACAATTATGGAAAATAATAAGAAAGTAGTACTCGCCTTCAGCGGCGGCCTTGACACATCATTTGCGGTTAAGTATCTTAGCGAGGATTGCGGATACGAGGTGTACACCGCCATTGCCAACACCGGCGGCTTCTCGCCCGAGGAGCTCAAGTCGATAGAGGAGCGTGCGCTTGCTCTCGGAGCCAAGGCCCATGCCACACTTGACATCACTCAGGAGTACTACGAAAAGAGCATAAAGTACATGATATTCGGTAACGTTCTTCGTAACGGTACCTATCCCATATCGGTTAGCTCGGAACGTATATTCCAGGCTATCGCCATCATCGAGTATGCAAAGAAGATAGGCGCTCACTATGTGGCCCACGGAAGCACAAGCGCAGGTAACGATCAGGTGCGCTTTGACCTTACCTTCCAGATTCTCGCTCCTGAAATCGAAATCATCACTCCCACGCGTGACATGAACCTCACCCGCGAGTATGAGATAGAGTATCTTAAGAAGCATGGCTATGTAGCCGACTTCAAGAAGCTTGAATACTCCATCAACAAGGGACTGTGGGGAACATCGGTAGGTGGAAAGGAAACCCTCCACAGCAATGAAACACTTCCCGAGGAGGCCTATCCCACGCAGATGACTGCAACCGCCGACAGCCGACTCACTATCGACTTCGACAAAGGCGAAATCGCTGCCGTGAACGGAGTGCCGTTTGCCGATAAGGTAAAGGCAATTCAGCACATCGAGGAGATTGTCGCACCTTATGCTCTCGGCCGTGACATGCACATCGGCGATACTATCATCGGCATAAAGGGCCGCGTTGGATTTGAGGCCGGTGCTCCTATGGTCATCCTTGGCGCTCACAAGATGCTTGAAAAGCACACTCTCACCAAGTGGCAGCAGTATTGGAAGGATCAGCTCGGCACATGGTACGGCATGTTCCTGCATGAGGCTCAGTATCTTGAACCCGTGATGCGTGACATCGAGAAGTTCCTTGAGTCGTCGCAGCGCAATGTTACCGGACGCGTCATCATCGACTTGAAGCCCTATCGCTTTATCCTTGTGGGAGTTGAGAGCGACTTCGACCTGATGAAGACCTCATTTGGCGAATACGGCGAAATAAGCAAGGGCTGGACAGCCGACGATGTAAAGGGTTTTACCCGCATCCTCGGCAACCAGATGAAGATATATTACTCGATTCAGGAGCGTAACAATAAAACTCGTGAAGTATGATAAAGGCCGGAATCATAGGAGGCGCAGGTTATACCGCCGGTGAACTGCTTCGACTGCTTGTAAATCATCCCGATGTGGAGATAGAGTGGGTCAACAGCTCAAGTAACGCCGGAAATCTTGTGACCGATGTGCATCAGGGACTTATCGGAGAGATGGATCTAAGGTTCATCTCCGATACTCCGCTAGATAAAATAGATGTGCTTTTCTGTTGTACTCCCCATGGCGAAACCCGCAAGTTCATGGATGCGCATGAACTGCCCGAGTCGCTTAAGGTGGTGGACCTGTCGACCGATTACCGTATAGAGGACGGCACTCATGACTTTGTCTACGGATTGCCCGAACTCAACCGCAAGCGCATTGTGCGCGGAGCCCGTCACGTGGCCAATCCCGGTTGTTTTGCCACGGCTATTCAGCTCGCCTTGCTGCCGCTTGCCAAGAATCTGTTGCTGAACAGCGACATACACATCACCGCTATAACAGGGAGCACCGGAGCCGGCGTGAAGCCATCGGCCACAAGCCACTTCTCATGGCGCAACAACAATGTGTCGATCTACAAGCCGTTCAAGCATCAGCATCTTGCCGAGATACGCCAGTCGCTGAGCCAGTTGCAGTCGAGCTTCAAGTCCGAGATTAATTTTATTCCGGTGCGCGGTTGCTTTGCACGAGGCATAATGGCAATTGTGTACCTCGACTGTCCGATTGACATCGAGCAGGTGCGCGCACTCTATGAGGATTACTATTCCGACCACAACTTTACTTTCATAACCGACAAGGCTCCCGACCTGAAGGATGTTGTCAATACCAACAAGTGCATCCTGCATCTTGAGAAGGTCGACGGCAAGTTGCTCATCACATCGGTGATCGACAATCTTGTCAAGGGTGCTTCGGGCCAGGCCGTACACAACATGAACCTGTTGTTTGGCCTTCATGAGCGTGTAGGCCTTCAGTTGAAGCCGTCGGCATTCTGATTCACCAATAACACTGAATGAAAAAATGAAACTTTTTGATGTATATCCCTTATTCGATATAGAAATAGTGGCTGGACGCGGATGTCATGTCTACGACAATAACGACTGTGAGTACCTTGACTTTTACGGCGGACATGCCGTTATATCGGTGGGTCACTGTCATCCTGTCGTGGTCAAGGCCATCGACGAGCAAGCTTCAAAGCTGATGTTCTACTCCAATTCGGTTATAAATCCGCTACAGGCCCGCCTGGCCGAGAAGCTTGGCAAGGTGTCGGGCTACGAGGACTACCAGCTGTTTCTTGTCAACTCGGGCGCCGAGGCCAACGAGAATGCCCTTAAACTCGCTTCGTTCCACACCGGAAAGTCGCGTGTCATCGCATTCGGCAAGTCGTTCCACGGCCGCACTTCGGCAGCGGTTGAGGTTACCGACAATCCCAAGATTGTGGCACCGATCAACGACAACGGTCATGTGACATTCCTTCCGTTGAATGATATCGACGCAGTGTGTCGCGAGCTTGCCAAGGGCGATGTCTGTGCCGTTATAATCGAGGGTATTCAGGGTGTGGGCGGAATCCGCATCCCCGACGATGACTTCCTGCGCGTGCTTCGCGAGGAGTGTGACCGTTACGAAGCTGTGCTTATTCTCGATGAAATTCAGTCGGGATATGGTCGCACGGGTCGTTTCTTTGCCCATCAGTATTCGGGAATACGCCCCGACATAATCACTGTAGCCAAGGGCATAGCCAACGGTTTCCCCATGGGCGGGGTCATTATCAGCCCTGAGTTTGTGCCCGCTTACGGACAGCTTGGAACTACCTTCGGCGGAAATCATCTCGCATGCGCCACGGCAATAGCAGTCCTTGAGGTGTTTGAGAATGAAAATCTGGTTGATAACTCGGCTAAGGTAGGTCAATATCTGCTTGATTGTCTTAAGGAGATTCCCGGAATAAAGGAAGTGCGCGGACGGGGCCTTATGATAGGAATCGAGATGGACTATCCCGTAAAGGATCTGCGCAAGCATCTCATCGAGGTAGAGCACGTGTTTACAGGTGCTGCCTCGACCAATATAATCCGTCTGCTTCCTCCCTTGTGCCTCACCAAAGCCGAGGCCGATGAATTTATAGTGCGCTTCAAGCGTGCCCTCGCAGCCAACGGTAAGCTATGAAGATAGGAATAATAGGTGGCGGAAACATGGGAGGCTCCATTGCGCGTGGCCTCGTAAGAAGCGGCTTTATGCCTGCCTCCGACATTGCCGTGAGCTCGCCTCGCAATGTAACGCTTGACGCGCTTTCAGCCGATTGCCCCGGACTGCAGGTGTCGACCGACAACAGCACTGTAGTGCAGGGAGCTGATGTCATTATACTTGCCGTAAAGCCGTGGCTCATAGGTAAGGTGCTTGATGAAATAGCCCCGCGTGTGGCATTTCGCGAGCAGATTATCGTGTCGCTTGCTGCCGGAGTGTCGCTGAGCGATATCGATGCCATGTTGCACCGCTACTCTTCGTCACGCACCCTGTTCAGGGCTATTCCCAATACGGCCATGCTCGTGGGAAGCAGCATGACATTCCTGTGCAGCGACAATGCTACTCCGCAGCAGGTCGACATGGTTAAGTCGATATTTGATGCACTCGGTACGGCCGCCGTGATTGATGAGCGGCTCATGGGTGCCGCTACTGCGCTGTGTTCATGCGGCATCGCTTATGCAATGCGTTACGTAAGAGCGGCTACCGAGGGAGGTGTCGAGCTTGGTATATATCCGCATAAGGCCAAGGAGTATGTCCTTGCCACATTGCGCGGTGCCGTGGAGCTGCTTGAGGCTACAGGCAACAACCCGGAGGTGGAGATCGACAAGGTCACGACCCCCGGCGGCATAACCATCAAGGGTCTTAACGCCATGGAGGCCCACGGCTTCACTACTGCGGTAATCGAGGGACTGAAGGCATCATCCAACGGATAACTTTATGTCGGTCAATAAGGTCATATTGATAGGTAACGTAGGACAGGACCCCGAGATACGATATATCGAAACTCGTCCCGTGGCTTCGTTTACGCTTGCGACTACCGAGCGGGCATATACTAACGCTGCGGGAGTGCAGATTCCCGAACGTACCGAGTGGCACCGCATCGTCATGTGGGACCGTGCCGCCGAAACCGCCGAGAAATATATACGCAAGGGTACCAAGCTTTATATCGAGGGGCGGTTGCGCACTCGTGTGTGGGAGGACCGCAATACCATAAAACGCTCGGTAACGGAGATATATGTCGATAATTTCGATATTCTTTCCCGCCCTTCGGCTCAATAAAGGATAATAGATGATATGAAACCGGATGTCGCTGTAGTGGTGTCGCAACTGGTCACGGGCTATCGTGGCCAAGGACATGACACGGTTGTGTCGGGCCCTTTCAGTGCGGAATTGCACTCAGGCGAGCTGACTTGCCTGCTTGGTCCCAACGGAGCCGGAAAGTCTACGCTGTTGCGCACGCTGTCGGCCTTCCAGACGCCGTTACGTGGCGACATATCCATTGTGGGACGCTCGCTTGATTCCTATTCCGAAACAGAACTGGCCAAGGTGATAGGCGTGGTGCTTACCGACAAGATCGGGGTCAACAATATGACGGTGGCTCAGCTTGTGGGTCTTGGCCGCAGCCCTTATACCGGCTTTTGGGGTACGCTCGGCGATGATGACCGTGAGGTTGTCGATGAGGCTATGACGCTTGTAGGCATTGCGGAGTTGCGTGATCGCGCCGTGCAGTCGCTCAGCGACGGTGAGCGGCAGAAGGCGATGATAGCCAAGGCTCTCGCACAGCAGACTCCCGTGATATTCCTTGACGAGCCTACGGCATTTCTTGACTATCCGAGCAAGGTTGAGATTATGAGGTTGCTGCACTCACTGTCGAGGTCGGGTGGCAAAACTATTTTCCTGTCGACCCACGACCTTGAACTTGCCCTGCAGATAGCCGACTGTATATGGCTTATGGATAAGAAGCTCGGCATCGTTACCGGCTCACCCGAAGATTTGTCGCTTAACGGCTCAATGTCACGATACTTTGAACGTGACGGCATTCGTTTTGACATGGACGCGGGAGTTTTCCACATCGACTACCGGCCCGGCTGTTCGGTTAAGGTGACAGGATGCGGTGCCCGTTGCAACATGGTGAGGAAGGCTTTGTTGCGCAATGGCGTAGGATGTGACGAAAGCAGCGATGATGTCGTTGTCGAAGTAGGCGACGACGATTATTCGGTTAATGGATGCAAGGTGGCGACGATAGCCGAGGTAGTCAATGAGGTGATGCGGCTGTGCTGACACTCGGTCGCTGTGTCAGATGTCCATCTCTATAACGCCTCCGTAGGGAGGTTGCATGTCAAATGCGTTTTCTTTGGTAGCTTGGCCTTGCAGCATCATGGCTTGAAGTATTGTGCCTCCGTGGGCGAATACGATGACGCATCGACATCCGCTTTCACGCAGGTCGTCGAGAAAGTCGGCCACTCTTGCCTGTTGGTCGGCAAATGACTCGCCACCCGTTGCCCTTACATTGAAAAAGTCGTCATACCATTCATTGATTCTCGGATCGGTTATCTCGTCAAACCGCTTCATCTCCCATTCTCCGAAATTAATCTCCATCAATCGTGCGTCACGTAATGCATCGCTGTAGCCGCAATGCTCGGCGAGCCTGACGCAGCGTGACAGCGGACTTGTGTAGACGCGGTCGGGAGCGTATCGGGCTATGCGTGACGCAACGGCTGCCGCCTCGACGGGAAATGACTCGCGAAGTCCTACATCGCTTTGCCCGTAGCATGTGCCGGGCGTTACATCGACCGATGTGTGTCGTACCATTATAAGTTTCATCGCAGGCTTCCGAATATTATCGTTACGCTTATATAGAACGACATTTCACTTATGAGGAACAAGGCCCCGCAGCAGTCGCCGGTGTAGCCTTGGATGCGGTGTCGCATCATGAGAACCATCAACAGGGTGGCTATGATGGGTGCCACCGCGCTTATTATATATGTATAGGGAAGCAATAGAAGTGACGGCAGGGCTATGAGCAGAGATATGACCCATGCCAACGGTGACATGCGGTTGTATATCGTGCGGGCCTTTGATTCCTCCTCTTTTCGTGCGTATGGCAGGAGGTTGATGACCTGCGACGCGCAGAATTTGCTCCACACATCGCCGGCGATAAGCGTCATGCACGCGAGATGTAACGGCAGTGACGAGATGAGCGTCACGAAAAGCGTATAATATATAATGAGTGATATGACTCCGTAGGTGCCTATGTGCGAGTCCTTCATTATTGCGAGTATCCGCTCGCGTGATGTGCCGCCGCCAAATCCGTCGCAGAAGTCGGCCAGTCCGTCATCATGAAGTGCGCCCGTCAGGATGAGTCGCGCTGCAATCGCCATCAATGCTGCGACAGTCGCAGGCAGAATCTGAGCCGACAGCCACATCGTCAACGCCATTACGCCTCCCGTCAGCCAGCCGGTGAGAGGCCACAGCTCCACGACACGCTTGAAATAGTGTGACGGCACTTCGACCATCCTCCACAACGGAAGCCGGGTGAAGAACATGAATGCAGCGAGCACGCGTTTCATGTCAGAAGTATTTTGTCACGGCCACATCGGCAAATGTGTCCATGTCGTTAATCATCTTTACGGCCGATTGCAGGATAGGGTAGGCGCACACCGCTCCGCTGCCCTCGCCAAGACGCAGGCTTAGGTGTAGGATGGGGTGCGCTCCGAGAGCCTGTAGCACGAGTTTGTGTCCCGACTCGTCGCCCTGATGTCCGAACACTGCATAGTCGAGTACTTCGGGATAAAGCTTCGATGCCGCAAGGATGCAGTTGGTCATGATGAAGCCGTCGACGATTATGAGCATTCCGAGTTCGGCGGCACGTAACATTCCTCCCACGGCCATTACCAATTCATATCCGCCAAACCATGCCATAATGTCGGTGACGCTGCCGTCGCCACGATAGTTGTCGAGCGACTCCTTGAGCACTTCATACTTGTGGCGTATGCCGTCATTGTCGAGTCCCGCCCCGGCCCCGATGCAGTCGGCGAGGGGTATTCCGGTGAAAAGATGCATCCACATTGACGACGGAGAGGTGTTGCCGCTGCCCATCTCGCCGAAGCTGACGACATTGCAGCCTGAAGCGTGAACATCGCCCACCACTTCGGCGCCGCGTTGCAGGCACAGCTCCATCTCGTCGGCGGTCATTGCGGGCCCGTAATGGAAGTTGCGGGTCGACCGACGCACTTTCATGTCGATGATGCCGTGTCCGGCAGGTATGTCGTAGTCAACGCCTGCGTCTACAAGAACGAGCTTGAATCCATGCTGATTGCACAGGAAGTTTATGCCCGCGCCCCCTTTGGCAAAGTGTCCGAGCTGCTGCCATGTCACCTCCTTGGGCGACACGCTCACGCCGTCGGCTATGATTCCATGGTCGGCTGCAAACAGGATGTTGTGGGGATTGCGCAATTCAGGTGACAAAGTACCTTGTATCAGTCCTATCCTCAATGCCAGCTCTTCCAGCATGCCGAGTGAACCCTTGGGCTTGGTGAGGTTGTCAATTCGGTTCTGTAGCGGCTCCTTTAACGATGCGTCGGGGCGCTTTATGTCAAATGTCATAGCGTGTTATTTTATTTTCATTGATATTCCGGAAATGAGCATGTACGCATCATCGGCCGATGATGCGATGTGACGGTTGATTGAACCTTGCAGATCGGTGAATGTGCGCTGCAATTTGTTGGCACTCGTGCCTCCAAGTCCTATTTCATTTGTTACAATAAGGTAGGTTGCGTCGTGAGCGGTAAACCGGTCAAATTCCTCTTTCATGCGTTTCAAGGCTTCTTGGCCGTCGCCTTCGCAAATGTGAAGCATATTGGAGGCCCACATCGTTACGCAGTCCACAAGCACCACTCGGTTGGTCATGTCGATGCTTCCGAGATGCAGCGGCTCCTCGACGGTTGTCCACTCATCGCCTCGTCGTGAACGGTGGATTTCAACCCTGTGACGCATCTCGTCATCGAGAATCTGTGAAGTGGCTAAATAGACCGGATTGTCCGAAAGGTCACGTGCGGTTTTCTCGGCAAATTCGCTTTTGCCCGAGCGTTGTCCTCCGGTCACCATTATTATTCGGCGTGACATGATTTTTGTGATGATTGGTTATTCTTATGCAAAGTTACTTATTACTTGCAACAAAATTCTCCTATAAGTTGCTTTTTTGGATTAAAAGGAGTAACTTGCACGTTGAAAATAACCAAAATAGGCCGATTAACTGCAAATAAGTGTAAAAAGTACACTTTTATGTTGTAAAACATAAATAAAAGGAGTAGCTATGTCGATTATAAGTGTTATTTTTACACCCAAAATAAAACCAACCATTTTAACAATCAAAAAACGCTATCATGAATTACTGGAAATCTTCCGCATTATGCGTGAGCATAGCTCTGGCTATGAGTGCTTGTGGTAACAAGCAGTCCGATTCACAACTAACAGCTTCAGGTTTGAATCCCGATGACTTCGTGACTGATGTCAACGGAAAGACAACCGGTCTTTACACTCTTACCAATGACAATGGCATGGAGGTTTGCGTTACCAATTTCGGCGGACGCTTAGTGTCGATCATGGTCCCCGACCGTGACGGCAAGTTCCATGACGTGGTGCTGGGCTTTGACAGCATCGCCGATTATCTTCCCCAGAACAATGCAAGCGACTTCGGTGCTGCAATCGGCCGTTACGCCAACCGCATCAACCAGGGACGCATCGTTCTCGACGGTGACACTGTTCAGCTTCCCCGCAACAACTTCGGTCATTGCCTGCACGGCGGTCCCACAGGATGGCAGTATCAGGTTTATGACGTGACTTCGGTTAACGACAGCTCAATCGTGCTCACCATGCATTCACCCGATGGCGACAACAACTTCCCCGGAAACGTAGAAGCTACCGTTACCTACACGCTTACTGCCGACAATGCAATCGACATCGATTACAAGGCTACCACCGACAAGAAGACTGTGATCAACATGACCAATCACTCTTACTTCAACCTCAACGGCGACCCCGATTCTTCAATTGTTGACAATATCCTCTATGTATGCGCCGACACATTTACTCCCGTTGACCGCACTTACATGACCACAGGCGAAATCGTGCCCGTAGAGGGAACTCCTATGGACTTCACCACTCCCAAGGCTGTGGGTCAGGACATCGCAAATACCGATTACGACCAGATTAAGTTTGGTAACGGTTACGACCACAACTGGGTGCTCAACACTGCAGGCGACGACTCACAGGTAGCTGCAAAGCTCGTTGCTCCCACAACCGGCATCACACTTGAAGTACTCACCGACGAGCCCGGAATCCAGGTTTATTCAGGCAACTTCCTTGACGGCAAGGTTACCGGTAAGAAAGGCAAAGTTTACAAGCAGCGTTCAGGCATCTGCCTCGAAACCCAGCACTATCCCGACAGCCCCAACAAGGCAGAATGGCCTTCGGTTGTGCTTGAACCCGGTCAGACCTACTCAAGCCACTGCGTATTCAAGTTTGGCGTAGAAAAGTAATGACTATCAAACAAATCAAACAGTATATTCTTAACTTAAATCGTAACTATTTATGGCATTATTAGACTGGCTTGTCGTAGGACTATTCTGTATAGCCCTCATAGGCATCATAGTATGGGTGATGCGCCAGAAACAAAACAATGCGGAGGACTACTTCCTCGGAGGTAAGGATGCAACCTGGATTGCCATCGGTGCATCTATCTTCGCTTCAAACATCGGATCGGAGCATCTTATCGGACTTGCGGGCTCGGGTGCATCCAGTGGTATGGCTATGGCTCACTGGGAGATTCAGGGTTGGATGATCCTTATTCTCGGTTGGGTTTTTGTACCGTTCTATTCACGAAGCATGGTAATCACCATGCCTGAGTTCCTTGAACGCCGCTATAACTCACAGTCACGTACCATTCTTTCGCTGATTTCTCTTATCAGCTACGTTCTCACCAAGGTTGCCGTTACAGTTTATGCCGGCGGTCTTGTATTCCAGCAGGTGTTCGGTATCGATACACTTTGGGGCATAGATTTCTTCTGGATTGCCGCTATCGGCCTTGTTCTCATCACCGCTCTCTACACCATATTCGGAGGTATGAAATCGGTACTCTACACATCGGTGCTGCAAACACCCATATTGCTGCTCGGTTCACTGATAATTCTTGTGCTTGGTCTTCGTGAACTTGGAGGCTGGGACAAGATGATGGAAATCTGTTCGGCTGTTGAGGTTAACCAATACGGCGATACAATGTCCAATCTTATCCGCGACAACCGCGATCCCCAGTATCCTTGGCTCGGAGCCTTGATCGGTTCGGCTGTTATCGGTTTCTGGTATTGGTGTACCGACCAGTTCATCGTTCAGCGTGTGCTCTCGGGAAAAAATGAAAAAGAGTCACGCCGCGGTACAATCTTCGGCGCTTATCTCAAGCTCCTTCCCGTGTTCTTGTTCTTGATTCCCGGTATGATCGCATTTGCGTTGCACCAGACTCAAGGCGACTTCTTGCCTATGCTTGCCAACGGCAATCCCAATTCTGATGCCGCTTTCCCGACTCTCGTGGCCAAGTTGCTTCCCGCCGGAGTAAAGGGTCTTATCGTGTGCGGTATCCTTGCAGCTCTCATGTCATCTCTTGCTTCGCTGTTCAACTCATCGGCAGCACTCTTCACTATCGACTTCTACCAGCGTTTCCGTCCGAAGACCGACCCCAAGAAACTCGTTCGCATCGGTCAGGCTGCAACAGTGGTAATTGTGGCTCTCGGTATACTTTGGATTCCGGTTATGCGTTCGGTAGGTGATGTGCTGTACCTATATCTCCAGGATGTACAGTCTGTCCTTGCTCCCGGTATCGCAGCTGTATTCCTTATGGGTATCTGCTGGAAGCGTGCAACTGCCCAAGGTGGTATGTGGGGTCTTATCGCGGGTCTTGTGATAGGTATAACCCGTCTTTGCGCAAAAATATACTACAGCAATGCCGATGTAATTCCCGGCGGTGATACAAGCAACATATTCCAGTACCTCTTCTATGATGTTAACTGGTTGTTCTTCTGCGGATGGATGCTTGTATTCTGCTTGCTCGTAGTATTTGTAGTCAGCTTGTTCACCAAGGCTCCCGAACCTGAAAAGATCAAAGGTCTTGTATTTGGCACATCTACCGCTGAACAGCGTGCTGTAACCCGCGAAAGCTGGAACCATTGGGATATAATCCACACTGTCATCATCCTTGGTATCACAGTGGCATTCTACTGGTACTTCTGGTAATCATCTATCTTCATGCTGATCTGTCATGACTGATTTCTATAAAAGCAATCCGCAATTCTTTGTAGGTGTCGACTGTGTAATTTTCGGGCTCAACAAGGGCGAGTTGAGCATTCTGCTCGCCAAGCGTAACTTTGAGCCTGAAAAGGGTAAGTGGTCGCTTATGGGTGGCTTCGTGCAGGAAGGCGAGAGCGTCGATGACGCCGCCAAGCGCGTGCTCCTTGAGCTGACCGGACTCAACGATGTCTACATGGAACAGGTGGGTGCCTTTGGCGCTGTCGACCGCGATCCGGGCGAGCGTGTAATATCGGTGGCATATTATGCATTGATAAATTTCGATGAATACGACCGTATACGCGTGATGGAACACAATGCCCAGTGGATCAGTATCCACGAAATGCCTCAACTGGGCTTTGACCATCCGAGCATGATTGAAAAAGCCCGTGAGCTCATACGCCGTAAACTGACGCATGAGCCCATCGGGTTCAATCTGCTGCCCAAGCTTTTTACGCTTACTCAGCTCCAGTCGCTTTACGAAACGATACTGGGCGAGAATATTGACAAACGTAACTTTCGCAAGCGCATAGCCGAAAATTGCTGCATAGAGAAGACCGACCAAATCGACAAGACAAGCTCGCGTCGTGGTGCGTCGCTCTATAAGTTCAATGACAGGGCTTATCGCCGCGACCCTAAATTTAAAATCTAATAGAAAAATATGCTTGAAGATTTGAAACAAAAAGTGTTTCAGGCCAACCTCGACCTGGTGAAACACGGATTAGTAATATTCACCTGGGGCAATGTGTCGGGTATCGACCGTGAAAGCGGCCTCGTGGTGATTAAGCCCAGCGGTGTCGACTATGACACCATGAAAGTGTCGGATATGGTAGTCGTTGACCTCGACGGTAATGTTGTTGAAGGCGACCTTCGTCCTTCGTCCGATACTCCCACTCACCTTGCCTTGTACAAGGCGTTCCCTGAAATAGGCGGTGTGGTTCACACTCACTCAACCTATGCTACCGCATGGGCTCAGGCCGGCATCGACCTTCCGAACATCGGAACAACACATGCCGATTATTTCCATCAGGCAATTCCCTGCACTGCCGACATGACCGAGGCTGAGGTAAAGGGCGAATATGAACTTGAAACAGGCAACGTGATAATCGAGCGTTTCAAGGGCATGAATCCCGTCCACACTCCCGGTGTCCTGGTTAAGAACCACGGTCCCTTTGCCTGGGGCAAGGATCCTCACGACGCTGTGCATAACGCCGTTGTGATGGAGCAGGTGGCCAAGATGGCGAGCATAGCCTATTCGGTAAATCACAACTTGACAATGAATCCTCTGCTGATCGAGAAGCATTTCAACCGCAAGCACGGTCCTAATGCCTACTACGGTCAGAAGAAGGCTTGATAATCAACCCAAAACAAACAATAAAACCAACAAAATACAAATACCTAAACTAAATTACAATGAAAGCTTTTGAAAACTTAGAAGTATGGTGGGTAACCGGTGCACAGTTACTCTATGGCGGAGATGCAGTAGTAGCAGTTGACGCTCATTCCAAAGAAATGGTTGACGGCCTGAACAACTCGGGCAACCTCCCTATAAAGGTGGTGTATAAAGGCACTGCCAACTCATCGAAGGAAGTTGAGGCTGTAATGAAGGCAGCCAACAACGATGAAAAGTGTGTCGGCATCATCACTTGGATGCACACCTTCTCACCTGCCAAGATGTGGATTCACGGATTGCAGCAGCTTCGCAAGCCCCTTCTCCACCTCCACACTCAATACAATGCCGAAATTCCCTGGGACACCATGGACATGGACTTCATGAACCTCAACCAGTCGGCTCACGGCGACCGTGAATTCGGTCACATCTGCGCTCGCATGCGTCTGCGCCGCAAGGTTGTTGTAGGTTACTGGAAGGACGAGGCAACTCAGAAGAAGATTGCCGTATGGTCACGTGTTGCAGCTGCTTGGGCTGATGCTCAGGACATGCTCATCTTGCGATTCGGCGACCAGATGAACAACGTAGCCGTAACCGACGGTGACAAGGTTGATGCTGAGCTCCGCATGGGCTACCACGTTGACTACTGCCCCGTAAGCGAGCTGATGGAACACTACAAGAAGGTGACCGACGCTCAGGTTGACGAACTCGTAAAGGTTTATTTCAACTCTTATACTCACGCTCCCGAGCTTGAGCAGCCCGGAACCGAAGGCTACATCTCGGTATGGAATGCTGCCAAGGCTGAGCTCGCTCTTCGTTCAATCCTCACTGCAAAGGGTGCAAAGGGCTTCACTACCAACTTCGACGACCTCGGTACTCAGGACATCAACGATCCCAAGTTTGTAGGTTTCGATCAGATTCCCGGTCTTGCATCGCAGCGCCTCATGGCCGAAGGTTACGGTTTCGGTGCTGAGGGCGACTGGAAGTCGGCTGCTCTTTACCGCACACTCTGGTACATGAGCCAGGGTCTTAACGGCGGTTGCTCGTTCCTTGAGGATTACACCCTCAACTTTAACGGTGCCGAGAGCTCGATTCTTCAGGCTCACATGCTTGAGGTTTGCCCGCTTATCGCTGAAGAGCGTCCTCGTCTTGAGGTACACTTCCTCGGAATCGGTATCCGCAAGGCTCAGACCGCACGCCTCGTGTTCACTTCAAAGCCCGGCGCCGGCATCACTGCCACTGTCGTTGACATGGGCAACCGCTTCCGCCTCATCGTGAACGATGTAGAGTGCATCAAGTCAAAGCCGCTTCCCAAGCTCCCCGTAGCTTCGGCTCTCTGGATTCCGATGCCCAACTTCGAGGTTGGCGCAGGCGCATGGATTCTTGCCGGCGGTACTCACCACTCTTGCTTCTCTTACGACATAACTCCCGAATACTGGGAAGACTATGCCGAGATGGCCGGTATTGAGATGGTTCGCATCGACAAGGACACCACCATGCAGGGATTCAAGAAGGAGCTCCAGCTCAACGAAATCTACTACATGCTTAACAAAGCTCTCGTATAAAAGACGACCGCAATGAAAGCAGAAGCAAAAGCAACCATAGAAGCGGGTAAGGCCATCCTTGGTATAGAGTTTGGCTCTACCCGCATCAAGGCAGTCCTTATCGACGAAAACAATCGTCCCATAGCGCAGGGCAGTCACGAGTGGGAAAACCAGCTTGTCGACGGTCTTTGGACCTACAGCATCGAGGCTATATGGTTTGGCGTTCAGGATTGCTACCGTGACCTTCGCGAAAATGTCAAGGAGCAGTATGACACTGAAATCGAAACATTGGCTGCGATAGGAGTCAGCGCTATGATGCACGGTTACATGGCATTTGACGAGAATCAGGAGATTCTCGTGCCTTTCCGCACATGGCGCAACACCAACACCGCCCAAGCTGCGGCTGAACTCTCGGAACTATTTGTCTACAACATCCCCTTGCGCTGGAGCATCTCACACCTCTATCAGGCCATCCTTAACGGCGAGGAGCATGTAAAGGACATCAAATTCCTCACCACACTTGCCGGTTACATCCACTGGCAGCTCACCGGTGAGAAGGTGCTCGGTATCGGCGACGCATCGGGTATGCTGCCTATCGATCCCGAAACCAAGAACTATTCAGCCGCAATGGTTGAGAAGTTTGACAACCTCGTTGCTCCCAAGGGCTACGACTGGAAGCTCATCGACATTCTTCCCAAGGTGCTCCTTGCCGGAGAGAATGCCGGAACGCTTACCGAGGAAGGTGCCAAGCGTCTTGACATCTCGGGTCACCTGAATGCCGGTGTTCCCGTGTGTCCTCCCGAAGGTGACGCCGGTACCGGAATGGTTGCCACCAACGCTGTAAAGCAGCGCACAGGTAATGTATCGGCCGGAACGTCGTCATTCTCAATGATTGTTCTCGAGAAGGATCTCAGCAAGCCTTACGAGATGATCGACATGGTGACTACCCCCGACGGAAGCCTCGTGGCAATGGTGCATTGCAACAACTGTACTTCCGACCTTAATGCCTGGGTGGGACTGTTCAAGGAGTACACCGAATTGATGGGAGTTCCCGTCGACATGAATGAAATCTACGGGCGCCTCTACAATAACGCTCTCAAGGGCGATGCCGATTGCGGAGGTCTTGTGTCCTACAACTACTTCTCGGGCGAGCCTGTAACTGGTCTTGCCGAGGGTCGTCCCCTCTTTGTACGCTCGGTCAATGACAAGTTCAACCTTGCCAACTTCATGCGCGCTCATCTCCACGGTGCTGTAAGCGTGCTCAAGATAGGCAATGACATCCTCTTCAACGAGGAGAAAATCAAGGTTGACCGCATCACCGGTCATGGCGGACTGTTCAAGACCAAGGGCGTGGGACAGCGCATTCTTGCCGCAGCTCTCAATTCACCCATCTCGGTTATGGAAACTGCCGGCGAAGGCGGTGCATGGGGTATGGCGCTCCTCGGCTCCTATCTTGTCAACAACACCGGCTCGCGCAACCTTGCCGACTTCCTTGACCATGATGTGTTTGCAGGCGATGCCGGCACAAGCATCACTCCCACCAAGGAAGAAGTTGAAGGATTCAACGCCTATCTTGAAAACTACAAGCAGTGCTTGGGCGTTGAAATAGCAGCGGTAGAATACAAGAAGTAACGAATTACTTGTTAAATCCTCATCATAGAAGAGCGGCTCCGTTATCATGCGCGAGGCCGCTCTTCGGTTATTTGGAGGCTCCTATTGAATTTATTGGGGATTTATCGGGAATTTATTACCTTTGTAATAATAAAAATCTATATGTCTATGAGCGACATTCAGCAATCAATGCGCAAAATTCTCGAAAGTGAGAGTCGCGCCATCGCCAATATTCCGGTCAGCGATGCCTATGACCGTGCGGTTGAACTTATCGTAGAACACGTTTACCGTCGCGGAGGCAAGCTCGTCACTTCGGGAATGGGCAAGGCCGGGCAGATAGCCATGAATATAGCCACGACCTTCTCATCCACAGGCATTCCGGCAGTAAATCTGCATCCTTCCGAGGCCCAGCACGGCGACTTGGGCGTGCTTCAGCCCAATGATGTGATGCTGCTGATATCCAATTCGGGCAAGACATGTGAAATCATAGACCTCGTTCATCTTACCCATAACCTTTATCCGCAGGTGCCGTTGATTGTCATTACCGGTAATCCCGACAGCGAATTGTCGGCGATGGCCGATGTCACACTGGCCACCGGAGCCTCGCCCGAGGTGTGTCCGCTTGGCCTTACGCCTACTACTTCCACTACCATGATGACTGTGATAGGCGATGTGCTCGTGGTGAATGTAATGCGTATAACCGGGTTTACGCGTGAGGACTATGCCTTGCGCCATCATGGAGGTTATCTTGGACGCAAATCCAGAGGTTCGGAAAATTAAGAGTTTGTTAATTATATGAGAAAAATAATATCCATAGGCGAATCCTGTCTTGAGGTGCTTTTTCGAGGGGAAGTTCCGGTGAAGTCCTATCCGGGAGGAGAGCTGTTGAACGCATCGGCCTGTATGGGCTCCGACGGCGTTACGGTCGACTATGTAAGCGAAGTGGCTCGTGACCGTGTAGGTGACATCGTTTCAGGATTTCTTGAATCACATTGTGTAAGCGTAAAGTCAATCGACCGTTACACTGAAGGAACTACACCCTTGAACATGCTTTTCATGCATGATGACGGCACTCTTGACACAGTGCGTTACGGCCGTTATCCCGATTCAAGTTTTGATGTCGTGTGGCCGCGCATCGACCCCGACGACATTGTGATATTCGGCGGATATTATTCGCTCGATCCGAGGGTGAGGACACGATTGTTTGACATTGTGAAATATGCCGCCGAGCGCAAGGCCGTTATTGTCTACATGCCCGGATTTGAGCGTGACAGGGCACCACGCATCACACGCGTCATGCCTTCGATACTCGAGAACTTTGAGGTGGCGTCGCTCGTTGTTACATTTGACGGCGACATGCCTGCCATATTCAACGAGGATGATGTGGCAGCCTATCGTAATCACATCAGCTTCTACTGCAACAACTGCATAAACATCGACAGTAAGGCCGGAGCTATACGATTCTACAATCGACAGCTCACGCAATCGGTTGAATCGGCACCCGCCGCCAACAGCCTTGAATGGCGCGCTGCCGCTCTTGCCGGAGTGATCGAGGGACTGATTGACGGCAACGTGATGATGGCCGACATGGATGCCATCGACTCCGAAACAATGCTGCGAATTGTGGAGAGCGGCGTGAAACGTGCCTCCAATTCATAAACTGACATAAAACATTATTGATGCGACCTACTTCTCTCGAATCCAACTTCATAACCGTAACCGATGACTCGGTGGGGCGTTTGAAATCGCTTTTTGTGAATAAAGGTGACGCCGAGTTGCGTCACAAGCTCAAAAACTCACCGTTTAATGTGGCTTACGATGTGGTGCGCGGACGAGCCGCCGAACTTATTGCCGAAGGCGATGCCGACCGAGCCATAATGATGGGTCGACACATCAATGAACTTATTCAACGAAGTCACGCAACCTTCGACACCACGGTGCTTCATGCCGCTGTGATGCAGGTGCTTACCGCAGTGTTCGTCGCAACGGAGTCCTATGAGGCTGCGTTGTCGACCGCCGCCGATACGCTGACACTGCTCTCGCAGGAGCCGCGTCGCAAGGACGAGCCTTTCCTGCAGGTGCTGGGAGCGTTACTTTACGACCTCTCCTTCCTGCATATAGTAAGAAAGGAGTACAAGGCCGCCGAGCGCACGCTTGAAAAGTCGATGCGCGTCTTTGAACGCCTTGCCAAGATGAACCCCGACCGTTACGGCTCGGCTCACATAATGGCTCTTAACGCATCGACATCGGTCTATCGCTCGAGGGTGAAGCAGGTCAACCTGCTGGCCCACTTCCAGGTGGCCACCTCCACCTATCTTGAAATGGTCAACAGCGGCATTCATGATGCAATGGATCGCCTTATCGAGTCGCTGGCCAATGAAGGCGAGATGCTCATGCAGCTGGGGAAGTATCGTGACGCGGTGCAGTACTATTCGCGGGCGTTGAAGTATCTGTCAAAGCTCAGCCCCGAATTTTCGGAGCGTCACCTGAAGCTTTCGATTAAGTTGAGCGAGGCATTGTTGCACACCCGCTCTACACGCCAGAAGGGAGTGCATCTGCTCAACACCTTGTTGCAGAAGGCCGTCAGGATGAAGTCGGGTAAGTATGTCAAGGAGATTGAAACTCTGCTTGACGAGAAAACGACGGGAAAATTTGACATCCTCGCCCTGTGGCACAAGGCATTCCCGAAATAACGCATTTAACAACAATAAAATAGTAACTACATGTCAACATCACTATCGCATAGCGCGCCCGAAAGTGCGCTGCCCGCTATCCCCGAAACATCAAAGGTGGCCATCGTGACCGCCGAGTGGAACGCTCACATAACCGAAGCTCTCACCAAGGGGGCGGTTGACCTGCTTGAGAGCCGTAACGTAGAGTATGATGTCTACCATGTGCCCGGAGCCGTGGAGCTCACCTATGGCGCAGCCCAGTTGCTCGCCCACTACGATGCGATAATAGTGTTTGGATGCGTGATACGCGGCGGCACTCCCCATTTTGATTATGTGTGCCAAAGTGTCACTCAGGGCATTACGAAGCTTAACGCCGAGTTTGACACTCCCGTTATATTCGGAGTCCTGACGGTTGATAATGAGCAGGATGCGCTTGACCGTGCCGGTGGAAAGCTCGGTAACAAGGGTACCGAGGCAGCCGAAGCGGCAATAAAAATGATACATTTTACTTGCAAGGTAAACGAATTATGATTACCTTTGTGGCGCTTTAGTGTTTTGGGCGAATACCAGAGTGGCCAAATGGGGCAGACTGTAAATCTGCTGGCTTATGCCTTCGGTGGTTCGAATCCATCTTCGCCCACGCTACTACTATTATTTTGATTGCGGAAGTAGCTCAGTTGATAGAGCATCAGCCTTCCAAGCTGAGGGTCGCGAGTTTGAGCCTCGTCTTCCGCTCATTAAAGGTCGGTCCGGCGAGGATGGACCTTTTTTGGTTTATGACGGCCGGCTTCGGTTGCCTGATCAACGTAATCAAGAAAACAAATAATAACAACACTCCTATGCGTATCGACATTTTGACCGTACTTCCCGAGATGCTTGAGTCGCCGCTTGGCTGCTCTATATTGAAGCGTGCCCAGGACAAGGGGCTGGCTCGGATTGTGGTTCACAACCTGCGTGACTATACCACCAACAAG
>Ga0137298_10584_pt1 | contig 28221 bp, 20 predicted proteins | sample RamsorincwithD2O_2_FD_97182 | JGI IMG/M metagenome (GOLD analysis project Ga0137298, IMG submission 97182) | Mouse cecal microbial communities from Vienna, Austria - Glucosamine amended with D2O | ecosystem: Host-associated > Mammals > Digestive system > Large intestine > Cecum | place: Austria...
TGTTCGTTTTCGTCATCCAATAGCATTTTGGTCCCACAATATTGACAGTAAATAACTTCTCGTTTTTCTTCTATCTTTAGGTCTGCTCCACAATTTGCACATTTTAGTTGGATTATTTTTTTCATTTTCCACCTCAAGTTTTTCTTTCAACTTGATTATATCACATACCAGCAAATAACTGCAATTCCTTATTCTTTTTTATAAACGGTATAACTACGATTAAACTTCGCCAAAAAGGTATAAATCCAAAAGATAACAACGGCTAAAATTGCTAATCTGCCAATGGCAGCAAAAAGGATTTCTTCGCTAAAAACAATGTATAACAGTAAAAGCAAAATAATAAGAATGCTAAAGGCCATACATAGCCCCTTAAAAACCTCTTCTAAATTTCGCATGCGAACATTTATCTTTTCCTCTCCTTTTTCCTCTTTCTTCATTGAAATTATATAATTGTCTTGAAAAGATAAAATAGCACTTGTTGCAATAAACAGAAATGTTAAGATGATACAAAGTGGACCTAAACTTTCAAACAAGGCTCCGTCATAAGTATCTGGCATCACATAGTTCATTCCCATGTGTACAATAAATATTCCAATAGTTAGCAAACTTAATACAAGGCAAAGGGTCGTAAAAATCGTTTGCAAAATACGTGCTTTCTTTTGGATGTTTTCCTCATTTTGCTTCATTTTAATTAGATTTTCTTCTGCCACTTTTCGGTATTCTTCTTGCTGTACTTTTTCTCCTTCTAATAGTTCATTCACACTAATACCCAGTAAATTGCTTAATTCTAACATAATCGAAGAGTCTGGCATCGCTTTTCCATTTTCCCATTTGGATATAGCACGATCTGTAATATTTAGTTGTTCAGCTAATTGAGTTTGTGTTAATTTCTTCTCTTTTCTCTGCTTAGCAATAAATTTTCCAATTTTAATTTGGTCCATTATCTTACCTCCTTTGTATTTAGAATAGCAAAGATGCAAAAGATTGTAAACAAACTATTAGTTGAGTTTCCGCTTTCCTTACGCTAATCTACTAATTCATGAATTAAGTCATGGACAGAAACAATTTCTTTGGCTCGATGTACATTACTGCCACAAAATATCAACCCATCGTCTAGTTTGCCTTGTACACTATTGATTAAGGCTTGTGTAATACAATATGGAGTTGTTGCCATTTGGCAAGTTTTGATACAAGCATAACATTTTTGCGGTCTACACTTGTTTTCGTCTACTTTCTGCAAAAATGAGTTATAGATGGCTCTACCCAACATTCCCACAGGACTCTGGATAATGGCAATATCCTCTTTCTTGCTGTCTAAATAGGCTTGTTTGAAACGGTCGGACGCATCACATTCCTTTGTGGTAACAAAACGGGTTGCCATTTGTACGCCTGAAGCACCAAGTGCCAAAAATTTCTCAATATCTTTTTTGTCCCAAATACCACCTGCACTAATAACTGGTATTTTTTTGTGGTACTCGTTCTCAATTCCATGGATATATGCGACTACTTCTTTGGTTATCTCCTCTAGTTTTGGTCGTTTTCCCTCTGCTAGTTCTTCCTCCTTAAAGCCTAAATGTCCTCCCGCTTCTGGACCTTCTATTACTATCATATCTGGTACATATTGATATTTTTTAATCCAATGTTTTACAATAAGCTGGCAACAACGCAAAGACGAAACAATGGGAGCAATTCTCGTTTTACTCCCTATAACATACTCTGGCAATTCCTTTGGTATGCCTGCCCCAGAGATAATTAGGTCAATTTTTTGTTTCACACATTCCTTCACAATTTCTGTATAATTTCTTAGTGCCACCATCACATTAACCGCTAATATTTTATCTTCTCCTGCAATTTCTCTTGCTTTTTGAATTTCACTTCCGATTGCTCTCAAATTGGCTTCTTGTGGATGCGTTGCAAAGTCTGGTTCTTGGTAACCAATATTTGCTGTGGAGATAACGCCAATTCCTCCCTCTTTGCTAACTGCTCCTGCTAATTTATGGAGGGATACTCCCACTCCCATACCGCCTTGAATAATTGGATATTTGGCTTTCTTCTCTCCTAATATAATTCCTTCCATCTTTTGCTCTCCTTTCTAGTTTTCAATGCTACATTATATCTTTTAATAAACTATGTCAATCTTTTTGACTAGCCGTTCGAGAACAGAAAAACAGGCTACTCTCTAAGAATAACCTGTTTTGTTTTCTTTATTCTGTGCGATATGTTTTCATAGCAGATTTTTGAAAGATTTTCTTTGTAAATTTCATCGAGATAAGAACTGTAATAACGAGAATAACTGCATACATCAAAAGATATTCTTTTGCTTGTAAATACGCTAACAGTTCCGCTATATTCTCCATTTTCAAGATGTTTTGTTGAACACTAGCAAGTAGTAGCATTAAACCTGTATAGGCAATCGTTGCATTGGTAAATAGTTCGATTGCTAAAATCCTTCGTACATTTCGATACGTCGATCCTAACATACGAAGTGTTGTATAATAGATACTTCTGGATTTTAGGATTAAGTAGATAACAAGGTAGGAAATGAAGAATAGGACGACAATAACAATAATCGTTACCACAATTTTTATAATGCGAATGGCCATACTTGCATCGAAATCGTTATTCACGACAAAGTCTGTTATCTTTTTCGTATGAATTCCTATATTATTTAACTCCGCTAGTACCTGTTCAATTTGGTCAGTATCATTCACATAGACACTCGACTGATACGATGGTTTATTATATAGTAAGTCATAGTCCTCTTCGCTAATAAAAACGCGACCTGCACAAGAAGCATAGCTACTTTGTCCGGTTGTTCTTCGGTAGTTGTTTTTAGTACAAATGTCTGCTACCGTTAGATGTAATTCTTCTTTGTAATATGAATTTTCTAGAAAAATATCCATTGACTGTTTTTTCGCATTTCCATTCTTATAGTGCATTTTCATTTCTTCTGAAATCACGGCTGTTCCCGGTTTCACAACACTAGAAGGTGTTAATTCATATTGATAAAATCGATTGTTCATGAGCATTTTCACACTACTGTAATTTTTATTAGTTACTTTTCGTACTTCCTTTTGCACTTCTTTGGAAACATAGATTTTTTCCTCTTGGTTCTGCCAGTCGGTATGTGGCTTTGCCTCAATTCCTACAATGACAATTTCCGCAACTACCGGGTCATTGGATGACCAGCCATCTCTTTCTGAGTCTGTTATTTTGAACGGTTTATATAGTATGTCTTCCAGTTTATCTGTTAGCCAATATCTTTGTTCATCTGCTACTAGAATAGCCTCTTTTTCATTTTCTGGCATTCTTCCATGTGTTAGATTTTCATTGAACATATCTACCGTATAGAGTTGTGCTAAAATACTAACATCAAAGACGCCACCTTCTATATTCTGGATTTTGGTTTTTCCATCAATTAGTAGGTCATCTTCTACCACATAGTCCACGCCTTGGATTGCTCTTATTCGTTCGTAATCTTCCTCTGTGAACTGAGTTCTGTCTTGCTTGTTAATAATTACTCTTTTTTCGGAAGGGCTTGAGAATATCATTGTTGTAATGGCTTTTTTATTTTTCTCCTCCGACATTTGGAAACTAGCATATTCAGCAAGGATAGCACTACTTACAAAGAAGAATACCAAAAAGAGCAAACCAAATTTGGTTACAATGTTGAAGGTATTACGAAGCCCTAATCGTACTTGATTTACTACCCCAATTTTGCGGTATTCACTTTGTTTCGCAGGTGCTTCTTTTTCTACTTTTTTACGGCAAGTATTTTCCAAAATTCTGCCATCGTGCATTTTAATTACTCTGGTCGCAAATTCTTCTACTTGCTCCATATTATGTGTTACCATAACGACCAATTTATCTTTTGCCACTTTTTTCAAGATTTCAATTACTTCCTTGGCAGAGGTACTATCTAGGTTTCCAGTTGGCTCGTCTGCTACAATAATTGGTGTTTCTTTTATCATGGCTCTGGCTATGGCTACTCTTTGCTTTTGCCCACCAGATAATTTGGATACTTTCGTATTCTTAAACTCCGTTAAACCTACTTGGTCTATCATATCCAAGACTTTTGCTTTGATTTCTTTCTTTTTGTAACCATTCAAAAGGAGCACTAATTCCACGTTCTGGTAAACTGTGTAACTATTGACTAAATTGAAACTTTGAAAGATATTTGCAACATATTTTCGGCGGTAATCTTCAAAATCTTTTTCGGTATAATGGCTTGTTTCTTTGCCATTTACATACATCTCGCCTTCTTCGTAACTGTCTAAGCCTGATATAACATTTAATAAGGTACTTTTTCCGCTTCCAGACTCTCCTGTGATAACCACAAATTCACCTATTTTTAACTCTAAATTAACTCTTGTAAAGCCTGAGGTTATCATACCTTTGTTATAGTAGAATTTGGATACATTTTCTAATTTTAGCATCATATCCTCCTTTCTACTCGACATCATGTCTTGCTAGAATGTTCGCTGGTGTTTTGCGTAACACACGATACAATGGTGCTAAGCCAACGAGTAAATTGAAGCCATAGACAATGAGTAGGCTAAGCCCTATGGTTGCTCCATTTACAATAAACATTCGACTTACATACGAGATTTGAGATACTTGGGTTAAAATATATGCCATCAATGCAATTCCTGGTAAACTAGCAAGTGTTGTAATCGATAAAATTTCTCCTATAAACATACGGTAAATATCTGTTTTCTTTACACCAATTGCTCGATATACCCCAATTTCTTTGATACGGGATAAGAACGAAGAACGTATCATGAGGTAAATTTCTACAAGAGAAACCGCAAAGATGATCGCTGCAAAAATGATAGCACTTCTCATTTCGTCATTCTTAGACTCGAAATATGCTGTTTTATCTCTTTCGTAGCAGTCTTTTGCATTTTTTCCATATTCATAACGCAAGGTATCTACAACACCTGCTTTATCTTCGGTGTATACCATTGCCCCTGTGTTTTTGCTAATGACATTTTCACGAATGGTATTAGCATTTACCAAGTAATCTTGTCGGTTCTCTTTACTCTCATAAAATCCGACTACTTTTAATTCTTTTTCATTGACTTTAATATCTTTCAAAGGCTTGTTTAACTTTTGAACTCCCTCATTACTTTTGTTGATAATGACCTCATAATCGTTTTGTGGAAGGCGTCCTTTTTTGATAGTAATATCGTCTAGCAATAGTTCATAATCTAAGACTTCTGCTTTATTCGGATCATCCCAATACGTGCCATAATTTGCTTTTTCCATGTTGTTCATAAGGTTAATAAATACACTCCTGTCTGCATAAATCGAAGGCGATAATTTGTCTACAAACCCAACAATTTTGAAGTCTGGCATTGCATTAACACGAACCACTTGATTTAATAAATCGCTTTCGTGTTTCACTCCCATATTGCGGAACATCGTGGATGGATCATCTCGTAAATCAGTTAAAATTTTCTTATCGATTACGATCTCATATTCATTTTCTGGCATTTTGCCGAGAATAATGTCCTCTTGACTAATTTTATCAAGTGCCACCAATGTTCCTGGTAATTCGAATGTATACTGGGACAATTGATAATACGTATCCATTTTCAATTTGAAACTTACTTTTCCATCCCCTGGCAAGATATAGTCGATGTTATCCATTTCCTCGAATTTGTTAAATTCCTCGACCGATACACGTGTTTCGGATACTTGCACATAATGTTTGTCTTCTTTCAAGTAATCTGTTTCGCGTACGTCTCGAATTCCTGCCACATTGGTAACACTGTATACAATAAACATCGCAGAAGCGAAAAATCCAAGGAGTAAAATTTTCTTGATAATACTGTAATTTAGAATACGACGAAAACCTACTCGAATTGAGCGAAATAGTCCATAAATGGAACGATATTTTGGTGTATATTTTTGATCAGAAACAGCATCTAAATCATAGGTATACTTCTCATAAATACTTTTATCGATTTTCTGGTAATGGTCGTTCACTAATTCAATCGCAGAGTCTTCATCTACCACTTCAACCTTTTTGTCTTTGGCTTGAATGTATAGATTGTTGTTTCGGATTGCAATGGTAACTTGCATTTTCTCCGTGTTTGGCTCAGTATAAATGGCAAGTTCAATCTTTCCATTAGCATCTGTTTTAGTTTCTTCCATGTCTTGTAAGTAAATCTTATTATCTAGGCGGTATTCTAAGGTATCTGCATTTTCATTTGGATAGTCTTTGGTTACTTTTCCATCTTGCACTTCTACAATACGGGTTGCATAAAAATTTGCAAGTTCTACCTCATGAGTTACTAAAATAACTAATTTTTCTTTGGAAATGGCTTTAATAATATTCATAATTTCCAAAGAGTTCTTACTATCTAAGTTTCCAGTTGGCTCATCTGCAATTACAATGCTTGGATTTTTCACAAGTGCTCTTGCGATTGCAATTCTTTGCTTTTCTCCACCAGATAGCATGGTTGCCAAACGGTTACGATAACGTATCATACCAACCGCTTCTAGCACGTAATTCACACGTTTTTGAATTTCCTTTTTGTTCTTGATTCCAATCATGCGAAGAGCAATTGCAACATTATCAAAGACAGTCATATTATCAATCAATTTGTAGTCTTGGAATACATACCCAATGTTTAGATTACGAATACGGTCAATGGTTCCAACTCTCCTTTGGGTAATCTTCTCCCCATTGATATAGATACTTCCTTTATTGACTTTGTCCAAGCCTCCAATGACATTGAGAAGCGTTGTCTTTCCGCTTCCAGACTGTCCTAGAATAGCCACAAGTCCTTTATCTTCTAGTTCTAATGAGGTGTCTTGAATAATGTGAATTTCATTTTTTCTTCTTCGATTAAAATATTTATTTACTTTCTCTAATTTTATCATCTTTCTACACCTCCTCAGAATAGGTTGCTATCGCTGTTTTCTTAAATAACTTGCGCGAAAAACGGCGAGAAATTAAATAAGATATGGCAACTAAAATGAGATACATTCCCAGGTATTCGATTATACTTAGATATTCCACTAAATTTGCAATGACGGAAAGTGGTATCACACCTGCTTGTGTAAGTCTTAGAAAAGCCATAAGTACCGCATACGAGATACTTGCATTGGTAAATAACTCAATGGCTAAAATTCTTCGTACATTTTTGTAAGTCGCACCAAGCATACGCAAAGTCGTATAGTAAATTTGTCTAGATTTTAAGATAATGTACACAATGAGATAAGAAATGAAGAATAGGACAATGAGTAGAATAATCGTTACCACAACTTTCAAAATGCGAATAATAATTTCTTGGATGTTGTTCGTTTGGATGGCAAAATCTGATGCTCTTTTTGCATGAATCCCCATATTTTCTAATTCTTGTAATGTTTCATCCATCTTTTCTGGGTCTTTGACATAAATACCTGCTTGGTAAGATGGCTTATCATAAAGTGAGTTATAGTCGTCTGTATTTAAGAAAACTCTTCCACTGCATAATTCATATTTTTCTGCGCCAACTGCTTTTTTGTAATTGTCTTTGGTAAAGGTATTTCCAATCGTTAGGTTTAATTCTTCTTTGTAATATACATTTTCTAAGAAGATCATACATGGTTGATTTTTGATTTTCATATTCTTGAATTGATATTTCAAACTATCGTCTACCGTAACGGTCCCTGGTTTTACTTTATCACTTGGTGCAATGGAATATCTTTCATATTGCCCATTGAGAAATATGCGTACTTGACTATATTGTTGGTTTGAACTTTTACGAATTTCGCGAATTCGTTCTTTTGAAAAATAGATGACATTATTGGAACTAATTTTCAAGGGATAGGTTTTAATCCCGACAAAGATAATTTCTCCTAATTCTTTTCCACCAAAACTAAGTGAAAATGGTTCTAATGTTAAATCTTCCAAACGATCTGTTACAAAAAAGTTATCTTCTTCAATTTGAAGAACTGCCTCATTTTCGTTTTCAGGCATCCTTCCATAGTCTAGCTCTCCTGAAAAATGCTCTGCTGTTCCAATCGATGCACTAAAGCCCATATCTCCTTTTCGTGCTGTTACATAACTATCTGTTAAGACATCATCTTCTACCACATAGTCTACATTTTCTAAACTCTCTAATTTTGCAAACTCTTCTTGGGTAAATGGACTACGGTCTTTTTTATTGAGGATGACTCGTTTTTCTGAAACATCCTTAAATAACCAGTGAAAACCCTCGGATTTGTTTTTTTCTTCAGACATTTGAAAACTAGAATACTCGGCAAGTACAGCACTACTAAGGAAGAAAAATACCACAAAGAGCAAGCAGAATTTAGAGATTAAATTAAAAGTGTTACGAAATCCTAAGCGAAATTGATTGGTTAAACAGAACTTATGATACCTACTTTCTTCCGCTTTTGGTTCTTCGATTACTTCTTTCATTACTCGGTTTTCTACAATCTTGCCATCGTGCATTTTTACCATTCGTGTTGCTACTTCTTCTACTTGTTCTATATTATGCGTTACCACAACTACTAAACGGTCTTTTGCTACTCTTTTCAAAATTTGGATAACTTCTTTAGCTGAGGTAGTATCTAAATTTCCGGTGGGCTCGTCCGCTACAATAATCGGTGTTTCTTTTATCATAGCTCTGGCTATGGCTACTCTTTGCTTTTGCCCACCAGATAATTTGGATACTTTCGTATTCTTAAACTCAGCTAAACCTACTTGATCTATCATATCCAAAACTTTTGCCTTGATATCTTTCTTTTTATACCCATTCAAGAGTAGCACCAACTCTACATTTTGGTAAACAGTATAACTATTAACTAGATTAAAACTCTGAAAGATGTTCGCAATATATTTTCGGCGATAATCTTCAAAATCTTTTTCTGTGTAATGACTTGTTTCCTTGCTATTAACATACATTTCTCCTTCTTCGTAACTGTCCAAGCCCGAAATGACATTTAAGAGTGTACTTTTTCCACTTCCAGACTCCCCTGTAATGACAACAAATTCGCCCATTTTTAGTTCTAAGTTCACTTTAGTAAATCCAGTTGCAACAATTCCTTTGTTATAGTAAAACTTAGATACATTTTCTAGTTTTAGCATCGATGTCCCCCCTTTTCTTTTATTTTCTAGTGTTACGATAAAATATTCAAAATATTTTCGATATCAGTAATCACTTCTTCTTTTTTTCCTTTTTTCCAAGCAAAGTATCCGTCTAATCCGCGATGTACAATGGCATACACAGTATTTTCTAGATTACCGCTTTGCACATCAGAAATGATACTAGCTATCAATTTTTGTGCGACTAAAAAGGTATCTTGAAACCCAGTCATCATCACTGCTATCATGGTGGTTTCTACTTCGACTGGTGGTATTTCTTCAAATTTTTCTTGCTTTAATCCATTTACCATACCAAACAGATACACAATGAGCACTTGCTTTTCCAGTTCTGCTAGTCCCTGAACCGTGTAGGCTTTTCGTTCTAAATACCTCGTTAAGACCTCATTTTGTAATGCTTGCACTGTTTGTACAAATTCCATTTTGCTCTCCTTTTAGCACTCTGTTTTCCACATTTTTTCTGCATTTTGTGGACAATTTCCTTTTCTTTCCTTTATTCTATCACAAGAGGAAAAAAATGGCTATGTTTTCACAAAAAAAGATTTGAGAATACTTCTCAAATCTTTTTGACTGGTTTATTCACTTCGTAAGGCAAGCACAGGGTCTTCTTTGGCTGCTTTTTTCGATGGGATAATTCCTCCAATTAAGGTTAGAACAATACTCAAAATTACGAGGATAGCACCCGCACCAAGTGGTAGTGCCGCTTTTACGGTTACTCCTTCGGAAATAGCTGCAATAATTTGGTTAATTGGGATTAAGAGTAATAGGGTAATCCCAATACCAATCGCTCCCGCTAACGCTCCAATGATAAAGGTTTCTGCATTAAATACTTGGGCTACATTTTGCTTGGAGGCTCCAATCGCACGCAAAATACCAATTTCCTTTTTACGCTCTAATACACTAATATAGGTAATAACACCTATCATAATGGAAGATACCACAAGGGAAATTCCGACAAAAGCAATTAACACATAACTTACGACATCTACAATGGTAGTAACCGAACTCATTAAAGTTCCTACCATATCCGTATAGGAAATGACTTGTTCTTCTTTTCCTTCTGCTTTCATACGGTTATTGTAGTCGTCGAGTAGTTTGGTAATGGCTTCATTGCCTTCAAAATCTTTTGGATAAATGTTAATTCCACTTGGGTCTTCTAATTGTGCATAATCTAATTTCTTCAAATTGCCTTCATAGGTAACTTTTTCTTTGGACATTAGGCTAGCAAAAAGTTCAGACATTTCTTCTTCATTCATTTTCATACGAAAAGCACTGGCAAAGGCTTTTTCGTCAATATGAATCGCAGTTGCCATGGATTTACTAAGTTGCATAATGCTGGCTTGCATTTCTTTTTCCATGCTCTTACTCATAGACCCCATAACCGTTTTCATATAGTCTTGCATAATCTTCGCAATTTGCTGGTCTAATTTCTGGGATTGAATAATTTTGGTCAAGTTGTTGCTAATAATCTGCTTTGCTTCTTCTGAGGCTAGGTATTCGCTTAAGTATTTGTCTAATTCTCCCATTTCCACAAAGTTGTGGTCTTTGGCATATTGTTCATAGCCTTTTAAGACATTTCCTAAGATACGGCTCATTTGCTCTTGGGTAATGGTTAGACTACCATTTTCCTTGATAACGGCTTGGATTTCTTTTTGTAATAGCTCGCTTGCTTCTTTGGATTGCATATATTGTAGTAATTGCTTGTTGACTTGACTAACATTGGCATTTGGATTTTTCTTGAGATAGGCTTCATAACCTTTTAATAAGTCATTCATTAGGTTTTGGATATCTTGACTAGACATCGAAAACTCAATTTTGCTTAATACTTCTCCTAAATCTAGTGCTGGTAAAGAATTTGCTGTTACCACATTATTCAAATTACTGAAATCTACCTTAATTTTGGATTGGTCTATTTTGAAAGCAGATTGAATCGCCTTTTGGTCAATTTCAATCAAAGAATTCATATTGAAATCGCTTTCCTCACTGGTATCGTCAAAACGTTTTCCCGTAAAGACATTGATCTCTGGATTTTCCAATTGTTTTTGGACAATTTCACTCTTTTCTGCCTGTTCCATTACGTGTTTTGTTAAAGAGGCTGGGTAATAGATCCCACTGGTTAGCATGGAGGCAGTTCCACCTTCTTTTGGTTGGACAATTCCAACAATTTTTAAGTCCTCTCCATTGGCAACCACCTGCTTCATATACGTATCATTTTCGCTTTTATCTCGCCAAATGGTAAATTCCTCGTCATATTCGTAACAATCATACGCATTGATCAGTTTGAAAGTCGTTCCTAAAATTTGCTCATAGGAATAGGCTTCTTTATTTTCTGGTGCTTCTACCTCTTCTTCATTACGGAATTTTTCCACCAATTCATCTAGTTCTGCATAATCTCGAATCCCAAGGATGTATAGCATAAAGTCGCTCATATTGCCATTTCCAGATAAAACAAGGACACATTCGTTGTATTCTTTTGGCCAATTTCCTGCCTTAATATCGTATTGGGCTTCAAATAGTTTGGTATCTTCTGGCATAGAGAAAAACATATCGGTACTCATCATGCTAGACATCATACTATTCATACTTGTTCCAGAACCAAGTCCAAGACTACCAAATGAAATATCTGGATTGACTTGGCGAAGGTTTTCTATATCCGCTTTATAGATTTTTGGTGTAATGGAATAGGTGTATTCGACTGCTTTTGCATAATCCATTACGGAACATTCGCTACTTTCCAAATATTGTTTGAAGGATGCTAGATCATTGGAACCAATGGTAGCAAACATATTTCCTAACATTTTAGAAATATGAATTTCTCCTTCCTTTTTTTCTTCCCCTATCTCGCTATGAGCTCCCATTATCATAGCAGACATATCAATTCCTGTGCTACGTAACTGAAGTGGATATTCCGATAAAGTATCTCGCTCCACGGAATGAATGTAACTGTTTACTCCATTGGATAAAGACAAAATCAGTGCAATTCCAATAATTCCAATCGAACCTGCAAATGAGGTTAAAAAAGTTCTTCCTTTTTTGGTTTTGAGGTTGTTGAAACTAAGCGCAAGAGAGGTTAAAAGGGACATCGAAGTTTTTCCCATATTTTTATGCTCTGGCTTTTTGTATTTTTCTTGTTGGATATGGTATGGGTGGGTATCGGAACAAATTTTACCATCTCGCAAATTCACGATACGGGTTGCATAAGCTTCTGCTAATTCCGGGTTATGCGTTACCATAACCACTAAACGGTCTTTGGCTACCTCTTTTAAGAGTTCCATGACTTGCACACTGGTATCACTGTCCAATGCCCCAGTTGGCTCATCTGCTAGTAGAATATCTGGGTCATTGACTAAGGCTCTGGCAATGGCTACTCTTTGCATTTGTCCACCAGATAATTGGTTTGGTTTTTTATGAATTTGCTCTGCAAGCCCTACTTTTTCCAAAGCATCGACTGCACGTTTTCTACGCTCGCTTTTGCTTACACCAGAAATGGTTAAAGCAAGTTCCACATTAGCCAAAATGGTTTGGTGAGGAATGAGGTTATAACTTTGGAAAACAAAGCCAATTGTATGGTTACGATAAGAGTCCCAATCGCGGTCTTTATAGTCTTTGGTAGATATTTCGTTAATGACTAAATCGCCTTCGTCATAGCGATCTAATCCTCCAATAATATTGAGAAGTGTTGTTTTTCCAGAACCACTTGGTCCTAAGATTGCAACAAACTCGTTATCTCGTAAGTTTAGGCTCACATTGTTTAATGCTTGTTGTACTAAACTTCCTGTTCGATATTCTTTGGATACATTTTTAATTTGCAACATATTTTTGCGCTCCTGTTCTTTTCTAACCTTTTCATTTTACTACATTTTCGCTAAAATGCAAGGAAGAGTACACATTTTCTATGTACTCCCCTTTTTTCTTCCTTTATTTTCTGCTATCTATTATATGCTCGAAACGTTAGATTGTCAACGAATTTCTTTATTTTTTGTAGGTTAAAATTTTGGTTCTAAAATAGAGAGAAATAGCGACTGCGGTTCCAATTCCAATAACGACTAATACCACGGATAAATTATCTCCCGTTTGTGGTAGTTTTCCTGGTTTGGTATTTGCAATATTATTGGTATTGTTTTGGCTTGTTCCAGTTCCTACTCCATTTTGGTTTCCTACTGTGTTGGTGTTATTGCCAACTTGGTTCGTATTTCCTTGGTCAACGGTATTGGTTGTGTTGGTAGTATTATTTGGGCTACCACTCCCTTCACCATTTCCACTGTCTTTACTTACGATGGTAACTTTGGTTGTTTGACTTGCTGCTGGTACTTCTGTTGTTCCCATGGTTGCTCCCATAAAGTTTTCTAGTGTAATACTAGTTTCACCAAGTTTTGCACCTTCTTTTACACGTAAGGTAATGCTACCAATGGATTGTGTTGTTGTAACGACTTCTCCACTCGTTGTGTGGGAAGAAATATATCCCTTTTGACAAAGAGGTGGATCCCATTGGTCTGTTCCTTTGGAAGATACATATTCAAAAATATCTTCGTCATAGGTAAGTTTTCCTGTATAGCCTGCAATTCCTTTTTCTCCACTTTCAATGGCAAGATTGCTAATACCAAGGGTAATTTCTACCTTATCGCCCTCTTTTGCTTGCTTCGGGCTTGCCTGGATTGTGGTATCATAGCGGTCTTCTGCTGCATAAATTCTTGTGGTAAGGATAAGCAGTGCAACAAGTAGGATACTTAGAATTTTTTGCATTTTCAAATTCTTTTTCATTGATTTTCTCCTTTTCTTTTTATTTCTCTGGAATTGCCCATTCTGGTCTTCCAGCAGATACTAAGTGTCGTTTGACAAGTACCAAGTCTGTGGCAGTAATCTCGCCATCTCCATTGATATCTCCTGCCTTAAAGTTCTCTCCTGTTAGCGTCCATTCTGGTCTTCCAGCAGATACCAAATGTCGTTTGACAAGCACTAAGTCTGTAGCAGTAATCTCGCCATCTCCGTTGATATCTCCTAGTCTATGTTTGTTTGGTTCTTCCGTTTCTTTTTCAATCCAAGTTACTTTTGCTTCCGCAGTTCCTCGGTTTCCTGCTTTGTCTTCAAACTCAAAAACAAAGGTGTCGTTTTCTGTGAAGGTATACGTATTGTTTGTACCATTGTTGATTATAGTAATTGGCTCACTCGCTCCTGTTAGCGTTGCTGTTACAGGTCCTTTTGTTTTTTCGGTTGTGCTATATTCCACTCTTGCGGTTGGAGCAACTTTATCAATCCAACTTACTTTTGCAATATGCTCTTGTTCCTCTCGGTCTGGGCTTTCTGCATCTTGCGTGCCATCCATATATACAAAGGTGAAACTTCCGTTTTTGGTAAAAGTATGCTCTTTTCCACCCTCGCTTAGGATACGAACATTATCGCTCTTGTTTCCTTCTTGATTGATACTATAGGTAGCAAGTGTAGCTTTGACATCTTGGTTCGTTTCTCTTGTGATGTCATAGGTAATATCACTGACTAAGATTTTCGTATCGTTTGTAATATAGTCTACTTTGATACTCTTATATGCAATATTATTTGCTTTATCTAGTAGCCTAAATTCATAATCTCCACTTTCTTCAAACGAATATTCCAATGGATTGGACCTTGTAATTTGTTGAAGTTGTCTTAGTGTTGCTTTATCTTGCTCACTCACTTCTACTGCTCTTCCGTCTTCGTCTAAAAATGCTTCACTTTCAACAGTTCCATCTGGTCGTAAGGTTGTTACATAAGTTGTCACATTTCCTACATTAGTTGTATTTTTGTAGGTAATCTTTTTGGTGGTTTTTCCGTCCTCATCTAGTTCAGCTATTTTATAGGTATTTCCATTGTCATCTAGGAAGGATATACTGATAATCTTTTTTGTTTTTTCGTCTACTTCAACAAAGTTTATTTTTTTGTTATTGTTATCTAAAATATATACATCTTCACTAATATTATCTAATAAGATACGTAAGCGTCGGTCTCCGTCTAAGTCATATTCTACATCTGCGGTTGGTCCGTCTTTATCAATCCATGTTACCGTTGCAGTCGTAGAACCTTTATTTCCATCTGCATCTTCAAATTCAAAAGTAAAGTCACCATTTTCAGTGAAAACATAGGTATCTTTTCCGCCATTATTGGTAATGGTAATTGGTTTGTTTGGATTGACCAATCTTGCAACTACTACGCCATTGGTCTTTTCCGTTGTACTGTATGCAACACCTGCTCTTGGTTTCGTTTTTTCAACTTTCGTTGTATCCTCGAATAGATTTACCATTGCAAGAGATGCGAACATACTATAGGTATCCATTTCAAGTTTTACATATTTTCCAAATACACTTTGTTCTAGTGTAATGTTTCTTAGTTCATTATCTTGTGGACAGTTCTCAATTTTTCCGATTTCTGTTCCCCAATTTTCTCCATCTTCACTAACATAAATCCTACAATTTTTGATAAAGTCTGGGTCATTTGTTTTATATTTTTGTTGAATAAATTCAACTGCTGAAATATATCTTGGTTCATCTAATTGGATGATAATAAATGGTTTTACCTCTTGTTGTAGAACATTGTAGCGGAAATCTGTATGCCACATGGTATGGAGGTTTCCATCAATTGCATTTGGTGCATAGAATGGTCGTTTTTTATCTACAGATTGAGTCGAATATCCCCCTTCTTCTTTGATGGATAAATGTGCAATTGGAATGTATTTTCTTGTGTCCGGTTGGTTATCCTCTGTGAACGAATAGAATTCAGATGGTTCACTTGCAAGTCTTGTTCCGCTAGCACCTTGTCTTACTTGGACCGTTTTATTTCCAGTTAAATCTGGAGATGCTGTACTATATGAAGTCCAAGGGGCATTTTTCGAATAACGCCATTCGGTTGTTAGCGTTACTGCCATCATTCGATTTTCTAAGTCATTGGCATATAGATTGGTTGGTAGTCCAGTGGACTCTTGAATATCAATTCGATAAATATTTTCTTCACTGTAATTGGTTCCTACCAAATGAACATAAATATCCTTTTCCGCCGTAATCGATGCAATTTCCTTTTCGGTTAGCATATGTTTATGGTTATCTGCGGTAGAAGCAACTTCTGTCCACTTGGTCTTGCCATCTAAACTATAATCCCAACGTAAGCCATTTCCTTCAAAACGGTCAGATAATATAATTTTTCCAGCATCTGTTCCATCAAATGAGAACGTTGCTAAAGTGGTATCAATTTGTCCCAATAAGTAGTTTGCTAGTCCTCTTGTAACAGCTGGTTGCAATACTTTTGAAGTTTCTCCCTCTGCTGGATAGTTCTTTGCTTCATTTAAGATTTTGGTTTTTTGCGTGGTATATTTGAAAATATACAAGTCGCTGGTTAATCTAGTTTTCAAATACTCGGATAAATTGTGCATTGGGAATGGGAAACATTTTAAGGCTTCCATCATTTCTAATTCAAGTTGGTAACATTGTTCTTCAGTTTTGGTTTCGTCTGCCACGTAGAGTTTTACTAAACCTGCCCACGCATCTAAGTTAATGGATTGTACTTGGATGGCTTCACGGTAAATTTGCTCTTGTTTTGCTTTATCTTCTTTGTATACATCAACAGTCATTAGCAATTCTTCTGCTTTGACCAAATTCGCATAATCGTTTAAGGCTTCTTGTGCTTGAATAATGTATGGCACATTATATCCTCTGACATAAACACGGTCATTTCCCCAACCAAGTGGCATTCTTTCACCTTTTTCGGAGGCTGCCCAGCCCGATACGTCATTATCTATTCCCCACATTCCTTTTCCTTCTGCATTTCTGTTATAGTAGAGAAGTGCCGCATGTCCTGGTTGTCCAATAACAGCTGATGGGATAGCATTGACACCACGGATACAATGTCCAGATTTTGAGATACCGCCACAAACAGCTCCCGTGTCAAATTTGTTACGGAAATTCATCCATAATTTATATACCTTGTGGTCCGGTGTTCCTCTTGCCATGCCATAATCAAATAGGCCTTTTGTAACTTCTTGCCCATTTTCCATCACTTTAGTAGCAAATAGTTCATTAAAATACGTTACATTTTCCTCTGCATAAAAAACATCATTCGCATAATTTGGCCATACATATGCCATATATGGATGAGGAGTCAGTAACCCCCATGCACTTTGTGGTTGTGCATCAATACGAGTTTGGGTATATTCGTTGAGCCATAAAATTTCTTCATCATCAATCATGGTTCCTAATACCCATCTCATTTCTTCGATGTTATAGGTTTCAAACCATGGAGTAATATCGATGGTTTGGGTCGCATTCTTCTTTCCAGCTTCTGTCACTTTGAAGGCGCCCTCGTCATACAGTTTTTTGTATAGTTCATAACGTTTTACTGCATCAGATTGGTTTTCTGCTGCTCCTGGTTGCATCCATAGTGCTACTCTAGACGAGTGCGTCAAAGATAAAGTGATTGCCATTCTTTTATATAGTCTACCTTTGGTATCCGTTCCTCCTGCAATCGGAGTTGTATCGGTAAAGTCATTATGATAGGCTTGATACAACCTCGTTAACTCTTTGATTGAATTATAATAACCACCAGTTGGTGCACCTCCTAAGATGTAATAACGAAGATTTTCTAAGTCATTCATAAGCCAATGAATCGTTTCTAGGTTGGTAGAGCTTTCTTCTGCCATTCTTTCAAGGGCATAACTTCCTACACTACTTACAAATTTTCTTTGTAAAATCAATAATTCATAGTTCGGATCCGATAAATCCTTGTTCGCATATTCTTGGATTTTCTCATCATAGTCTGCAATACTTTGAAAAACTGGTTCTTTTGCTTGTTCAATTTCTTTATAGGTGTCGGTAATTAGCATTGGTTCAATGTATACGGCGTGATCGCTTGAATTTCCTGTATTTTGATGGGCTGTAAAGCGAAGATATTTTGCACCACGAATATCAATCTCGATTTTTACGGCATCTTGTCCTCTGGTATAAACTCGATTAGCATCACTTTGGATGGTCCAGTTTTCTGCTCCTTCGCGATAAAAATTATCCTTATCTGATGTATAAATAAAGAATTTTACACCATCTCCGGCCGTAGAGGTTCGGTTCAATCCTACATACATAGTTAACCAATGATAGTTTTCACTATACTCAGCTACATCAAAATATAGTTCAGAGGTAGCGTGTGCCCATATACCATGATCAAAGGTATAATAAGCGCCTTCTCGCATTACCGCTAATTTATTTCCATTGCTATCCACATTATTACGAAGTTGGTCCCAACCTGCTCTGGATTCTGAACGCCATGGCAAGTCAGTTCCTAATCGAATATATTCGCCTGCATACGGATCTTCTTGGGTTTGTGTTTGCCTATTCGCTTCATCTGTATTGGCAAATGTTTTTCCATGCTCTTTTATTATTCCAGTGCATAAATACTGGACACAAATAAAAAGTGCTAATATTGCAATAATTTTAATTCCTTTTTCTTTCATATTTTCCTCCTTTTATGCAATATTCAACGATTTTATTATACCATTTTTTGTTGTTCTTGTAAACACTTTTTTCTACATTTCTAAGCTTTTATCACGTTTTCCCCGAATATTCTTTCGTTTTTCTATCGAGAGTCAAAAAAATACTCTTTTGCAAGTCCGCAAAAAAGTATTTTTTGTTTACTTTTCTTTTAATCTAATTTTTGTTTGTAGTTCTCTCTTCAAGTTTAATTTACTCGATTTTAGTTCTCGATTTCCCACTAAAATTAAGTTGGTCATCTCCCAAATAGCAAAAGAGCCAATAATGGATAATAACTCTAAAATGATCGTATGTAACTGGTTTTGGAAAAGAGCAGATAGAACAATAAATACAATTCCAATGAATAAAAATCGTATTTTCCTAAATTGATTGTATTTCATTTCTTTTTCGACTTTTGTAAGCTCTGTGCTTAAGTAATTTTTATAACAAGTTTGAAATTGTGCTAAGTCCACAGGTTCTTCGGTCTCGATTTCAATTACAATCTGCTCATAAACTGCTATTTTCTCCATTTTGCCAAACAAGTATTTTTTTAGTCTTCACTTAAAGTTTCTTTACTTGTATCTAATAAATTATATAACTCTTGCTCTTGTTTGATTTTGACTGGAATGATTGCTGTTTTCATTGGTACGTCTCCCTTTTACTTTTGTAACATAATTTCTATAACTTCTATGATTTCTTGTTCACTGGCTACTTTCTGGCTCGATTGATATACACTTCCATCTTTATTAAGGAAACGAATTTGCGGAATATAGTTGATTTGATAAGCCTTTTCCACACTTGCATTAAGATCAAAATATACTGGAAAGTGATAATTTTTCTCATTTATGAGATGGTTTGCATTTTCAATGGTCTCTTCTCCCCAACTTGTCATATTGATGGCTAGAAAATGTACTTTCTCTTGATACTTTTGGTAGGCAGCTTCTATGGATGGTAATTCTTCTTTGCACGGAGAACACCAACTTGCCCAAAACACAAGCACCATTGGTTTACCATAGAATTCGGACAAACTTACTTCTTTTCTCTCCTGGTCTATTAATGTAAAATCCTTTGGTTTGCGACTTCGCATTTCTTGATTAAATTGTTCTAGAAATTCTTTGGCATTACTCCAAGTAAATTCTCCGTTTGCTTGTTGCATATTTAGTTCCATAATCTCATATAGGGCATGGCTACAAAGGTATTCATATAGTCCTGCATTTTTACTTTTATATAAAATCCAATAAAGTGGCTTGGCGGCTTTTTCGCCCATTTCTACCACTTGGCGATAGCCTTCTTTTTCAAAAATGCGTACCCAACCTTCTTGTACCACCAATTCTGGATTTTCTCTTTCCTCTTGTATTTCTTCCTCAATGGTATCTTGCAGAATTTGGGCGATGGTTGCTAAGTCTGCTTGGTTCACTTGGCTCCATAATAGTTCCTCATTTACTCCATTTTCGGTAATCGCATCCCACGAAATCTTTTCTTCTGGTATGCTTGTCGGTTCTTTAGATACAGAAGAATAGATTTCTTTTCCGAGAATTTCAATCTTGATACCATCTCGGTATGGATTTTGAGAATTGTTCTCATAGAATTGATGTACTTTGGTAATACGATACAAAATTGCCATGTATTCAACAGAACCTCCATCTCGCAAACGACGCGGAATTGGAACAAGTACGATGGCAAAACATATAACGGCAAGTAGCATAATCCATTTTTTCTTTTTCATATTTTCCCTCTCTTGTTTTTTTCTATTTCATATCATAAAAGAGAATAACTTGCAAGTCGTTATTCTCTTTGCTTTTTACTCTGGCATAATAAAATTATCTACGAGCCAATCTCCCCCTACTTTTACCAATACAAATGGATATTCTTTTTTCTCTTTGGTATCCATTTGTGTTGCTTGTACACTAAGTGTGATACGATTTTCTGTTTCTTCTTTTAAGGTAATTTGTTCCGATAAATAACTGGATTGAGAGCAATCTTTTGGGAAGGTGTAATATCCATCTCCTTTGTCTTCTATTTCCCAATAAGCCTTAAATTGCTCAAATGCTTTGTCGGTACAAATGGAACGGATTTCAGCTGCACAACTTGCTTTCACACGATAAGGTGCAGTTTTTCCTTGTATCTCGTTTAATGCCCATGTTCCATTTAACTCTTTTAGGCAAGAATAATAGTACATTCCTAGCCCATAACCATCGGCTTGCATTTCTTGTTGCTCTTGGTTTTTTGGCTCTTGTTCTACTTGTTGTTTCTGACTATTTCCTCGTCCGAATTAGTACAAAAATAACAATTAGAATGGCTATTCCCGCCAAAATCCATAATCCAAATTTTTTCATTGCCTCTCCTTTATACCATTTTTAATAATTCTTCTTGTGTCTTGCTACTAAGAAGTGCTGGCGATACATCTAGTACTGTCCTTGCACCACTTTCTCCTTTTTGGTTCATACGATAAGCAGCACGTGCATAAGCTATCAAAATGGAACCTGTAAACTCTGGGTTAGAATCTAGTTTTAACGAATATTCTACCACTTGCTTATTCCCATTTTTCGTAACAGCTCCATGTAGAACACTTCCACCATGTGGCAATCCTACATGTTCTTTCAACAATTCTTCTTGGCTAATGAAATGAACAGTTGTGTCATATTCCGCAAAATAGTTTGGCATTTCTTTAATTTCTTTTTCAATTTTTTTGGCATCTGCACCGTCTTCTAGTACGACAAAACATTCTCTTGTATGTTTTTGTCTTGTGGTTAATTCTGGATTTTCTCCATTTCGTACACGCTCTACTGCTTCTTCAACTGGAATGGTATATTGACGAGCATCTTTTACGCCTTTGATACGGCGAATGGCGTCTGAATGTCCTTGGCTAACGCCTTTTCCCCAGAAGGTATAGCTTTTTCCCGAAGGAAGAATTGCCTCTGCCATTACGCGATTGACAGAAAACATACCTGGGTCCCAACCGGAAGAGATAATGCCGATGGTTCCTGCTTTTTTCGCTACTTCGTCTACTTTCGCAAAATGGGTTGGAATGTTTTTATGGGTATCAAAACTATCCACAACATTAAACATACGAGCAAGCTCAGGTGTTTGCTCTGGCAAATCTGTAGCAGACCCTCCGCATAGCACTAATACATCGATTTTCCCTTTCCATTCTTGCACTTTTTCAAACGCTACCACTGGAACTCCTTTTGTGCGAATTTTATCTGCTATACTGGCTGGATTTCTTCTCGTGAAAATAGCGGCTAATTCCATATCTGAATTTTCTTGAATGGCTAGTTCTACTCCCTTTCCCAAATTTCCATATCCTACAATACCAATTCGAATTCCCATATTATTCTTCCTTTCTTATCGTTCTTTTTCTGGTTTAAGATTATATAAAAAAATGAAAAAAGTCAATCTTTTTTCATTTTTCCGTTTCTCTATTTTTTTACGTATAATGATATTTTTTGCGCTTTCCAATTAAGAATGAAATGCTTACTATAAGTGCTAATAATTCTGCAAATAGTACAGAGACCCAAATACCATCTAATTTCCAGATTAGTGGTAATGCGAAAATCATGAGAATTTGGAAGACTAAGGTTCTCAAAAAAGAGATAATTGCAGAAACAACACCGTCATTTAGCGCCGTAAAGAACGATGAACTAAAGATGTTAATACCACTAATCAAATAAGATAGCGCAAATAGGCGGATGGCTCTTGTTGTCATTTCTAATAATCCTACATCATAACTAACAAAAATAGAAGCTAATATGCTGGATAGGATTTCCGCTAACCCAGTCATAACAAGTGATGTAAAAATAATAAGTTTAAGACTTTTTTTCAAGAGATTTTTCAACTCTTCTATATTTTTCGCCCCATAATGGTATCCAATAATTGGTGCTGTTCCAATGGAATACCCTAAATAGGTTCCAGAGAAAATAAAGCCGACATACATAATAATTCCATAGGCTACAACACCATTAGCCCCTGCATATTTCATAAGTTGCATATTAAATAGCACATTGACTAAAGACATAGATAAATTGGTTAACATTTCCGAAGAACCATTGACACAAGTTTTCCAAATGACTGCTCCTTCCCATTTTGTTTTTGTCAAATGAAGTAGGCTAGTGTTCTTTCGCATAAAGTAGATAAATGGAACAATCGCACCAATAGTCTGGCTAATTCCAGTGGCAAGTGCTGCTCCAAACACTCCCATTTTGAAGACATAAATGAGTAAAAAGTCTAATAGCATATTTCCAATTCCCATAATGACAGTAATTACTAATCCAAAGGTCGGCTTTTCTGCCACAATTAAGAAACTTTGAAACGCATTTTGTAAGGAAAACGGAAGGATAAAAAATAGCAAAGTAGTTCCATATGTTACACAATCTTCCATCATACTTTCGTCTGCTCCAAGTAGTCCTGAAACTGGTTTTATTACCAAAATCCCAACAACTGTGAATACAATGGAGATTAGCATTAGTAAATAGATTAGCATTGAGAAATAGCGATTGGCTTCCTCTTTTTTTCCTTCTCCAATCGTTTTGGAAACAAGGGCACTTCCACCTGTTCCAAACATGAATCCAACACTTCCTAATATCATAAGAGCTGGCATAATTAAGTTCACTGCAGCGAAAGCCTCTGAGCCAACACAGTTGGACACAAAAATCCCGTCAACCACACCATAAATTGAAGTAAATATCATCATCACAATCGTTGGTATGGTAAAGCGGATTAACTTTTGATACGAAAAATGTTCCGATAATTGTATGTTCATTTTTGTTTTTCTCTCCTTTCAAACCAATTTCGAATATATGCTCCAAGACTTGGTATGATGGTTTTAATCTCCAAGTCAGAGGTATTGATACATAAATGATAGTTTTCTTTCTTGCCCCATTCGAAACCAGATAAAATTTCATGATACTTTTTACGTTGTTTATCAATTTGTTTCATTTGGTTTTCCATTTCTTTGTCTGTCAGTTTTTCTTCTTTACTTCCCTTTTCGCGACAGCGTCTCATTTTGGATGCCATATCAGCATAAATAAAAAGGTTCATTGGTTGGTAATCTTTCAAAATTAGATTAGCACCTCTCCCTACTATCACGCAGTCTCCCTTTTGTGCTAATTCTTTTATGATTTTTTGTTGTTCCACTAAGATTTCCGTTTGGTTTCGGTTCATTTGAGAATAAACAGCAAAGGATTTTGCGAATTGGAACGCATACGGTGGCATTCCTCTTTCCGAAACGGCTTGAATATATTCTGCTTTTAGTCCTGTCTTTTCTGTCATTTCTTGTATAATTTCTTTGTCATAATAGGCAATTCCAAGTTCGTCTGCTAGTCTTTTTCCAACTTCTCGACCCCCGCTTCCAAATTCTCGACTAATCGTAATAATTCGGTTCATATTTCCTCCTTTTGAGCCAAAAAATAGCCCCGTTATTGTAATAATAACCGAGCGCACTCAAGCATCTTATCCGATGACTCCTATTTTGATGTTAGTATCTTAGCATATTTCTGTTTTTTTGTCTAGTCTGTTTTTTTGAAATATTTACTTTTTGATTATCGTTCGTGCTCTATTTTATTGTTTAACCATTTTATTGACTTCGATAAAATGGTCAAACTTGCTAATGATGCTATTTTTGCTTTTCGAATTGAAAAAGGTTAGAGTATGCAACACTCTAGCCTTTTCCTTTCTCTATTTTCTTAAAATTGTTGCGTCCTAATATAGTTAAAAAGATATTGATATTCTTCTTCATGTATTAGTAATCCTTCTACTCCTTCCTGAACCATTCTTTCTAATTCTTCATAATAAACATACTTTACCTCTGCTACTTCATTATCTACAAAAATATATTCTCTTTCAGCTTTATTGCAATTTAATAAGTACACATATTGAAATTCCATATTTTTAGGGTCTTTTGTATTTTTAATGGTTACGATATATTGCAAATCTTCTTCCTTTGTTTCAACGCCTAATTCTTCTTTTAATTCTCTAAGGGCACCATCCATTACACTCTCTCCCGACCTTATATGTCCCGCTGCTGAAATGTCCCAGCAGTTTGGATGTGATTTTTTACTAGCACTTCTTTTTTGTAGTAATAGTTCTTTTTTATTGTTGATAATCCAAATATGTGCTGTTCTATGAAAATTACCATCTTCATGTGCCTGCATTTTTTCCTTTACTTTCCCCATTGAATTATTATTTGAGTCAAATATATCAATGTATTCCATCGTAACTTCCTCCTTCTTTATTTATATCATACTTTGTTTTATTTTCATAGTTTTTCGTTTCGACAAATTTTTCCTTTCTTTTTGGCAGCTTTATTTTCTTTCCCATTTTTCGTTGACTTTTTCCATTATTTGCCATATCATTTTACTGTCTTCTTCCTGCGAAAGGAGGTGAGCAATCTATAAAGGACATTTTGAAGTTGTTAGTTCTTATTGTCCTATACCTCATTCTCCGATTATTTCGTTAATGAGTACATAGGAAAAGACTAGAGTCTCACACACTCTAGTCTTTTTTCTTGTCTTTCGACCAATCCATGAATAATTCTGAAGCTATTCTTTCTTATTGTTTCTATAAAGGTGGAACACGCGGGTGTTTTCCTTTATCTGTTCTTATTATACTCTGCTTTTTTTGAAAAAGCAATACTTTATCCAATTTTTTCCTATTTTATCAAAATTGGCAATCTTCTTCCTAGTCCACTTAGGATTTCATTGGTAATCGTTCCTGCTTTTTCAGCTAATTTCTCGACACGGATTTCTTTCTCTTTTCCAATCAAGGTAACAATATCTCCCGCTTCGAGCGGTGTTTCTTCTGGTACTGTTATAATTAACTGGTCCATGCACACACGTCCAATAATCGTTCCATAAGTTCCATTTACCCATACTTTGGTATCTTTTCCAGATAAACTACGTGGATAACCGTCTGCATAGCCAATGGCAACGGTTGCAATTTTCATTTTTTCCTTTGCAAAAAATGTTCTACCATAGCCAACGCTATCTCCATTATCGATTCTTCGAACACTCATCACTCTTGCTTTTAATTCTAGAATTGGTTGTAGGTCGATATGCGTTTGTAAGACGTCGCCATCTTGGCTATAAATACCATACAAAATAACGCCTGGTCGTGCATAATCACAAGGAAGATTTGGATAATTCAAAATACCGTAACTTGCTTGAATGTGTGTATTTCCTGGGTTATATCCCATTTTCTTAATTTCATCTATCACTTCAAAGTAGTGGTCAATTTGCTCTTTGGTAAACTTCTTGTCTTCTTCTTTATTTCCGTCTGATACACATAGGTGTGAGAAAATTCCTGTTACTTCTAACTTAGGCAATTCATAAATCCCAGCAATTTTGCTACTTTCGCTGTAATGAATTCCATTGCGATTCATACCAGTATTGATTTTAATTTGTACTTTTGTTTTTTCGCTGACCTTCTCTTGCATTTTCTTGGCATAGTTTTCGTCTAAAACAGTTTGTGTTAGATCATATTTTGCAATTTCTTCCATACAAGATACATCTGTGTAGCCGAGAATTAGAATTTCTCCTTGGATTCCATTTTGGCGAAGTTCAATTCCTTCGTCAAGTGTGGCAACTGCAAAGTCTTGTATGCCCATTTGGGCTAGTTTTTGAGATACAATAATAACACCATGCCCATACGCATTGGCTTTTACCACTCCCATTATTTTTGTTTGGCTTGGTAGCACGTTTTGAATTTGTTTGACATTATGTTCTAAGGCTTGTAGGTCAATTTCAATCCATGCTCGATTTTTGTCTGTTTTCAATTTTTATCACTTACTTTCTTTTTTGTTATAATAACGCCTTTCTGATTATTTCCAGAAATGGTAACAAAGTCGTTATCTTCTAAAACTAATTCTTGTATATTTTCCATCATTTCCAAATAGGAAATGGCATAATTCTCAAAACAAAGTTCTGCTACCCCATAAGGGTATTGTTTCAAGCATTCAATGTATTCTTCTAAACAAAGATTTTTTTGTTCCATGATTTTGGAATGTGGATATCCTACATAACGAAAATGCCATTCTTCCTCTGCTATTTTCGTTATCTGTTCTTTATCTTTGGTATATCTTTGAATAAATCCATAGTCTGCCATTTTCTTGCGAAACTCTTGGCAAATTCCACTTGCTGGAAAAGCTGGTCGTAGAAAATCAATGTTTCCTTGATTTAGTGCTAGATCTATTGCATAGCCAGTTTCATGCTCACTACATTTTGGATATGCTACATATTGTTTCGTAAATGCTTCTCCATTTTCACGAAGCGAACTTTCATAAATCTCTTTTTGGTCTTCCTCGGTTCGATAACCACTAATTGGCACAATTTGGTCTTCTGCACGGATTTCATGTAATAGTTTTAATAATTCCAAATGGCAGTTATAGTCGAGGTAGATAGAAGGATATCTTGTACTAAATGGTGTCATATTGCAACTTTGTGGCTTTTCTCTTTGCGGATTATCTTGGTTGACTAAGGCTAGGCTTCCTTGATAGATATACTCTTTTTTTAATAAAATTTTCTTCATCTATATCTCCATATTGATTAGCGTATCGACTAATTTTCCAAAGTCCATTCCAATTTCTTTCATCATACTTGGGTATCTGCTATGGGAGGTAAATCCTGGAATGGTATTGATTTCGTTAAAATAAATCTCATTGTCTGGAGTTAAGAATAAATCGACACGAGCAAAGTCCTTACATTTTAAGATTTTGTAAATTTGTTTTGCGGTTTCTTTTGCTTTGGTTGCAACCTCTGGTGCAATTCTTGCTGGTACATGAATTTTTGATGTTTTCAAGGTGTATTTTTCGGTAAAGTTGAAAAATCCTTTGCTTAGTTCAATTTCATCTACCTCTCCTACGGTCAATTCTTCATTTCCAAGAACAGCACAACCAATTTCAAATCCCTCTACGTTTTCTTCTACAATCACTTCTGTATCATATTGGAAGGCTTCTTCTAAAGCTTGTCCAATTTCTTCTTTTCTCTCAACTTTCGTAATTCCAAAAGAAGAACCTGCTCGCATTGGTTTTACGAATACTGGAAATTTTAATGGCTCGATTAACTTTTGAATGTTCTTGCTTTCGTAGGTAATTACCACACTTTTGGCTACTTTAATTCCATAACTTTCTACCAATCGATGAGAAAGTGCTTTATCCATGCACAAACTAGAGGATAGAAGTCCACAACCTACCATTGGAACGCCAGATAATTCAATCAAACCTTGAACCGTTCCATCTTCTCCGTTTTTTCCGTGTAATACCGGGAAAAAGACATCAATCTTGGTAAGTACTGCTTTTCCATCCTTCATTTCTAAAATACCATGGTCGCTTCGACTACTTGAAATGGTAACTGGTGTACATATGCCTGCTTCTCTCCATTTTTCTTCTTTAATTGCTTCGACATCTCCTTCATAGTGGAACCAATCGCCTTCTTTGGTAATTCCAATTAAAACAATTTCATATTTTTCTTGGTTGATGTGAGTGATAACACTATAGGAGGACTCAAGTGATACGCCATATTCCGGACTACATCCACCAAAAATAATTCCAATTTTCTTTTTTTCCATATTCTCTTCCTCGCTTTCTCTTTTTTCCTCTTCTAGTATACCGCTAATTTCCGTGTGTTTCATTATTTTTCTGAAATTTTTTCT
>Ga0137298_10585_pt1 | contig 28213 bp, 31 predicted proteins | sample RamsorincwithD2O_2_FD_97182 | JGI IMG/M metagenome (GOLD analysis project Ga0137298, IMG submission 97182) | Mouse cecal microbial communities from Vienna, Austria - Glucosamine amended with D2O | ecosystem: Host-associated > Mammals > Digestive system > Large intestine > Cecum | place: Austria...
CATTCCGGTTCCATAGCGCTGCTAAAAGTGTTCATCATGGGTTTGTGGGCGGTCTTTTGGAGCATACTTTGAGTGTGGCAAAGATGTGCGAGTACTTTGCCGAAGCTTATCCGATATTGAACCGGGATCTCCTGCTGACGGCTGCTATTTTTCATGACATTGGGAAAACGCAGGAGTTGTCCGCATTTCCGGAGAATGATTATACGGATGACGGTCAGCTTTTAGGGCATATTGTAATCGGAACCGAGATGATTAGTGACCGGATACGCACAATACCGGGATTTCCCGGAAGGCTGGCGGCGGAACTGAAGCATTGCATTCTGGCGCATCACGGAGAGTTAGAATATGGCTCACCGAAAAAACCAGCGATTTTAGAAGCCCTGGCCTTGAACTTTGCCGATAATACAGATGCCAAGATGGAGACTATGATTGAAGCCTTGCGGGGAGCCGGCAGCAATACCGGATGGTTGGGATATAACCGCCTGCTGGAGACGAATATCCGAAAAACAACAGAAGAGTGAACAGATAAAAGGAGAAAAGGAACTGCCGCATTTTGCGGCAGCTCTTTTTTAGGAGGTACCCATATTAAAGTATGGTGTATGTTTATCTATGTAAAGCGTTCCCGAAGGAACGACTACTTGTTAGACGAACCCGGCAACGGTTGCGCGCTGTTTTGCCACCGGGTTCTATATGTAATGCAAGGAATTATAAATGGTTTAGCGTTTGTTTCTGTCTTGCATCATGGTTATATAATACTAGAAAAATGTGTCTAAAGTTTGTGCGTTTTCTAAAAGAAATCGAAATTAAAAGAAGAAAATATAACGTTTTTTGGAAGAAATTGACAGAATTTTGTGAATGAGCAGTTGTGCGGGAAGAAGGGATACCGTCTTGCAGCTGATAAGGCTGGGTATGCAGATGCCAGGAATGAAATTTCAGACACGCTTTGAGCGGAGGAGAGTATGGACAAGAAACGAGAGAAAAATGAATTATTTCAGGTAAGAATTGTGGATATGAGCGATACCGGAGAAGGAATCGGAAAAGCAGATGGCTTTACCTGGTTTGTCAAAGATGCAATCATTGGGGATTTGGTGGAAGCAAAGGTGATGAAGGTAAAAAAGTCTTATGGTTTCGCGCGTCTGATGCGGGTCCTGGAACCATCACCGAACCGCGTTACTCCGCGTTGCCCGGTAGCGCGCAGCTGCGGAGGGTGTCAGCTGCAGGCGATGAGTTATGCGGAACAGTTACGGTTTAAAGAAAATAAAGTGAAGAATAATCTGCTTAGGATTGGCGGGGTGGATTGCGAGGAATGTCTTGAGCCGATAATCGGCATGGAAAATCCCTGGCGTTACCGCAATAAGGCACAATTTCCGTTTGGAAGGAATAAAGAGGGAAAAGTGATTACCGGATTTTATGCGGGCAGAACGCACACGATTATCGAAAATGAAGACTGCCTGCTGGGAGCGCCGGAAAACGCGCGGATTTTGGCGTGTATCCGCGGCCATATGGAAGAATTTGGTATTGCGCCCTACGAAGAAGAAACACATAGAGGCCTGGTGCGTCATGTATTGATCCGGAAAGGATTTAAGAGCGGACAGATTCTGGTGTGCCTGGTGCTTAACGGAGAGATAAAAGAATTGAGATCTTCCGACATTCTGGTAAAACAGCTATTGAAATTATTTGATGATTCCGCAGGAGAAAAAATCACAACGGTTGTGTGCAGCATTAACAGAGAGAGAACAAATGTGATACTGGGGACAGAGATTGTAAATTTATATGGATCAGGAAGCATTGTGGATGATATTGGCGGGATCTGCTACCGACTCTCCCCGTTATCCTTTTATCAGGTGAACCCGGTTCAGACAGAGCGTCTGTATGAGACTGCATTGGAGTATGCCGGACTGACTGGCGTGGAGACCGTGTGGGATTTGTATTGCGGAATCGGGACCATTTCTTTGTTTCTGGCACAGCGGGCCCAAAAGGTCTGCGGGGTGGAAATCGTACCGCAGGCGATTGAGGATGCGCGTGCAAATGCCGCGCTGAACGGGATTACAAATGTGGAGTTTTTTGTGGGAGAGGCAGAGCAGGTGCTGCCAGAGCAATATGAGAAAAATAATATCCGTGCGGATGTGGTTGTGGTAGATCCGCCAAGGAAGGGTTGCGATGAGAGGTGCTTGGATACAATTGTGAGGATGGCGCCAAAGCGGGTTGTTTATGTAAGCTGTGATTCTGCGACATTGGCTAGAGATTTGCGGTATTTGTGTGATAGAGGGTATGAGGTGAGGCGGGTGAGATGTTGTGATATGTTTTGTGGGACGGTGCATGTGGAAGTCGCATGTTGTCTACAAAGGAAGGATTCGTAGAAGTCCATGAGTTTACGCACTTTGCGAGGATTTTTAAGTTTAACCGAACATCTAAAATAGTCTGCAAAGAAAAAGTCAAGTAGAAATTTGTGAACTTTGAAAATTTTATACAGGTTGAATGAAAGGCACCAAAATAAGGCCACCGTAGGGCGCCGGCCTGTGGGAACAGAAATATTAGGAGACCGATCAGGACAGGGAATCTTTTGATTTCTTCCTGGAGATCTCTTCCCGGATGAGTTTTTTAACCGCTCCCTGCTTTGACGGCTGCTTCCAAAGCCAGCGGATGATGTCTAAATCCGTATGGATGCTCAGCTTCATATAAAAGCCGATCGTGTTGTTTTTGTCGTATTTTGCCTGGGCTTGGGTACGGGCTTGTATGGAGTCTATCCAGTCCCTCATAAGGAGCCCTCCTTTCTGATAGGTATATACCTATTGCTGCTGTGGGGTTTCGAGGGAGGCCATGTACTCTTTTACCCGCCCATAATAAATACGGAGAAACTTGTTCGCGCCGGCAGTCATGTAAACGTAATAAGGCTTGCCCTGGGCCCGCTTCTTGTCCATAAAGGCATAAACGGGATCGTCAGAGGGGGAACGCTTGATGAGCCCATCCATGATCTGGAAGAGGGTTTTGCGTAAGTATGGGGATCCTTTCTTTGTGGCAGGCATACTTTTACGGACGCGCTGTCCGGAATCGTCCTTACCGGGGTCAACGCCTGCGAAAGCAGTCAGCGCCCCGCGGTGTGTGAACCGTGTCACATCCCCGATCTCAGCCATGGGCTGGGGCCGAGGGTAGGGCCGACGCCGTTCATTGCCATGACAACAGGGTATTCCGGCAGAGTGGAAGCCGCCTTATCCATTTCCAGACGGAGGGATTCCACGGTTGCAGAGGCGGTATTCAGCATTGCCACAGCCTGCCGGATGAGCATCCTGGTGTTGGCATCCTTGGGGAATACGGCGATCAGGTCAGAGGAGAGCTGATAGATTTTCTCTGCTTTTTGGGCACTGAAATTGTAGCCTTTGCGCTTGCACCGGTCCTGGTAATGCTGGGTAAATGCCTCCAGCGACTTGGAGCGGATACAATCCACATGCCAGTAGGTATGGATGAAATCCACCCACTTCTGGCTGCCATCGCTGCGTGCGGGACTGTCAAAGAAGTCATTGGCGCCGGGATAGGTTTGGTCAAGGAGGGCAATGAGATTGTTTTTCATGGCAGTTTTCTGGTCCATATAGAAGCCGAACTGCCGGTTCATGGTTTTTAATTGGTTGCGTGTTTTATCCATACATCCATATTGCTTCAATTTTGCCCAGCGGTCAAGAGTATAGCGTGCGATTTTTTTGGGATCGGCCTTGTCGGTCTTTGGAGAGCGCAGGGAATCGTCCCCGAAGTCCTTGATGAGGATGGGGTTTACGGCGCTGACAAAGATACCGGCGTCAGAAAGCCAGGTGGCGACTGGTTCGTAGTACCGTCCGGTGTGCTCCATGCAGACCTTTGTTTCCCCGTCCAGGCCCCTGATCAGCTCAATCAGGGCATTGATTTGGGGCTGGGTATGGGGAATGTCGCGGGGAGGCATCAGGACAACGTCACCGGGCTTTCGGATGGTAACCGTGCTCTTGCCTTTGGAAACATCAACACCAACAGCGTTCATAACAGATACTCCTTTACAATGAAATAGCAATGGTCAATACCAGATTTGCTCATTGCCTATTCAATCTACTGGGTATCACACGAACGTCTAAGGGTTCAACCTGCGTAAAACGAATGCTGCGAATGAGGGTTGGCTGACTATTTTTCGGACGTAAAGTCCTGGAAAGGAATGGCCAGACCTATTGCCTTACTCATTCTAACAGCTTAAGCAACAAGATGGGTAATTCCTTACTGGCTGTAAGGGGTATTAACCATAAATATATTGTAGTAGGAAAAGATGTTGCCGTATGGAAGGCTGCTCTGGATGAACTGAAAAGTAATAAGCTGGCTGTTGCAGTTGGATATAAAAACGAAATATTTCAATTAACAAAATACGGGTATGAAGTTTCGGAAAAAATATGCCATTAAGGAAAAGGCGATTTGATGATTATACTATAGATTGGAGTAAGATATATGGTTTCGGAGGAATTAAAGAATATTGTTGACCGTTTTAATCAAGAAGAGAAAATGAATTTTTTTGCTGGAGCGACAGAAGAGCAGATTGCATTATTTGAAAAAGAATATGAAGTGACATTCCCATTGAAATTCAAAGAGTGGTTATGTTTTTGTGATGGAGGCGAATGTTTTTTGCCTGCGGGGGTTCAATTCTATGGTGTAGTTCATAAGCCGATTATAGATGTAAAAGATAATGATCGGCCTGATGATAATTACATAGTTATTGGCAGATTAGCTTCTGGTGATCCAATTCTATGCGGAAGAGAGGGGGAACAAATCTCAATTTATAATCATGAAGCTGGGAGAATTGAAAGTGATGAAATATATGCTGACTTTTTTTCATTTTTAAATGATTTATATGAACTTTTGGGCATGGGAGATTGATTTATGTCAAAGCGAACTTCTGAGGCAAACAAAGCTGTAAGAAAGGCTTGGGAGAACGAGCAGCAACTTGTATTAGAGGGTAAGGGAACGCGGGATTGGACACCTGAACAACAACAGTCTATCATTGATAAGGGGAAGGCGTATGATGATGAAGGACGAGCATTTGAAGGTCATCATATGAAGAGTGCGGAGGCATTTCCAGAGTACCAAGGCGATGCGGAAAATATACAGTTTCTTACGAGAATGGAACATCAGGACGCTCATGGTGGAAGTTTTCGTAATCCTACAAATGGCTATTATGATCCGACTATATGTGCTACGAGAGAATTTTGCGAGAATAAATATGAGCCGTGTGAAATTATCAAATTGAGTGAACCAATAGTAAACACAAGTGTTATGGCTGGTGGTGCTGCTGAATATATTGAACTTTCACCAAGTGAAGGTGTAAATATTGCTGAACAGGAAACGGAAATAATTAACCAGGCAAGCACCATTCAGGCAAGAAGTGAATTAACCCAAAAGGCTACTGCTACACCGAAGTCACCGTTAAATATAAAGTCTTCATTAAAGGCAGATGGGGGAGTAGTCTATAAAATAATACATACTATAGAAGCTATTAAAGAATTCAGAAATAAGCATCCAGTATTAACAGCAATAGGAATAGGTGGAGCAGTAGTTTCATGGGTTGTGGCAAAAGTTATAAATAGTAGTGGGAAATCAAGCAATAATAACCTTGAGTATTCTTTAACCACAGATTCGGATGAAAGTGAAGATAATAGCAATGAGTTTGTATCAGTAGAAAATGTTGCTTTGAATATTCAGCGGGATTATCCAGATGAACGATCTTCCCCGCGTAAGCATGAGGTATCTGGGCATTGGCAACACTATGGTAAAGATAAAGAACTGAAATGGGTAGACCAATATTCGCGAGGTGGAGGTAAGGATAGTTAAAAATTAAGAGGAGTATCTGTAGTGATTTACACTGTGTCAATGCTCTTTCAACCGTTAATCCCGGGTGCAAATGCACCCGGTGTGTGTTCATCGTTATTATAGTATAAACTTGTAAAAGTTACATTGTATCATTTATAGGCCGGCAACCGATCCCGCATGTGGAACAGGCGGGATCGGTTGCCGAAGAATATCTGCATGAACTAAATTCTGCTACAGAGCTTATGTCATTTGGTCAGGAATTGAATGACCAGACATTTGCAATCTGTAAGGCGGACATGCTGATAAAGGGCAATAATGCAGATTTTATAAAAGATGGAAATACGCTTTCTGATGATCAATTTGAATGAGAAAAATTTGATTATATAATATCGAATCCTCCCTTTGGACGGGAATGGAAAAATGAAAAGAGAGTAGTGGAAGATGAGGCAAAGCGTGGCTTTGCGGGGCGTTTCGCTGCAGGACTTCCGGCAGCCTCGGATGGTCAGATGTTTTTCTTAATGACTGCGATTTCCAAGATGAAAGAACCTCGTGACGGTGGAAGCAGGATTGCAATTATTCATAATGGTTCGCCTCTTTTTACAGGCGATGCCGGAAGCGGACCTTCTGATATTAGAAAATATATTCTTGAAAGTGATTTGCTTGAGGCGATTGTTGCCATGCCAAATGATATTTTTTATAATACAGCGATAGCTACATATATATGGGTATTGTCTAATAAGAAAGCAGGAACGAAGCGGGAAGGTAAAGTGCAGCTCATTAATGCGAACGGATTGTATGAAAAGCGCAGAAAAGCAGTTGGCAATAAAAGGAATGACATCCCTGAAAGCGCTATTACAGAAATTACGTAGGTTTATGGAGATTTTCGTGAAACGGAAATTAGTAAAATTTATAATAATGAGGATTTTGGATATACAAAAATTACTGTAGAGAGACCTTTGCGCGGTGAAGATGGTGAATTGATACTGAAAAATGGAAAGAAGCAGCCGGATACTTCACTACGAGATACGGAAAATGTGCCATTGACGGAAAATATACAGGATTATTTTAAACGCGAGGTGTTACCGTTTGCTCCGGACGCATGGATTGACGAAAAGAAATCCAAAGTTGGATATGAGATACCATTTACACGGTATTTCTATAAATATGAAGCACCGCAGCCTTCTGCTGAGATTATGGCGGAGATACTGGAATTGGAAAAGGAGTTGGAGGGCAGTTTGCAGGAGGTTTTTGATATATGAGGGAAATGAAGGATAGCGGTGTTGAGTGGATTGGGAAAATTCCGGCTGATTGGTCAATGATTCGTGTAAAACATGCTTTTATAAGAAAAAACGAAAAGGCAATGCAGGAAGAGCCGATTGTTCTTTCACTTGCAAGAAGTGGTGTGCGGTAAGAGATATTTCAAACAATGAGGGGCAAGTTACAGAAAGTTGTTTTAACTATAATCCTGTTGCAGAAGGGGATTTATTATTGAATCCTATGGACTTATATAGTGGTGCAAATTGTAGTATTTCACATATTAAGGGGGTTATAAGTCCGGCATATATTAATTTGAAAAGTAAGGAAGGGTTTAACAATGTCATTAAGACAATCGTTTCTACAACAAAGAAAAAAGCCCACCTATCATATAAAAAATAAATGGGTGGACTTTTTTATGTTATTAGGGATTTAAGCATTTTGATTTTTTATTAAAAGAACATATGTTTTATTTGTGTGGTATGCTTACCAATAACTTCTATCTACACCCGGAGGATAAAAGTGAATTGACACGGGGGGGTAACATGTTAAAATAAATCTGTTATATAAAAAATAGAAAAGGAATAAAAACGAATGTGCGTAATCGTAAAAGTAAAACGAAACCCTATGTATTTTTGCCTTAGCAGGGAGACCGCCGAAAATTTTTTATGCCGTGATATCAGCAAAATCCCAACTAGCAACGGGGAATGTGTTACGGTATTTCAAACCAAAAGGAGCGCAATAAATAGCATGAAACAGGAAGCGAAAGAGGCATTAAAAGATAAGGATTCTTTCCGTTTTATGGTTTTTGGCTTTTATTTTTCAGATATTTCTCCCGTATGGATAGATAAAAAGAAATATAAAGGTCAACTTGAAACTGCTATAGTCTCAGGAAATGGTAAAGTATTGCTTGAAGATACCTATACCACCAAAAACTGGATTTCCATAAAAGACCTCTTTTTGGCGGAATCATGGTGCTTTTATAAAGATATAAATAATGAACTAAGATACCATAAGGACTATGAGATAATTGATAGGGATTTAAATGATGATCTTTCAGTGCCGATTTATCCAAAAGATAACAGCGTCTAAACTGTAATGTTTCATCAAGCTAATTCGGCGTTATATACTCTTATAACTACGGTAAATACTTCGATCAATACAGATTTTGTGCATTTTTCAGATTGGATTATTTATATCCGCGATTTTATTATGTCTGCTTGTAGACGTTATAAAAAACATACTGCAATTTTTCTTATATGGAAAAACAGAGTTTCCTTGTTGCCTGCTACAAAAGATAATGAAACAATTTGCAAGGAGGAGATAAAAGATGAAAAAGAAAACAATATCATTAATAATTATAGCACTTGCGGCCTGCCTGTCAGCCTGCGGAAACGATAAGTTTGCATCTGATGCTAAATTCACTTCTGGTGATAATTCTGAGGCAGAAAGAATTGCAGAATTAGAACAAGAATTAGAGAAATTAAAAGCAGAGAATGAGGTTAATGAATCAACTGTGCAAACAGCAGAACCGGAAACATGGTCTGATGATTATGTTATATCATTTGTAGATCAATGGATGCTTAAACAAATCAGAGAAATTACAGGCAATCATGAAAGGGATTTTACCTATGGAGACATAAAAAATATAGAAAAAATTTCTCTCGAGGATGTTTCCAGCAAGGATTTGAAGTATTTTACAGGTCTTAAAGAATTATATCTCACAACAGACAGTGATAACGTTAATGGATTGGCAAATTGCCAAAACCTTACATCGTTAATATTACTCAGTTCTGACACTGACAACGGTGATAATTTAATTGATATTAGTGCATTAGGCAATTGTCAAAATCTTACTACGCTATATCTCGGACGTTGTAATTTCTTAACAGACATAAGCGGACTGGGCAATTGTCAAAATCTTACTGAGCTAGAGGTCAGGGGGTGTGATTCCTTAACAGACATAAGCGGACTGGGCAATTGTCAAAATCTTACTAAGCTAGAGGTCTGGGAGTGTGATTCCTTAACAGACATAAGCGGACTGGGCAATTGTCAAAATCTTACTGAGCTAAGGGTCGATGGTTGTGGTTCTTTATCAGACATAAGCGGACTGGGCAATTGTCGAAATCTTACTAAGCTATCGGTCTGGGGGTGTGATTCCTTAACAGACATAAGCGGATTGGGCAATTGTCGAAATCTTACTGAGCTATCGGTCCAGCATTGTGATTCTTTATCAGACATAAGCGGACTGGGCAATTGTCAAAATCTTACTAAGCTATCGGTCTGGGAGTGTGATTCCTTAACAGACATAAGCGGACTGGGCAATTGTCAAAATCTTACTGAGCTATCGGTCGGGGGGTGTGATTCCTTAGACATAAGCGGACTGGGCAATTGTCAAAATCTTACTAAGCTATCGGTCGGGGGGTGTGATTCCTTAACAGACATAAGCGGACTGGGCAATTGTCAAAATCTTACCTCGCTATCGGTCAAGGGGTGTGATTCCTTAACAGGCATAAGTGGACTGAGCAATTGTCAAAATCTTACTAGGCTAGAGTTCAATAATTGTGATTCCTTAGACATAAGCGGACTGGGCAATTGTCAAAATCTTACTAGGCTAACACTCCATCATAATACGTATAATACGGATGCACTACAAAAAGTTATTGAACAGATAGAAGAAAATAATCCAAATATGAAGCTTGACTTCAGACACTAAGCAAGATTTTCTGAATATTGCTTATTCCCAACTCCGTTCTGAACGATTCAGAAATTTTCCTGAATTACTCAGAATGGAGTTGGGAATTTTTTCTCAAAATCCGTTTATCGGTTTAGGGAGTAGCTTTTTTCTATTCTTTTTCTTTGTTTTGCCTGTTTTTGATGGTGAAAGTTATAGAAAACATAGTCTACTTATCATAAACGCCGGTTGTAGTTATAGCAGAGATTTATGGAATTTTACTCTTTTTTATCGTAAACGGACTAAAAATACGATATGGTAATTTAGATATTCTCAATTTTCCATGAATTTCCCCCTAAAAACCATTGTATAGTACATACTTGTGATAGTTTGATTTTTCGCTTCCTATTGCCTGATTTTGTAAACCAAGGGATTTTTTATTACATTCGTGGAGTATAGTATGTTATATGTTTCTATACATTCCCTTATCAGGATAGACGTTAAATTATGAATGAAGAGGAAGGACTGAAATGTCCCTCCCCCCTGGTTATGATGACACCCGGTATGTAAAGCCCACAAAGCCTTTAGCTTTCAGGTTCCGTTTGTTTTGCCGGTCTGGTCTTATTGGCACGGCATGCCGTCCGATTTCCTCTAACAGTTTCTCATAGTCCGCATCTTCGGTCCTAAAATATTCCCGGCACAATGCCGCTGCCATCTTGAAATTTGCATGGTACATATAAATCCCTTCTTTGGGCTGACGTATAATTGCTTCACGGGCTATGCGGCTTGTGAAGTTGAACATAGTCATTGCTGCGTACAGTTCTTGTTCCGCAAAACAATCACTTTTACCATGCAGATTCACAAGTCCCATCGTATATTTTAAATCCCGGAAACTGGATTCTATCCCCCAGCGTAAATGGTACAGTTCCCGGATATCCTCCAGCGTAAATGTCTTTGGCAAAGAGGTGGCTATCGTCTCAAACACACCAGTATCCAACTGGAACCGGACAATCCTCAGACACATGGGATAGGGGCTGGGAAAATCCCAACGTCCCCGGCGTGTCTTGCTCCCCTCCTTGCTCTTTTTCGGCACTTGCAGAAAGATATGTTTTTTCTGCTTGTCCTCTTTCGTCTGCGTGGTGCTGACGGTAAAATGGATCTCTGTATCCAGTTCCAACATAGGCAGACGTGCCACTTCCCTCATTGCGGAATGGCTATTCTTTATGCGAATTAGAAAATCCAGGTTTTCCTTTTCCGTAAGATGGGCCAACAGATTATAGGACTCAAAGCCTCTGTCCCCGATAATAAGCGCCTTTTCCTTGAACGTGTTACGCTTAACAAGTTCAATCAATGCGCCTATCTCATCTTTCTGCGGTTCTGGCTGTATCACCGCTTCAAGATATACTTTGTTCAGTATGTCATACAAAGGCGTCAAATGTAGTTGGTTATATCCGTTAGGCGCACCGGAATGAACCACAAAGCTGTCCGACTTTGGATTTCGTGGGATAGAAACCGCCGTACCGTCTACTGCCAAAAGGCGTAATCCCCGGAATGTCTCACGGTCAACACACTCCCCATTGAATTCCATGAAAATATCCCGGAACACATTGACGGGAATCTGTGCCCGGCGCTGTGAGAAGGCGGAGGCTGACACATCACATCCTGCCCTATGGAGTTCTTTGGCAAGGGATCCGCCCTCCGCTCCGATAATCAGTTGAACCGTATCCCTGATTGAAAGCTTACTCTTTCGAATGGACTGCTCTTTTCTGTATGCTTCTGCTACACGATCGATTATGTGGCAGAGCCTTTCTTTTATGCACATAATAATCTTTCTTCCTTCCATTGGTTTTTCAACCGTCAGACGAAAAAAGAACGCCAAAACAAACCCAAGGCTGGGCATATGATTGACGTTCTTGTTCGCAATTATTATGTACTTTTAACTTCTTACTCTTATTTATACTTCTGACTTTCTATATACCTAAACTTTCAACTATTAACTTAATGACTTCTTCTAAAATGTCTGACTTCTCACTTCTACGCGAACCGCTCGTCACAACGGTTATTATAATTATGGCTTATAAAATCCTTTTTTTCAAGCCATTGACCCATATTTCACAAAAATTTCACAAATTCCCTCTATAACTTAACAATCTAAAGCAGTCTAAAATCTGTTAAGTAAAAAAATGTCCTTTTTTATTGTGATTTTTCCTTTTCTTAATGACATTGAGGGTTTAATCCTATTTTTTATGATTACTATTTTAAAGTGCAGTATTGGTTAATGGCTTTTTTTTCGTATGGAAAGGGAGTATCTTTTGATAATAGATGGACGCTTAGTGTAGAGACATTGATGAATTATCCTTTGGTAAAGTTACCTTTTGAAGAGCAATGCAGGAGAGCAAAATATCTTGAAAACGAATGTGAAAAAATAGACACAACAATGGTTAAGCAGCAACAAATTATAGAAAAACTGAAAGCATATAAGATGTCCTTGATTACCGAAGCGGTTAGAAAGGGATTAAATCCCAAAGCGGAGATGAAGAATAGCGGAGTAGTTTGGATTGGAAAAGTACCATCTCATTGGAATATATTAAAATTAAAAACTCATACATCAATGTTAACGCCAATGCGTGATAAACCGCAAGATTTAAGCGGTGAAATACCTTGGATTAGAATTGAAGATTATGTGGGAAAGTATATATATGAATCAAAAGAAGGATTTGGTGTATCAATGGAAACAGTTAAAGAAATGAACTCAAAAATATATCCTGTAGGAACGATACTTTGTACTTCAAGTTGTGACCTCGGAAAATGTGCGATTGTTTCAAAAGAGTTGGTTTCTAATCAGAGATTTATTGGTATTATTCCCGATGACAAAACATTACCTGATTATTTATACTATTTGATGTTATCAAATAATGAAAGATTGAATCATTTATCGACAGGAACGATTCAAGCTAATCTGTCAAGAGTGGCATTTGAACATCTTATGGTTCAGTTCCCTCCACATGAAGAGCAGAAGGAGATATCTGATTTTCTTGACAATAAGTGTAGTGCAATAGATAATGCTATTGAAATAAAACAGAAAATGATTGACAGACTTATTTCTTATAAGAAATCATTAATTTATGAAGTTGTTACAGGTAAAAGGGAGGTTTGACATTGAATAAAAGTAATTACATTTTATTAGGTGTGGCTATAAGTTATATTTTAATTGCTATTATTCAAATTAATATAGATGGGTTATTGCCTGCATCAGTATATGTTACAGTTGCTTTTGTTTCATTAGAATTTACAACTTTTGAGATGCTAAAGAGTACGACATGTTTTTTGATACATAGTCTAAAGGTGATAAATATAATTGCAAAGTCGCGAACAGAGTTTATAGAAAGAAGCATAAAAACATATGATAGGTTTAATGTTTTGGGTAATGAAACTAAACTCCTGAAAAACGAACTGACAATGTTGCCAAATAGTGACATTTTAGTCCAAAATAACAGAAAAATCAAAGCCTGAGAGAAATTTATTATAGCAGTGTCAGGTATACAGATTGTAATTTGTACTATACAAATCATGATTACACCATTGAAATTAATCCCATATGATAAATTGACAAATAAGATGATTAATGCAATGACTCTTATTTCATTTGCCTTTATGTTTTTATCATATTTCATTTCAAATATCAGTGATAATCATAATAATGATCAAAAGGAAAAGTGGCATATTTACGAAACGATTTGTTCCGGATATTTGGAGATTTTGGAAAAAGTTGCAGCGGATAATGAAAATAAGAAAGAAATTTAGTGGAGAACTTATATGAATGAAACTACAAAATTTGAAAATACTGATATTATGAGTGTCTATCAAAAATCAGAGAATATATTATCAGATATACAAAACATCATAGAAACTTCCCAACGGCAAGCCTACCATGCAGTAAACACAATCTTGTCACAAAGAAACTGGCTGATTGGATATCGAATAGCAGAGGAAGAAATTGACGGTTCAGATCGCGCTGAGTACGGTGCCAATATCATTAAAAAATTATCCAAAGAGCTGACTGCACAGTATGGATTTCTTATCACTTTATTTTAAAATGACTTTTTTCCCTTTATTAAGCCACTTTTCGGTATCTTACAATCAGTCAAATAACACTTTTAAACTGATTAAAGCACCCGAATTTGTCGTACCCTTGTCGTATGGCACACAATTTGTCGTACTCTCTGTCAGTCCCAGCCGGACTCTTTCCTAAAATACATCTAATTTGTGTGCTAAGTTTTGAATTGCTTCCTGCTTCTTTGCATCGGTGACTTCCGCATAAATGTCCATCGTGGTTTCAATGTTGGCGTGTCCCATGATCGACTGGATCACCTTTAAATTTGTTTCATTTTCGCAAAACCTCGAACAAAAGGTATGCCTCAAATGATGACATGAGAAATGTGGTATTAGCACAGGCTCCCGGTGCTGCTTGGAAGCATTAACCACTTCTTCTGCATTGTACGATTCGTATATACGCTTGATTGCCCGGTTAATAGACTGCGGATTATGGACATAGCCAAAACGGTTCATAAAGATAAAACCTTTCATCCCATCAATCTCCGTTTCGTTGAATCCATTTTCCTGTTGGTCTGCAAATTCCGCCCGGAGCGCATCATAAACTGCATCCATCATTGGAATACTGCGTATACCCGCTTCTGTCTTTGGGAGTGATATAGAAAACGTACACATCGGGTGTTCTTTAAATTCCCTGCTGTAATAAACAAGACTATGGTTGATGCTGATTACACGTTTTTCAAAATCTACATCTTCCCACCTTATCCCGATTGCTTCCCCAATCCTGCACCCTGTACCTAATAAGAACTTAAATAAAGAAGTCCAGCGGTAATATGCGGGATTGCTTTCTATATAGTTTATAAAGGCTCTTTGCTGTTCCAGAGTTAAAGCGTGTCTTATGCCATGATTTTTTCCCGGCTGTTTCTTTATCTGCGCCATAACTCCATCGCTCGGATTGTTACGGATAATATCGTCCCGTACTGCTAACTGGAATGTTGGGTGAAGCACCGTATGGATTGTTTCCAACGTGTTAATCTGCATTTCCTTCTCTTTTATCAAATGCTGGTAGAATTGCAACACATCAGAAAACTTTATCGCTGCGATTTTCTTCTTTCCAAACCCATTCCTGATAAAACGGTCATACATATATTTGTAATTTCTCATGGTTGTTCCCCTGAGTTCTGACTTTGTAGATATATACCTGTCAAAAACAAAATTGACCGTCGCACTTCCAGCCACATAGGTATCCAATCCGTCTAACTGGTCTTTAATCAGCTTTTCTTCCCTCTCTCGCAGTTCCATAATGTCCTTAGAATATATGCTTCGGCGCTTTCCTTCCGGATCAGTATAAGTATATACATACTTGCCATCACAACTGCGCTGCGTTTCGCCTTTCCTTAAAACCCTCCCTTTATTATCCTTTCTTGATTTTGCCATCTCTGCTCCTTCCTCAAGGAAAGAGATCTCGTACTAGCTACTCAGGGTTTCTTCCATTGCATACTGCAAATCAATCCCCTTTTGTAGCACCTGCGTTATGGTCATGTCATGTTTGGACGCATATTCTCTGAGTTTTGCGGCTTCATCCTCTGTCAGCTTTAATCCGATAAGATTCTTCTTCGGATTGTCCGACTTTGGTCTGCCTGTCCTTGCCACAATATACACCTCCATCCATTTCATAATCATTATACTTTCAGTTTAACCAAAAGTCAACACTTATTTTCAGTTATACGAAAAATCTTTCTTAACCAAGACACCAGCTACCTATTTCACACGAAATGATTCAAGATATTGGTCAAATATATCTAAATCAACCAATACCATTCTGTCAATCTTCAAGATAGCGCCTGCATCTTTCGCTAAAGATTGAAATTTATTCATACCCATACTGTACATTTCTGCTCCGTCCTTATATCTGACTAACCTCTTTTTGTTAATTGCTTTCGGTATTCTCTGCATTAAAATAGTCCTCCTTTTTGCTTGCACAGCCTTATCTGCTAATAAATAGACAGAATACACTTCTCCCCATTTATTAGCAGATAAAAACTGCAATACAGGTGGCAGCTCGTTACACTGCCCACATCGGTCTTGCACCGTCATTCAAATTGACCGGATTGCAGATTTCCTGCAACCCGGAAGTATCATTATCACAGATATGCTTCATCGCCCCTTGTAACCGCTACACACTTTGCCAGATTCCACTCGCTCCTTACCTTTGCTTCAATGCAGTTTTTTAGCATTTCCTCACGTTCACCCCGCCATAAGGCAGGACAGGTATGTCATGGCGCATCTGCCTAGTGGCTCCGCATATCCTCACGTCCTGTATGCAATACAGTATTCAGTTTTCAAGGTACACCGCTGATAATCAGCTATGGAAAAGGATAGCAAACCGCCCTTATACCGCTTCAAACGCCAGTATCTTCGTAATCAGCTTTGTTTCAAGCCTCCGGCGCAGCGTTTCATCAACACAAAAATGCAGCCGCCCACCCTCGTCATACATTTTCCGGGTGGACAAAGTGATTATGTATCCCTCGTAATGTTTCAAAACTGCGTTGATTGCCATTACATCGCCTTCTGATGCTGCCTTTATGATATGGAAAGGCAGCAAATTCTTTTCTTCACTATTCTTACATTTCTTTTTCATCTGCTTTTTCCTCCATAATCTCTCTCAAAATCTCAAGCGAGCGTGTCCGGTGTTCGTGGATCGTACTGCGTACAAGGTTCATTTCCCTTGCTATATCCGCATCGCTCATTTCCAGAAAATACGAAAGCAGTATTACATTCCGCTTCCGTTCCGAAAGTGCCTGCAACGCTTCCGCTATCAGGGTGTCCTTTACTTCAATGTCATATCCATGCACTGTAAAATGACTGTTCTCTACTCCATACTCATCCATAACAGACAACTGGCTCAGCTCCTTTTCAGACAGTTCAGAAAACATGGCTTCATGCTCCCTGCGGTAATCCATGTGCCGATAATAGTTAATCGCTTCACCTTTCAGCGACATCTGGCACAGGCGGTCAAAGCGATGCCTGATTGTCAGTTCATCATGGCAAGAAGGTTTCTTCATAAGAGTTCACCTCCTCCCCCGTTGTGACGTGACAAAGGCATACGCCTTTTCCCTTTCCGTTGTATCTGCCAAATGGCGATAGGCTGATGTTCGGGTAGGAGTAAAAATTTTTGAAAAATTTTTTTGTATATAAAAAACGCCCGAACAGGCTCAATGCCCATTGGACGTTATTCATATCTGTTATTCTGTTTTCTCCACAATCTGCGAGCGTGTATAGTTCACTCTTTAAGGTATATTCTGCTTCACTTCCAGTAAAACACCTTATAAAAGAACCTTCCCACGCCAATAGCCGGACAGGTTCCCGAAGTCAAAAAAATATCCCTCAGACCGTTCAGAACACATAAATTCCCCTAAACGTACCCAAAGGATAAAAACCACGCAAAAAACCTTTGGATACTGCGTTTTTTTATATGCAATATCCAAAGTCATTCTATTTTATTATGTATTATGCCCCTCTGATAAAGTGAATTATTAGTGCATTTCAAAAGTAAAATGTGCAATATACACTATACATGGAGGTGCATATATGGCAAGAAAAAAGAAAATTGACAAGGAAATGGGATTTCGTTTGAAACAGGCTAGGACTGAACAAAAACTGACCTATGAAGAACTGGCTGAAAAATCCGGCGTTTCCTCACGCTATATCAAGGAAATCGAAAATCATGGAAACGTGCCAAGCCTTGAAAAGCTGGGGCAGCTCATACGAGCCTTACATATTTCCGCCGATCCGTTTTTTTATCCAACTGTCCCGGCAGACAACCTCGACTACCAGCGGCTGTTGGTTTACCTGTCACAATGTACAGAAGAACAGATTACAACAATTCTCGCTATTGTGGAAGCCTATCTTCGGACATATAAAAATTTTTCAAAGTAAATCCACTCCCTCTCCTATCTCTTTTCTAAAACAAAGGCGGCCACCCTTAGCCGCCTAATTACCTCCTTCCTCTGCAAAACTGTGGCTTGTTTTGCTGTACAGAACGCTTCTTTTTAAGGAAGCAGAATATGTCATCATTTGTCATTTCTTCTCAATGTAATAACTGCATGGCATATCAAGCCAAATACAAGAGAAAAACAGCCACCGCCAAATAGTGATGCTCCCCACCCTGCACCCGACATTGTCATAAAACCGCCAACAAAGAAAATACCAATGCCAAGAAATATACCAACACCATAAAAAAGTCCAATTGCCATATCGTACTTATTAAATTGTCGTTTCTCCTTTTTTTCATATGTTTCCATCTTTGTTATTACCTCCTTCGCAAAATCGTCCATGTTGACTCCAAAAAGAAAGCAAATTTTTTTCAACATATTTAAATCGGGTTCATTAACATCTCTCTCCCAATTCGATAGTGCCTGCCGGGTAACATTCAATTCCCCGGCTAGTTCTTCCTGTGTCATTCCCGATTGTGTTCGCAGATGACGTATTTGCTTTCCTGTTGTAATATCCGTCTGTTCCTGGTTCAAAATAGTTCCTCCTCGTATTATAAAGTAGTAGTATTTATAGTCCCTCTCCAAGGACTGTGTGCTATACTGTTTGAAGATACTGTGGATTGGTACATTCCTCCTACCACTTGATGGTTGCAGAGAGGCTCCAACCACAGTCTCTTTGTATAGTTGTTAATCAGTTAGATACCGCATGACGGTTTATTTAGTACGAGGTTACAAGCGCAAAGAACCCTGTGGTCCTAAACAGTATCATTACAATCCCTTTAGGGAAATCTATTACTTAGGAGTATTCTTATGATCTACGTTGGAATTGATGTTGCCAAAGATAAGCACGACTGCTTTATCTCTAACTCTGATGGCGAAATCCTCTATAATGCTTTCACTATCCAAAACAACCGGGAAGGCTTTGACGAACTATATCAAAAGATACTTTTCGTTGAAGTCGATATGTCCAATATAAAAGTAGGACTGGAAGCCACTGGACACTACAACTACAACTTACTCGGTTATCTCATTGATAAAGGTTTGCCGACCTACGTTATCAATCCGCTTCACACTAATCTTTACAGAAAAAGTCTCAGCCTTAGAAAGACGAAAACGGATAAGGTGGATGCCCGAACCATTGCTATGTTGTTGATGTCTGATGTGAACTTAAAGTCCTACTCAGTTACATCATATCACAATGAGGAGCTAAAGTCACTCACTCGTTACCGTTTTGATAAGGTTCAGGAACGGGCTCAGCTCAAACAGTCCATCTCCAGACTGGTCACCATTCTGTTTCCGGAACTGGAAAAGCTCGTTCCTACCCTTCATTTGGCTTCTGTATATGCACTTCTCGGTGAACTTCCCTCTGCCGACCAGATAGCCTCTTGCCATTTGACACATCTGACAAAACTTCTGCAAACAGCTTCAAAAGGTCGCTACAGCCGGGAGAAAGCCATTGAGATCAGAGATGCTGCCAGAACCTCGATTGGCTCCAGAATGCCCGCCAAATCTCTTGAATTAAAACATACTCTCAAACTCATCGGCGAGTTAGATTCTGAGATTGCTGAAATCGAATCCGAAATCAAAAAGATCATGGATGAGATCAATTCTCCAATCCTGACCATTCCAGGTATTGGTTACCGCATGGGTGCTATGATCCTTGCAGAAGTGGGCGATTTTTCCCGCTTTGATTCCCCAGACAAGCTCCTTGCCTATGCAGGTGTATCACCCTCGACTTATCAATCCGGCCAGTTGGAATCCTCGTACTCCCACATGGAAAAGCGTGGTTCCAGATATCTGCGTTTTGCTCTGATCAATGCTGCCAAGTATGTCTGCCACTGGGATGAAAGCTTCGGTACCTATCTCCAGAAGAAGATTTCGGAAGGGAAGCATTACAATGTTGCCATTACCCATGCCACAAAGAAACTTGTGCGGCTCATCTATGCAATGGAGAAATCCGGTAAACCTTACATAAAAGCTGCGTGATCTTTTTCTGATATAAAACACTCCATTGGAGCACCGACAACCGATGCTCTGTTTGTCATGCGATTTTCAATGTGCATTTGTTACTGAGAGACTTGTTTCAGGGAATTGAAAAATCTCCCAAAAAACTATTGACTTTTAATAGTTAGTCTCTCTGATACTGATTTTATCAATGATATTTCGCAATAGCCAGCAATGAACACTTGCATTGCGCAAGACGTTACATTATCTTCTGAAACATATGGCGAACCTTATCTAACCGACTATTTGGGCGGCGAGGTTGTACTACAGGTTCCCCTGAAGTTTCCTGATACCCTTTCAATTCTGTCAAGCAAACGCTTCTTCCATTTGTATAGAAATTCAAATCACTTTTGTATTCCCCGATCCGCCGAGCCGGTATTTCTCCAGTTAAAATTGCCTCATTATTTTTTAACGAAGTTGTTTCAATTACCGCATCATATTTCACAGCATCATGATAAGCTCGTGAAAGATATTCCTGCGGCGCAAATAGGGTAAAAGAAAGATAGGGTTCTAAAACTTGCGTTCCCGCTTTTTTTAATACCTGTTCCAACACAACAGGCGCAAGAAAGCGGAAATCTGCCGGAGTACTGACCGGGCTGTAATAAACACCATATTCAAAGCAAATTCTGCAATCTGTTACCTCCCATCCATACACTCCCTGCTCTAATCCATACCGAATCCCTTCCATAACTGCGTTTTGAAAGCTTTGGTTTAAATAACCGAGAGACACTTTACTTTCATATTCTGTTCCGCTTCCAACAGGAAGAGGAGTGACAGCCAAACCAATCGACGCCCAAAAGGGATTTGGCGGTACTTCAATATGAATTGTATAATGAGCCTCTTTTCGTGGTCTTTCCAGATAAATAACGGTAGGCTCTTTTATTGCTACCTCGACACTATATTTTTCATTTAATAAAGAACAAACAACTTCCAATTGTACTTTTCCCAAAAAGGAAAGAATAATTTCATGAGTGATAGAATCAATCATAAAATGCAGAAGCGGATCAGTATCCGCGATCTCTGTAAGGGCATCCAGTAATACTCCCCTTTGCTCTGCTTTGATTGGCTCTATCGTTGTCCGAAAAAACGGCAGGGGATTATCCGTCCACGCCTTGCGTGGCAATAGTTTTTCATCTCCTAGAACATCATTTAGTTTTAATGTATTGTCAGATAAAATAACAATCTCCCCGGAATCAGCGGTGTCTGTTGGGACGATTTCTCCATCAAATGGAATTGACATCTCTGTAATTTTAATTTTTTCCTTTTTTGACAAAAGAATCGTTTCCCGTAAACAAAGCGTACCGCTATAGAGCCTTAAATAGCAACGTCGTTTTTTCTGCTCGGTATATTCAATTTTAAATACATACCCACACAATTCCGATTGACTGTCGTCTGTTTCCAATGAAAAAACTTCTGTAATCACTTCAAGCAATTCTTTTACCCCGATATTGTCTTTTGCGCTTCCATGATATACCGGAAAAAGCGTTCCCCTTTGTACCCTTCGTTTTATTTCTTTTTGCAGTTCCCACAGTGTCAAAGGGACTCCTGAAAGATATTTTTCTAAAATATCATCATTCCCAGCAATTACAGCATCCCACTTTTCAAAATCTGCAACATCAGAAAGTATTATTTCTGAACAGAAATGAACTTCCTGCATAACAATCATATCTTCTGTCAATTTTTCTCTGATATTTTGATAAGTTTGCTCAAGAACAACACCACTTTGATCTATTTTATTGATAAAAATGATTGTTGGTATCTTCATTTTCCTTAGCGCATGAAACAGCACTCTGGTCTGGGCTTGTACACCATCTTTTGCGGACACTACTAAAATTGCTCCATCCAGAACCGATAAGGAGCGATGCACTTCTGCTAAAAAGTCCATGTGTCCGGGGGTGTCCACAAGATTAACTTTGTACCCTTTCCAGCGAAAAGATGTAACGGCAGCCTGAATTGTAATTTTCCTTTGACGTTCCAAAGCCATAGAGTCCGTTCTTGTTGTACCTTTATCTACACTACCTGGTTCCATGATTGCCCCACTTGTATACAGCAGGCTTTCTGTCAGTGTTGTTTTTCCTGCATCAACATGCGCAAGAATGCCGATATTAATTATTTTCATATGTCGTCCTCCATTCACAGCCAAAAAAGGCATAAAAATCCCCAGCAGTAAAATACTTTTACCACTGGGGATACAATCTGTGGACATACACATAAAAGACACGCACCAATAGGTACTTGCCACTTTTCTTGCCATGTCAATATAAATAAGGCAAAAGTATTCTTAAATTTGGTACAAAAAACTAAGCCCTTGTTCCAAAGGACATCCCAAAGTTTTTTGTTCCCACTATTTGATTATAGTTTTATTTAAGAATACCTTGCCGCATATTTTTTAACTCCTTTTTGGAAATGTAGTAATTATAACACATCTGCATCCGAAAAGAAAGCATTAAATAATATTGACTTACATTGAATTTTCTGGAGACTTATGCTAATACTCAAAGCAACAAATCGAAATATACAAGAGGATTTTTTATGGGAAACGAGATAAATATTGCATTACTTCAAATGCTTCCGGGTAAAGATATTACAGAAAATATGGAAAAGGCATAATTATTTAAAAAATAGAGCAATCGCAACCATAATCTGAAAAGGGAGATAATATTTAAGAAACATCAAATATTCGGATAATTATCCTGTATAGGTTGTCATTCTCTGTTCAGATGCAGAGACAATAAAAACAGCCGAACAACATCAAGGAAAATTTGGCTACTCCCCATACTGGCTTTTGCTAAACAACTCCAACCAGTCACCCCAGTAGACAGTAACCTCCATTTTGAAACTGGAATAAATTTGTCGATCATCACAATTCCAATCTCATAGAAATGACTTCCTGAAATCCGGCTATGCGGGAGCGAAATCCTTTGGGATTTCTTCCACACTCGACAAATCCAGCCCGTTCGTACATAGAAACTGCTCTTTCATTTTCAGCAACTACTTTAAGTTCAAGCTGGTTATATCCCGCTGTTTTAGCACATTCGATACACGAAGTCAGCAAAGCCTTACCAATTCCAAGTCCCCAATACTTTTTCACAACACTGATGCCAAATTCTGCTCGATGCCGTACCTTATATTTTGTACCGATTGCCTCAATTCCTGCTGTTCCCGCAATTACACTATCAACTATGGCAAGCAATTCAATCTCTCTTTCACTCTCAGCTTTTTCTTTCAGAAACTGGCTCTCCTGTGCGGCATTAAAACTGTTTTCATCTGGATATGTAAGCAAATAATCTGTTTCACTATGTGTCAGATTGAAATTATCCACTACAAGCTGACCATCACTCTCTGTTCCATTCCTCAAACAACATTCCATGCCATTACTTAATATTATTGTTTTGTTATATCTCATAACTGCTCCTTTACTGACAACTGTCCTCAAAGTCAGCTTCTTCATCTATACAATATCCTAAGCAGAAAAATGTTTTCTCATTTCATATTGTTTAACAAATACACTAAATTTCAATTTCTTCAAAAAAGCGTTCAATGCCTGATCCCGTTCATCCACATTTATTACTCTCATCTCTAAACTCTTTGTTTGTTTAAGTAAATCTAACAAAATCTCTGTGGCAACTCCCATTCTGCGATATTTGGGATGTACCGCTAACTGCGCAATATCTCCTTTTATTTTGTCCACAATACCATATCCAATCAAGTTTCCATCAAATTTAACAATCGTATAAGAAAAGGATTTAGCGATTGCACAAACAGCGTCTTTTGCGTTTTGCCATGAAGGTGGATAAGTCCAAAAATCTTTGACTGCTGTCCATTGATCATCTTGTAATTTTTCCGGATGTTCCAGTTTCCACACTTTATGTACGCCCGATTCTTTTATCTTGCCCGTCAGTTGGTAACAATTCAATATTCTGTTAATTCGAAATCCCTGTTTTTTATATAAAGTGAGCGCCTTCTCATTATCTTGAATCACTTCCAGTTGATACACGCTGATTTTATTTTTTATACATATAGTACTAACCAGATTCAATAATTCCCCCATAATTCCTGTTCTCCGAAAATCGGGGATAACTCCTGTTCCGAGGTCATAGACTGTCTTTTCGTTATCCCAATCTCTCACTCCATTCAAGATAAAACCGACAAGCGTTCTATCTGCAAAGGCTCCAACTGAAACCGCAGGCATAAATCCATTTCTTTTCAGCATTGTTTCAAAAGATTTAAAAGGCATATCAACTGAAACCTGATAATCAGAAAATGCCTGTGTAAACGCTTCGTATATACAAACGAAATCTGTATTTTCCAATGTCCGGTATTCCATATTTTCTCCTAAAATGTCATATTTACTCTATTGGAAGATTGTGCTGTTTCAAAAATGAGAGCTTATCCCAATAGCCTCGCTGGAATAAAATTTTCCCATTCACTACCTGAAAAAAACCACACCCCCGTAACCCCAATGGATCTCGCCATTCAAGGATTGCCCATTGCCCATCCTCAAAAATATTTTCTACGATAGCTGTCATATCCGATGTTGAAAATTCGGCTGTGAACATGGTACGGATTGCTTCAATGCCTACTACTGGCTCATTCGCTACTTGGTGATTCGTCGCATTTTCATGATAAAGGGCTGTAATTGCTTCCACATCATGTTTATTGAATGCATCTACCCATAACTGAACAACTTCTTTCGGTCTTAACATTTCTGTTTTTCCTCCTATGCCTTGTGTGTTTTTATTATATCAAAAAGCAAGTTAAAAGTCGAGAATCATGATAAAGGCACAAAAACTCCACAAACCAACACACCCTCCGGGAGTGTCGAGGGTAGAGTAGCAAGCACTGCTCATGTCCGGACACATGAGCAAAATTCCCCATACTTCCCTGCCGTCCGTATGATGAAATTTCCATAGGGAAGTATCCCTAACCCTCTTTGCTTTTCTTTCCTCTTTTTCTCTGCAAGTCCTTGACCTTCTTCCGCAGATTTGCTACAATAACACATGGATAATTCTATCCAAAACAACTGAACAGACACGAAACCAGACTGTTGTAAACCGAACAAGTTACAGCAGTTTTTTTATGCCCAAATTTAGAAAGGACGATGTAAAAATGGCAAACAGGACACGCACCAACCGGAATGAATTTCACTTAGATGACAAAGAGCAGTACATCCTTGATGAGAAGTTTAAGCTGTCCGGCATGAAAAGCAAATCGGCTTTCATCCGGAAGCTGATTTTATACGGATATGTCTATGACGTGGATTACAGTTTTTTGCGGGAATACAATACGGAGTTGGGGCGGATCAGCTCTAACCTGAACCAGATTGCAAAGAGGATTAACAGCACAAACCACGTCTATCAGGAAGATATGGACGAAGTAAAGGAGTTGATGAAACAGGTATGGCAGTCACAAAAATCCATGCTATCACAGCAACCGTTGATAAAGCGGTAGCCTACATATGCAACCCGGACAAGACAGATGAAAGCATCTACATTTCTTCCTATGCCTGTGCGCCGGAAACCGCAGCGATTGACTTTAAATATACCTTAGACCACTGCCGGGAAAACAGCCCCAATAAAGCCTATCATCTGATACAGGCTTTCGCTCCCGGTGAGGTCAGTTTTGATGAAGCGCACCAGATAGGGAAAGAACTTGCCGACAAGGTTTTAGAGGGAAAATTTTCTTATGTTGTCACCACACATATTGATAAAGGTCACGTCCATAACCATATCATTTTCTGTGCTGCTGACAACATAGAACATGACAAATACCATGATTGCAAGCAGAGCTATTACCGCATCCGAAAATTAAGTGACGAGCTGTGCAGCGAGCATAATCTTTCTGTCATTATCCCCGGTGGGGAGCGTGGAAAAAAATACAACGAATGGCAGGCAGATAAGAACAGCGCCGCATGGAAAACACAGATAAGGAAAGACATCAACGCCGCCATAAAATCATCCTCCACCTATGAAGAATTTCTGCTCCTGATGCGGGCAAAAGGCTATGAGATAAAAGGGGAAACTTTTGGGGAAGACGCCCTCAAATTTATCTCCTTCCGTCCACTCGGCAAAGACCGTTTTGTGCGTGGCAGCATCAAGTCACTCGGAAAGGAATACACAAAGGAGCGCATCAAAGAACGGATTGAACTAAAACGAGAACGGAAGGCAGTTATCCCGAAAAGGGATTACGCAAATAAGAGATTGATTGACACCTCTGATGAGAAATTTCAGAACAGTCCGGGGCTGCAGAGGTGGGCGGCGGTAGAGAATTTAAAGATTGCGGCACAGGCATATAATGAAGCTGGCTCTATAAAAGAACTGGAACAGAAAATCGCCACCACAGCCGCCACCGGGAAGGAAGCAAAGCAGACTGTCCGCAAGCTGGAGAACCGCATCAAAGACCTTGCGGAAATCATCAAATATGCGGAGCAGTACAAGGCAAATAAAGCGTATAATATCGCCTATAAGAAGTCCAAAAATCCTGACGCTTATTTCCGTAAGCATGAGAGCCAGATCATCCTTTATGGCGGCGCAAGGCGTATGCTGGAACAGGCGGGCATCCCCTTAAAAGGCTTGAACATTGACAAGCTGAAAGCGGAGTATCAAGAGCTGACCGCACAGAAAAAAGAACTGACCGTCACATACAAAAACTGTGAAAAAGAGCTGAAATCGCTGAACCGGAAACTGGAGAACCTGAACCAGTATTTAGGGCGCACAGAGCCGACAAAAAGCGCACAGGAACAGCCTGACCGGGATAATAACCCTTCCCGGTAATTCCCTGTCTGAAAAAGACTTTAAAAGCAAAAGAGCATCGTGGAAATGTGCATAACTCCCCATTCCGCTATGGACAACACCATTCACAGCATGTGGAAAAGCAAAGGGCAGCTTTCCCACATCCTGCAAACAGTGTTGCCCACAGCTCCATAAGACGGGGAGTTATACACATTACGCACAATGCCGACTGCGACGGAATCCCACCCATTCCTTCCTACTTTATTATATAAATTTAAAAAAATTCTTGTAAACAAGACCATATTCCTGTAATATAGTCTACAAATCTGCAAAAAAACAGGAGTGCCGAAGCACCCCCATTCCCTAAACCCTCTTGCAAAATTCGCAGTGTTGGTTTATAATCATCTTAGAAGCCGAAGGATATTAGCGTGTCCGACGGTTGCACAATCGGAAACTTATAAAGCGTAAAAAATACGGATTACAAGGCTATCCTCTATGGCAGTAGAAGATAGCCTTTTCCGTTACTTGCGGTTGTGTTTATTGTCTATGTATGTCAAGGCTGCAAAAATCACCAGCACCAACGTAAGCACTTCTAACGTATTCATACCGACCTCCTTTCCGTTTCCAGAAAGGACAACCGCAGACTATCCCTACTCGTTCTAATCTGACTAAGAGAATTATAGCACGTTATGTCGAATAATGCTATAAAAGATTTGCGTCAATCACTCCGCCGCTTCCAATGCCACCTCTGCAAATTCCGCATCGCTCATGGTTTCCAATTTCCCTAAAACCTGTCCGGCAAGCTCCACCATGTCACTGTCCTGTATGTGGGGAATCACATTCTTTATATCAGCAATCATGCCCTTTCTGTCCTGCCCCTCAAACACACACATCAAATTGATTTCTTCCACTGTAAATTTATCCATCGCTTATATCTCCCTCTCTGATTTTTTCTCTGTTCCCTTTTCAGGGACTTCCTTCTCCAACTTATCCCTCTGCTCGATGACGACTGCGACGGAATCCCCCAGTTCCTCAATCTTTGCAAGCGGCTTGTATTCTGCCAGCTTATCTAACAGCTCCTTCGCCTTCCTTGCGGTCTGTACGCCCTCGCTGTCATCAAGCTCCGTCCCTTTCCCGATAATATCCGTCATGCCTTCCCGGATACTGTCTGAAATGAGCGCATTGAGGAAATCATCCAGATACCCGGTATTCCCGTTCCTGATGTCCTCTGTGATATTCGCTATCTGCGCTTCCCTGTCCTCCACTGTCTGATTGTACTGAACAGTGTCGTAGTTGTAGGAAAGCTGGTCTATCTCCGCAGCAAGGAAAGCCGCCTGCCACTTCTCCAGAGAACCCCTGACCTCTATATCCGGCAGCTTGTCGATCAGCTCCGCAATGACCTCCACCGCCTTCGGATTGTCTGTAATATCCGGCACATAGTCCAGAATCTCCAAATCCGCAACTCTGCCCGAAACAATATCCATCTGCGTGTCCTCATAGCTTTCTGTCCCTTCTGTATGGATATTGATGCCGATGCTTGGGATACCGTTCATCCTCTCCGGCGGTATCCGGTTGAAAATAGCGATTGCTTCCGGGACGTCTGCTATCCCCTCATGGTACTCTCCGAAATTGTGGAATTCCCCGCACTCCGCCACTGTAAGGGTGACAACCGTCTGTTTTTCCTCCTG
>Ga0137298_10588_pt1 | contig 28039 bp, 26 predicted proteins | sample RamsorincwithD2O_2_FD_97182 | JGI IMG/M metagenome (GOLD analysis project Ga0137298, IMG submission 97182) | Mouse cecal microbial communities from Vienna, Austria - Glucosamine amended with D2O | ecosystem: Host-associated > Mammals > Digestive system > Large intestine > Cecum | place: Austria...
CCTCAGTTTGGGGTATGTTCCCACGCGTTACTCAGCCGTCCGCCGCTCGTCAGCAGCTTCACTGTTCCCTCGTATCAGACCACTTGCACATAGGCCAAGTGCGACAAGAGAACGGTGAAGCCCTGCTACCGCTCGACTTGCATGTATTAGGCACGCCGCCAGCATTCATCCTGAGCCAGGATCAAACTCTCCATTAAAGTTCCCTGCATCCAATCGACACAGAGAAACTGGTTCAAAGAACCAGAAAATTCGAAACTTGTTCAAATAAAAGACTGACGATGATAAGTCTGCAAATTCCGCTGGATTGCTCCAACGTAATTTTACAAACCATAATTGCACAACTAAATTGTTAAAATTCATTTCCCTGTCCTGCGGCTCTCTCACCCCTCTGCCGCTTGGGATATTCTCATTTTATCCCACGCATACGAATAAGTCAAGTACTTTTTTGCACTTTTTTTGAGATTTTTAGAAAATATTAAGAAAAACCCTTATGCTTTCGTCAAACACCCTATTATTACCCCTATTAACGCACCCAAAAACGCCCCTACGACCACCTGACCAATAGTATGTCCTTCCACTACTGGCAGCGATTTCTTATTTTCTTTTTCTAAAAGCCCATTTAAAGCCTTCCCTTGCTCTCCCACGGCATATCGTACATGAATCGCATCATATATCACAATCAATGTCATTGCTAACGCCAGCGCAAAGAGTCCAGACTCAAAGCCACTCATCATGCCAAGATAAGTTGTAAGCCCAGACATGCTTGCAGCATGTCCAGACGGCATCCCCCCCGAACGTGACAAATATCCAATCAAAGTTTTCATATCCATTCGTCCAGCCTGTTTACGCCCCTTAACCAAGCCAGCTACAAACTTCCATAATTGCGCCACAACAAACCCACCCCCAAAAGCTAGCATTGCATACCAACCATTCATATCTTTATTTTAGCACAACCATCTAGATTAGTCCATGCACTCTCTTTAGTGTTTCGCTCCGAAATCCACCTCAAGCGCGACGTTTTGACCACCTCTTCCACCCCAAAAACCCTGCTATCATCGCAAAGAGCCCTCCGACAATCGCCAAGCCCTCCCGTCCACCATTAGCCTCACTTAGTTTTGGCAGCTCTACCTCTGTTAATAGATCATCCACACTCTGCAAAACCTCGTTATCTAAACGCACATCAATACCACTTTCCCCTTCTAAGGCCTCAAAATTGCCCTCAGACGCATTCTTTTCATTACCCGCCATATCACCAAGCCCCAAGTCGTCAACCGCCCCCACAGGCTTTTCCGACATTACATTATCATTAACTTCAACTTGTTCCCCAGCATTCACCCCATTAGAATCTGGCTTCGTGGCTCCAATACTAGAACTATCCCCACCTACACCTGTGTTACCATCTGGCTGCTCTGCCCCACCTCCGTTCTCGTCTTTATCATTTATGTCGCTCTCATTATCAGAACCATCTCCGTTTTCTAGCTCCGGATTCTTTTCTTCGGGCTCATAGAACATAGCCTTCTCGCGCAAGAGCTCCTCATATTCAGCTACTTTTACCAAAATACCCTCTTGATCCGATGCATCTTCCGCTGCGTTTTTCATCCCCTGCAAATCCCACAACAACCACTCCTTTTCGTCCGCATCTCCTTCCCAATCACGAATCCGTCCTCTCATCTGCTCCAAAAACATATAGCTCTCTGCCGTCAATTCTTCCGCCCAATTTTCGTATGGATCATTTTCATCACGCTCCACACCCGCCCTCTGCTCAAAAACATACTCACCCGTCGTTTCATCCATCCGCACCTGACAATTATTCGCAATATGTGGCAAATTTTTCGAACTATAAGCACATTTACGATAATCCAGCTTCCCTCTCACCCAATAGTAACTTGGGTTATCCATCCCCTCCGCATTATCTCGAATCTGCGCCGCATAGTACAAAACACCACGCGCGTTCCCCACCAACCGATTCCCCATCCCAAGCGACGGCGCTTGCAGCCCCAAATCCCCATTCTTCCATTTTATCGATAAATCCGCTTCCTCTCTCGCCCATTCTGGCTTTTTCCCCGATCCCAATACATCCAGACTCTCTTCAACCATTCGTTGCGAATAGTGGTGTATATCATAATCTGCTACATAAAGCTGCCATAATCCCAAATTACGCTCACCCCCATTAAATCTGTAGCTTAACCGATTCCCCGCCACATGCGTTCCCACAAATTGCAGCGCTGGCTCCAAAATCTCGTTTGCATTAATGCCCTCTTTTTTCTCTCCGTTTGCACCATGAGCGCCCTCTACACTTAGTGCTATATATTCCCTATCCACACTATCACTACCGCCCTGCGCCGTTACCGCTTCTGCGCTACTTGCAGCTAATACTATCAGCACTAATAAAATTGACACTTTCTTCATAAAATCTTCCTTTTATTATTTAGTATTCCCAGAGCATAACAAAATTTCCCTCCAAATAACAAGCATTAGCATCAAAAATAAGTGGCACTCCTTGGAATACCACTTATTTACCTCTATTGAACACTAAATTTGTTCAGCGCCCAAACTATTGAACAATCCTATTTGGCGTCTTCACCATCTGTATCTGGCGCATCCGGTAAAACCACACCAATCGAAGCCACCGTATCGCCATCATTCAAGCGCATGATTCTCACGCCTTGCGTAGCCCTTCCTTGCGTTGGAATTTCCTTAATTGCCACCCGAATCGCCTGACCTTTAGTCGACATCATAATCACTTCCGTCGCTTCTGGATCAATCGTATGCACTGCCACTATTGGACCGGTCTTCGTCGATACTGCAGCAGCTTTTACACCCACTCCACCACGACTATGCGCCGGAATATTAGATGCCTCTGTTGCCTTACCGTAACCATTCGCAGAAACCACCAAAAGCTTCTGGTTCTTATCTTTAATCACATCCATACCCACGATTTCATCCTTCGGACGCAAGCGAATCCCGCGCACGCCACGCGCACCACGCCCCATACTACGCACGTCCTTCTCGCTAAACCGAGCCGCCTGTCCCGCTGATGTTGAGATCACAATATCATGATCTCCCGTCGTCTCCTGAATCCACTTCAACTCATCTCCCAGATCAAGCTTAATAGTAAGTAAACCATTCGCCCGGATATTCAAGTACTCTTTAATCGCGGTTTTCTTGATGGTGCCCTTTTTAGTTGCCATGAAGAGATAGCCATCAGCATTATCACCTTGTTTAATTATCGCAGTCACCTTTTCATCTGGATGCATATTAAGCATATTCACAGCTGGAGTACCTTTTGCCGTCATCGATGCTTGTGGCACCTCATAAGCCTTCAATCGGAAAATTCGCCCTTGGTTCGTGAAAAATAACAGATAATCATGCGAATTTGCCGTCACGATCTGCGAGATTACATCTTCTTCCTTCGTAGTCATGCCTTTACGCCCCTTACCACCACGGTTTTGCCGCTTAAAGTCCCCCTGCAACACTCGCTTCATATAGTTTTCAGTTGTCAGCAAAATCACACTCTCCTCATCTGGAATCAACTCTTCCTCTGAGAATTTACCTACTTCATGATTATAGATCTTGCTCTTACGCTCATCCCCATATTTATCGCGCATCGCAATCAGCTCTTCTTTCACCACACGCAAGACTTCGTTTTCATCCGCCAAAATCTTCTCATATTCAGCGATCTGTGCCATCAAAGCTTTCAACTCTTCTTCGATCTTCTCGCGTTCTAGACCTTGTAGACGACGCAACTGCATCGCTAGAATCGCTGCTGCCTGAATTTCAGAAAGCCCAAATCGCTCCATCAATCTTTTATCGGCATTATCATAACTTTCGCGAATTGTCTTGATAACTTCATCAATGTTATCTAGCGCAATCTTCAAACCTTCTAAGATATGTGCGCGCTCTTTCGCTTTACGCAAATCGTACTCAGTTCGTCGGCGAATTACTTTTTGACGGTGCTTAATAAACTCTGACAGAATCTCTTTGAGACCCAGAATCCGCGGCTGCACGCCATCTACTAGCGCCAACATATTATAATGGAACGTCGTCTGCAACCCTGTCATCTTATAGAGTTGGTTCAAAATCTTCTTTGGGAAGGCATCTTTCTTCAACTCCACTACCACGCGTATCTTACCACGCGCGGATTCATCACGCGCATCTGCAATATGATCAAGCTTTTTCGCCAAAACCAGTTCCCTGACCTTCTCAATAAAGCCTTCCTTGCTCATGCCATAAGGCACCTCGGTAATTACGATACTATAACGCCCATTTTTCTTCTCTTCAATGCTCGTTACCGCCCGAATCACCACCGAACCTTTACCAGTAGCATAAGCTTGCCTCATTGGCGTACCACCATACACCTCCGCCCCTGTTGGGAAATCCGGCCCCTTTACGTGCTTCATCAGCTCTTCCAATGAGATCTCTGGGTTCTCAATCTGTGCCACTGTCGCATTCACTACTTCTGTTAGATTATGAGGCGGAATATTCGTCGCCATACCTACCGCGATACCCATCTGTCCGTTCAGAAGGATATTTGGCACCGCCGCCGGCAATACCACTGGCTCTTGTTCGCTACCATCAAAATTATCCCGGAAGTCTACTGTTTCTTTCTCAATATCCGTCAGAAGTTCTACTCCCACCTTATCCATACGCGCCTCAGTATAACGCGAAGCCGCTGGGTCATCACCATCCATCGATCCAAAGTTACCCTGCCCCTCCACCAAGGTATAGCGCATCTTCCATGGCTGCGCTAGGTTCACCATTGCATCATAGATCGACGAATCACCGTGTGGGTGATACTTACCCATCACCTCACCCACAATACGTGCCGACTTCACCGTTGCATGTGGTGCTTTCCAACCGTTTTTATTCATCGCATAAAGAATACGACGGTTTACCGGTTTCAGCCCATCACGCACATCAGGAAGCGCACGATCAATAATCACCGACATTGAATAACGCAAGAAGTAGTTTTCCATCGTACTTTCGACGGCCTTCTGTTCAATTCCATCCACCACTTCCCCCTCTACAGCACGCCCAGAAGCTCCAGGAGCATCGTCTAGATTCTGACCTTGGTCTATCCCAGCATTAGCCTTTTCGCCTGCCGTAGCGCCTCCAGAGCCCTCAGGAGCGATATTTAGCTCTTTTTCGTCGTTCAAATCATCATTTTTCGCCATTTTTCACTCCTTTCCTAGAAATCTAGCTCATCAAGATTAACACTTTGCGCACCAGACTGGATAAAGTTCTTGCGAAGCAACACCTGATCCCCCATCAGTTTCGTAAATACCGCATCCGCTTTTTCGCCATCCTCAATATGTACCTTCACCAAAATCCGATTCTCTGGATCCATTGTCGTCTCCCAGAGCTGTTTTGCGTCCATCTCACCAAGACCCTTAAATCGGTTCTGCGCTGTATAGCCTGCCTGTTTGAACCGCTCCTGGCTTGGGTCAATCTTAACCCCCTGTGCTCGACGCTCTTCAATCTTTTCTGTTAATTTTTTCTCTAGCGCCACTTCGTCATATACATAGTCAATCTTACGATTTGCGCCCGTGCCCTTTGTCAAGCCAAACAGCGGCGGTTTCGCCAGATACACATGCCCAGCTTTTATCACCTCAGGCATATAGCGGAAAAAGAATGTCATCAACAGCGTCGCAATGTGTAAACCATCCACATCAGCATCCGTCATAAAGATAATCTTATTATATCGCAAACCATCTAGATTAAACTGATCACCAATCCCTACACCTAGCCCCTTAATCAGACTCACCAGCTCTTGGTTCGCCAACATTTTGTCTAAGCGAGCCCGTTCGGTGTTCAAAACTTTACCACGCAGCGGCAAAATCGCCTGTATTTGCGGATTTCGTCCTTCTTTTGCACTACCTGCCGCCGAATTACCCTCCACAATAAATAGCTCACAATCTTCTCGATTCCGGCTGGAACAATCCGCCAATTTCGACGGTAAATTCAGCCCCTCAAACGCCCCCTTACGAATCACATTATCCCGTGCCGCCCGTGCCGCCTTGCGTGCCCGTGCCGCCAAAGTCGCCTTACTGATAATTTTCTTCGCCACTGCTGGATTTTCTTCCAAATAATAGCTAAAATACTCAGTCACTACCTTATCTACATAACTACGGACTTCTGGATTGCCTAATTTATTCTTGGTTTGACCTTCAAATTGCGGATCTGGCAGCTTCACCAAAATCACCGCCGTCAATCCTTCCTTGATATCATCGCCAGTCAGGTTAGGCTCTTTTTCCTTCAAAAGGTTGTTTTTACGTGCATAATCATTGATTACTCGGTTGAGCGCCGTCCTAAAGCCCACCACATGCATACCACCTTCTGGCGTCAAAACGTTATTTGCAAATGGCTTAATCGTCTCCGAGTAAGTGTCATTGTACTGCAAGGCCACTTCCACCATTGTATCTTGCATAAGCTTCTCAATGTAGAAAATATCGTCCGATACAACCTCTTTACCCTCATTCAACCGGCGCACATAGCTCCGAATACCCCCCTCGAAGTAAAACGCTTCTCGCTTCCCTGAACGTTCATCACGCACCGAAATCAAAATTCCCTTTGTCAGGTATGCTTGATGCCGTGCATAATTCGACACCCACTCATAATCAAAAGTCGTCGTCTCCTTAAAAATCGCCGGATCCGGATAAAAAGTAATCGACGTTCCGCTTCCGTCCGCTTGTCCAATAACCTCTAGACCATCGCCTAGAGTTCTACCAAGCTCAAATTCCACATGATGAAGCTTACCATCTTTACGCACCTCAGCAATCATCTTCTTTGACAAGGCATTCACCACCGACGAACCCACACCGTGCAAACCAGACGACACTTTATAACCGCCGCCACCAAACTTACCACCTGCATTCAATACTGTAAGCACTGTTTCTAGTGTGCTCTTACCCGTCTTAGGGTGAATATCTACCGGGATACCACGCCCGTTATCATCTACCCGTACACCCCCATCCGCCAACAGTGTAATCACTATCTGATTAGCATACCCCGCAATCGCTTCATCTACAGAGTTGTCTGCAATCTCTTTAATCAAATGGTGCAGACCATCAAAGCCCGTCGAACCAATGTACATCCCCGGCCTAATCCGCACATGCTCCAACCCCTCCAGCACCTGAATCTGGGAGCTGTCATAACTATTTTGCCCATCACTTTTTTGTTTTTCAGACATTCGACGTACCTCTGCTTTACATTACCTCTATATTTTACCGTACATCTCTTATAAAAGCAAGAGATTTGCCAAGCTTATTTCAGTACTGCCCGCACAAAAAGCCGCAAAATATACGTTTGTTCTGCTGGCAGCCACTTCCCCGTACAAGTAATCAAAGTTAGTGAAGGCACTCCAGGTTGTGGTGATTTATAAGCCGTCCCCATATAATTATCTGCATCACTACCACGAGTCTTATTTACCTTATCTGCCACCACATAGGTAAATTTTCGACCATCGCCAGTCTCTACGATAATCTCCGCCCCTACCGCAATCTGGGGCAAAGTTTTAAAGATACCATATCCTAAATCACCGCCATGTCCATCAATCATCATCGCTTCGCGTCGTGTCTTTCCGACTTGGCCTGGCAATGCCGACCGATAATGCCATCCCACCACCTTGATATTGTCTGGGTCACCCAGCTTATTGTCTCCTCCAATCCCAATTTCAATCACCGGAATATTATACAAACCTAAAGACGGAATCGACAAAAACCGCGGTTTATGCGCCGCTACTTGATAATTGCTATTATCCGTGATCTCTGGCTCCGGCACCAAATCATCAGTGTTTTCTGTTGGAGTCTCTGGCTCCTTTGGCTCTTCTGGCTGCTGTTCTATTCCACTAGTTTCGTCGTCTACGGGCTGTTTTTGGTTATTTTTAGCCGCAAACACACCAATCCCTACTCCCACCGCGATTAACACCAAAACTGCCACCACGCCCGCGAGAATGCCCTTAGATGGCATTTTACGCTTGCGCTTATCTGATTTTGGCATGTTTATATCGGCTTTCTGAACTTTTGACGGTTTTTGGATCTTTTTCGCCTTCTGCGCAAAACTAAACGATTTTGCACTTGATTTATTAGAATTAAGCTTATTTTTCTGCTTCATGCTCACTATTCTACCACAAAATCCAAGTTTCAGCTAGTTTCAAGTCCACCTCAAAACCAGATGTTATCACCTACCCCTCCAACTTCTCTAGCTTCTCCAGCACATAATTCCCATCAATATTCTTGCTGAAAGTCCACCTGTACCGCGAGAAATCGTCCGCATGATTTAGGATATTACCATCCGTTAATTCATAGTCAACCACATATTTCGGGTCATACCCGCCCAAATCATAATTCCACATGCTCACACCTATCGGCCCCGCGCAAGTCTTGCGCGTATTATCAATGTAGCACTCCTCTACCTGCCCTACCACATCATATAGATAAACATAATTTCCCTGGCGCTCCGCCCTTTCCAAATTATGCGCCACTTTCGGCATCACACCACCATCACCCAATGCCAATGCATAATAAAATTCTCCATTCTCCGCATCATATTTATAACGCGGCTGTCCATCCGCTGTAAACGACCCGAACCATGCCCCATCCTCTAGGCTTAACGTCTTCCCAAAGATCTCTTGTGCTTTCTTCGTTACCTCTTCCGCACCAAAACACATCTTCGAGTCCTCTAACAGCTCTGCCACATTCACCTGCTCCAACAAATCTCCATATCGTTCTTCCAAGATTTCCTCCGTTGGCACTTTTTTACAAGACTTCTTCTCTGTATTTAGCGCTGCCACCCCCAGTGCCAGAGCGCTAAAATCCCCATTCAACACACCTTCATCTACATATACCATTCCATTCGTCACATCGAAATTACGATACAATTTCTGTACCAGCGCGTCACTCACCGCCATTTGTACTGGATCGTTATTTTCTGGCTCATCTGGCTTTTCTTCCTCACCTGCGCTCACATCATTATCCGACTGTTCCACTCCGCCTTCGGCGTCATTCTTCTGCCCTCCCACTATCATCGCAAACACCACCCCAAACACACAAAGAAACGCCGCCACAATCATCACTGCAATCATAATCTTCTTCCCCTTCTGACCAGATTCCTTCAGGCTCCGTTCCGTTCGCCGCTTATCTTCCAAAATCAACCGTTTCGCCTCTTCCTCGCTAATTGGTGCCTGTTCCGTCAAATCTTCCTGCACCCTCATACCTGCAGTATCCACATCTTTAATCTCATCTAGATTACTCTGCAAATTTTTCAAAAACTCCTCATCCTTACGATTTACTGGATTGTTCTTCTGATTTTTAAGATCCATTAGCCTCCTTCATTTTTGATTTTATCATAGTTTCCCTACCGTACCTTAAACATTTCTGCTTCCTGTGCCTTATTTCCGTGACTCTCAGCACTATCTCCTGCCATGCTTTGACTAATTTCCGCCTTCTTCTGTTTCCAACTTTCCAAAAATCCCGCCTCCCCATCAAATTCAGCCCCCATCTCCACCTCATTTTTCACCCCAGTAGCTGCCTTTCCCTCCGCCTGCCAACGTGCCTTTATCTCTTTTTCCACCTCTTCACGTGTTTTCGCATACTTCGCCGCCGAATAAGCCTTCATTGTCTCTAATAATTGCGGATTTGCCTCACCCATTGGCGGCACCAAGCTCATCGTAAATGGCGCTGACGGAAGATTATACATCATCACCTTTGCTATCGCCTGATAATTACCCTGTTTCGTCAAATCTTCCGCCTTAAACACCGGGCTAAACGCCTTCTCCATCAAGTCCGCATCCGTCACACCCAAACGCCCCGCCATAATCGTTCCTACGTTCCCAAGGATTGCCTCTCGTATCTTGTCCGTCAACTGCGTCATAAACTGATTTGCTAAGAATAGGTTCAAACGATACTTCCTCGCCTCACTCAAAATCGACTCAAAGCTCTCTGTTGCAAAATTCTGGAACTCATCCACAAACAGACAAAAATCCTTCCGTTCGTCCTCTGGAATATCCGCTCGGCTCATCGCCGCTGCCTGGAATTTCATCACCAAAATCATACCCAGGAGCTGTGAATTAATATCACCCAAGCGCCCCTTTGACAAATTCACCAAAAAGATTTTCTTTTTATCCATAATTTCACGTATATTAAAACCGCTCTTGGTTTGCCCCAAGATATTCCGCATAATCGTATTACTAAGAAATGGCCCCCACTTCGAAGTAAACCAAGTTATCACTTCTCCCGCTTCATTCGATTTTTGGCTCGCCGGGAACTCTTTCGTCCAGTAGTCATACACTGCCTTATCCGTCACGTATTTCAGCTTATTCTTAACGAATTCCGGATCCGTGAAACACTGTGGTATATCAATAAACGTCGCCCCATTCGGGTCTGACATCAAAAGCAGCGCCGCATTTCGGAACATATGCTGTCCTCGTGGTCCAAAAAAACCTTGGTTGCTTGGATCAAATAGGCTCACTAGCATATTAATCCCCTCTTGCACGATAAAGTCTTTCTGGTCTTCCGAAGTAAATTCAAACATATTCATACCCACTGGATGTTCAATATCCGCCGGGTCAAAATATATCACATCATCTATCCGATCTTCTGGCACCTTACTCATTAGTAGCTCCGCCGCATCCCCATGCGGATCAATAAAAGCAAATCCCCGCCCCGCCAGCATATCCTGATAAGCCACGTTCGTAAGAAGCACCGATTTACCCATACCGGTCGAGCCAATCACATAAGTATGTCGCCGACGATCGTTTTCCGATAGCTTAATCTCCTTCTTTTCTCCCCTAAACTCGTTTACTCCCAAAAGTACCCCCTCTGTAACTAGTTTCGCTGGCCCCTCTACTTGCTTAGTGGCCTGGCGCTCCAGCTGCGAAGTCGGGATTGCATGTTGCGCCGGCAGGTGAAACAGAGTGGCCAACTCTGTACTGTTTAAAATATTTGTACAATTTTTCCTTGGGAAAAACCTGAACACAAAATCTATCGCCAGCTTTTTGTTACTCTTATTCACATCATACTGGAAGCCATTATAATTCGGCGAATCAAACTGTGAAAACGCCGCTACTAACCCCGACAACATCGCCTCTGACCGACTCTTATTACTCGAGCTTGCCACCACCCGGATTAAGGTTTCGAAGCCTGGCTCCTTAGTTTTATTCTCGATTACAGCGATTTCCTCTTGCTTCAAATTCGACAAACCATCTTTTTGTTCATCTTCTTCACGGGCTTCAGGTGGATGCCAAAATGCCAAGGTTAAATCTTTTATCAAATAAGCAATTTCCGTTAAAAATTTTGCACCACCAGAACGATTTTTACGTCCTTTCCTTAAATTTTGTACTCGCTCCTCCGAAACTTTTGTCCAAGACCCATCTGTTGGTCTTAACAAAATTTGCAACGCCATGCCCTCTCCATCCTTAGTTACTGACATTGCATTAAGTATTGCTAGGCTCGCATCACGTTTATTGTCTTCATAGGTACTAATCGGGTACACAAACTCCTTCTTCAAGCTCAATTCCCCACCCGCAATCTGTGCCGGAGTTGTATTATTCGCGAAAATGCTATCCGGCTCGATCTCCTCTAGCCTCGCCGATGGATATGCCGAAATAATCGCTTGTTTCACCGTTTCCGTCAAAACAGCCGGCACTAAAGTATAATATTTAATAAATCCGTTCGCCGCAATAATCTCAAAGGACATATGTCGCTGTCCAAACACCTTACTATCAAACCCTTTTTTGAGCGTCGAAGCTATAATTGAATACATTACCTGTGCTTGGCTCAACGCTTCGTCGGTAATGTCTCGTTCATCACGCCCTCCACTTTGTATATCATCCGTCGATGGTGGCAAGTGGATCAACATCGGTACTAATTTCAAACTTCTCTCATAAGCCTTCGCTTTACGTTGACTACCCGTATATACAGCAATCGCCACCCCCACCACAAGCACTAAAATCACCAGCACCACCCCGAAGATCACCCAGTTCATTAATTCATATCTCCTAATCTGCGTGGGTTCTCATAGGCCTCTAACGTCGCATCCCTCCCCCTACTTTGCAACAGCACCAAGTCCATAATCCTAAAATCATTCCCCCTCGTCACCCCCTCAACCTGCTTTGCGACGCCCTCTGCAATTCCTCTCTGATCGTGCGCCATAATTTCCGCTTCGTGGTCACGTTTTGGGTCTGTTTCATTCAGTAAATTCTCCTTATTCCAGCTCTCACGCTCCGCAACCAACAATTCACTTTCCTGAGCTATTGCCTCACCACCCCCAACTTTACGCCCATCCGACTCCGCCGGCTCTCCCACCAAAGCATTCTCCACATCAACCATCTCGCGTATGCGTTCATCTCCCCTGTCAATCCGACCTTCCGCTCGCGCCACACGCTCGGGGTTATAAGTTAAAACCTTATTCCCTAGGTTCACAGCTTGCTCATTGCTTAGTCTATTCAAGCCATCGCGATCACCGCCAACCGCCCATGCACTATCTGAGTCCAAAACACTACCATTCTCCGACACCTTAGCGCCCCCCAGCTCTTCACTACCGCGCGCTCCAGCTTCCTTCTCTGCCATATCTCGCGCCTCTATCGCCAAATTCGTCTCGCGATCAATCTCGCGCGTCAAATCACGCGCACTAGGAGTACTCTGATCTGCCCTGTCACCATTCATGCCTCAATTATACCATAAAGCATAAGCAAAAAGGTTATTTTGTATAACATTTTTGTTCATCTTTATCGCACATTATACACTATTTAACTTCAGTGAAGCAATTCTAGCTCTGCGAGCTGCTTTTGCTTACTAAAAAACACACTAAAAACACCAGCAGCGCAATCACCCCCACTGTAAACGGGCTCAGCGCTCCCAAAGATTGTACTAACAGTACCATGATCGGCCCAAAAGCAATGATCGCCGCGTACAGATAGTTCTTTTTACCCATTTGTTTGCCCAAGATCTTCGTAAAAAGCCCCACTACCGCCGTCGCAATCCCTAATACTACAAGATAGCACGCCGCAAAAAACACCAACACCCCGAACGGACCAACGCCCGTCGGGGTAGTGAAATTCAACATTAACAGCAAAATGACTGCCGAAAGCAAACTAAGAACCGGAATCAGATGTTTTGGCATAACTTTATTATAACATAAACAGTAACAGTCACTCAGAAAAGTCAAAGCTCGGCATAAGGTCACGTTAATCAGGAAGCTCAATCATATATCTGACAGTACAAGAAATAAAACTATCTCAAAATTTTCTCATCAACACCTCTGATTCGTAAAAGAATTTCGCCAACTGCTGGCACCGCGAATAAGAACACACATCGTGGCATATTCCCTCGCCCGAAGTCCTACAGACCAAGCACATCGTGATGCTCTACCGCTAGAACTTCGTTAAACAGGGTGGGAGTGGGCCAGTTATCTGGCATTTAAACATCGTTACTTTAGGCCACAACCGTACCCATTCCCTAGTTTGACCGCTCCACAATATTGTGGAACTTATATTATCTAGATCTCAGCTGTTTGTTTAAGTCGTAAAGGTACTAACAGCTAATTCTAGACGGCTAGCGGAGCAAGCGTCTAATCACCTGGCATCTACTAGACCTTTTAAGTCCAATAGTATGCCGAGTAACCCTAGACACAGGCTCCAACGGCAAAATCGAGTAATCTCTATGTTGAGAGTAGGATTACTTATACGCCTCCATGTGTACATAACTATGATAGTACCAGAGGCACAACATTATCATCACGATAATTGTCTCTTTGGACGATTTCCCGCCTTGCGCTCCGCAAGCTTTAGGTAACTCCTAGAAAGTGTAATTTATGGCTAGAAATTACCATTTCGCTAGCGGAACTAACCGTTTACTTTGGTATATTAAGTTGCATTTTTGTTTGTCCTTGTTTGTTTGGTTTTGGACTATCTTCATAGTATCACACTAATGTTTATATTTCAAGAGCTTTCATCCAGAATATGTTGTGATATTTACAACGATTAGTATAATTACATCTGTAGAGCTCACTAAAATCGCTGTTGTGATATTCACAACAGCGATCGTTACGCTCCTGCTTTTTACAGATACGCCTGTGCTTGCTATATTGTTAAAAATACATAGCATAAGCTGTAAATGTTGTTATATCTACAACATTATCGCAAATTTAGTCCTTTATTACCTTCTGAACAGCCATTTTAAGCATACTCAATTATCCCTGCTTCCCTACTCAATAGCCCCAGCCTATACTAATCGTATGCACGCATTAATCGCCTTTAATATAATTCCCAGAAATCAAAAAAGACCGGTAACTGCGAGGAAAACCGGTCTTTGTAGAGTGTGGAGTTATTTTTGGCTATTTTTGTGTTTGGCTTTTGAATAAATTTTGTATTCAGAAGCTATCTCTATAATATCGCACAAAAGTGCTTACGTCAACACATTTTGTACAAAGATTTTATTGATTTTTTCGCGAGTTTTCCACAAGACAATTTTGTCAATTAATATATTATCATTCATTAAGATTCTCGAAATTCAAAATTTAATATCACACTACGCGCCATCCGCACATATACAATATACCAACTGCAACAAGCTTCAACACCCCACTCCACGTTCAATTCCCGCCCACAAATAATAAACAAAAAACTGCCCATACGAGCAGTCATATTTTCAATTTGTTGGTGGAGCTGCCGGATACTGCCTCCGGGTCCGAAAAATCTCCATAATACCATTCTACACGCATAGTTTCTTGTTTCGTCAGCATATTCCTACAGCGGCAAGAAACAAAACTGTAAGTGCTCCAATCTAAATTTTCGAGTAAAGGGCGATCACACCCCTACCTTATCACCGTAATCTAATAATCCGACGCCTACGGAGACTAAACGTCAGACCAGCCTAAAAATATAAACTAGGCGTAAACAGGCGCATAAAGCACCCGTTTTGCAGTGTTATTTTCACTTATTTAATACTTACGGTATCACTCGTCGTGCTTGGTATCTGTTAATAATTCGTCTAAGCTTTGTCAGCCCCAACTATCTTTAGTATAGCATAGACGTTTCAAAGATGCAAGACATTTTTACTACTGTTCCCATCTGTAAACATAAAAATTACTCAAACAGAAGTCAAACAATTACTAAGCCCCCCCTATCATGCCCATTGATTAATTCTTGTAACCATAAACTAATTCTGAACTTAAAATTATTGTTCAAATTTATAATGTCAAAATTACACGAACAGATATAAAACCCCTCTTTTCACTATTCCTAACCAGTTACGCTTGTTGTTTTGTCAAAAATACTATTACACTATCAATATGATAGCAAAAGTTTATTCTGCCATTCCCTACGGATACGAAGGTCAACTTATAGAAATTGAGGGCGATACCAGCAAAAGCCTGCCAGCCTTCAATATCGTTGGTATGGCTAACAAAACCATCAGTGAAGCCAGAGAGCGCGTCAGATCTGCAATTGTCAACGTTGGTCTGTCCTTCCCTAACAAGAAGGTCACTATCAATCTCGCACCCGCCGAAGTTGCCAAAGACGGTTCTCACCTCGACTTGCCTATTGCACTCAATATTCTTATCCTCTCTAAACAGCTTCTACAATCAGACGTAACAGGAAAAATCTTTGCTGGTGAACTCTCCCTCGACGGCTCCATTAAACCAGTACGAGGCATCATCAACATCATCGAGACCGCCAAATCAAATGGCTATACAGAAGTTTTTGTCCCAAAAGAAAATCTATCACAAGCCAGGCTCGTCCCCAATATTCGCATTATTGGTGTTTCGACCCTCATTGAGCTCGTCCTCCATCTCAAAGACGTCAAGCATATTAAAAACACTTCTGACCAACCTGTTTCTGTTAAAAATACTTTAACAGGATTACCACTACTTGATGACGTCACTGGTCAAAACTTTGCCAAACGCGCCATCACCATTGCCGTTGCTGGGCACCACAATCTACTACTTTCTGGACCTCCTGGCGCCGGCAAAACCCTCCTCGCCAAAACCGCAGCCAACCTACTTCCTCCCCTATCCCCCGAAGAACAGATATCTATCACTAAAATTCACGCTCTATCAGGTATGCCAGACCAGATTATTTCCGGACGCCCCTTCCGCACACCTCACCATACCTCCAGCACCGCCTCTATTATTGGTGGGGGCATTCATGCTTCTCCTGGTGAAATTTCGCTCGCCCATCACGGTATTTTGTTCCTCGACGAACTACCAGAATACCCTAGAAACGTTCTAGAAGCCCTCAGGCAGCCTTTAGAAGATCGCACAGTAACTATTACGCGTGCCAACGCACACACATGCTATCCAGCCAATTTCATACTCATAGCCACAATGAATCCTTGTCCTTGTGGCTACCTTGGAGACCCCGATCATGAATGCAGTTGCACTACACACCAAATTAACGCTTATCGCAAACGCCTCTCAGGCCCCATTCTAGATCGCATCGATCTTATACTTCATGTAGATAGGGTTCCCAGCTGTCATTTATCATCAGTTCATGTTAAAAATAATAAAACAGATAATACGAGGTGTTTTACAAATCAAACACATATACAAACTGACTCACCCAATACTACAACAGACAACGCACTGCACTCCTCCCCTGAGCACACTCAAGCCCAAAAGGATATCCTTCAAGCTTTATCAATTCAACATACTCGTTATGGTCGCGCCGATACCTACAATGGCGATCTCTCCCCTCAAGACATATCTGTTTATGTTAAAATAACTTCTTCAGGTCAAAAGCTGCTTCAGCAAGCTGCCGATCGCCTCAAACTCTCCGCTCGTGCCTACTTCAAAGTTATTAAAGTTGCACAAACTATAGCTGATTTAGGCCAATCTACAGGGGTAGGAACTGAACAAATTTCCGAAGCATTAGCCCTCCGCCAGCAAATTTAATGAATACGAAAATTATACCCTGAACAAATTACTAAACCTTCTGAACAACTTTCGTTTTTTGCTTATTTGTCCCCTAAATACCTCTTGCAATCCGGTGTAGCTTTTGGTATAATAAAACCAGTTCAATTTTTTAACGAAAGGAAGCCAGCCATTAGTAAAACATCACGCACAAAACTCAACGGTGAAATCCGTTATCCGTCTGTCCGCGTAATTGGAGCTAATGGAGAGCAGCTTGGCATCATGTCGAGTCGCGATGCGCAGATGATCGCTAAAGAACAAGGTGTCGACCTAGTTGAAATAGCAGCCAGTGCCGATCCGCCCGTTGTCAAAGTCATCGATTGGGGTAAATATCAGTACCAAAAGATGAAAGAAGAAGCCAAGAATCGTAAAAAAGCTCGTGAAAAACAATCTGAGCTCAAAACGATGAAAGTCGGCCTCAAAATCAGCGACAACGATTTGAACATTAAAGTCCGCAAAATCAAAAGCTTCCTCGAAGACGGTGACCGTGTCAAAATCATGATCATCTTTCGTGGTCGCGAGATGGCTCACCGTGAAATCGGTCAAGAAATGCTTGAAAAGATTCTTGCTCGCATTGGCGAAGAATGTGAGTTCATCCAAGAGGGTAAAACCCAATTTGCAGGACGCAACCTATCGGTCAGCATACGGAAGAAGTAATTTCCTACTTCCACGATCAACCGATCGCACATCAATAATATTAACTGGGCTATTAGCAATCGTGCTTGTGTAATGCCAAGATCAAACATTAGCACTATACTACTAAAACTGCTAATTCCCCACTAACTAAAGGAAACCTATATGCCAAAGTTAAAAACGCATAAAGGCACCGCCAAACGCATCAAGATTACCGGTTCTGGTAAGATTGCTCGCGAACGTGCCTATGGCAACCATATCCTTGCCAAAAAATCTAAAGCCCGCAAGCGCAACATGAAGACTGCTGCCTTTATTAAGGGCAAAATTGCTAAAAACGTTAAAACCGCATTAGGAGTTTAGGATGAGAGTAAAACGTGGTGTGCCTGCTCGGGCAAAACATAAGAAAATTTTAAACTCTGCCAAAGGGATGCAACATTACCGCACCCGCAGCTTCCGCTTGGCTAAACAAGGTGTTATTAAATCGTTACGCTATAGTTATCGTGATCGCCGCAATCGCAAACGCGATTTACGCGCGCTTTGGATCACCCGCATCAATAACGCCTCTCGTGAGTTAGGTGTATCCTACTCGCAACTGATGGCTGGCCTCAAACAAAATGGTACCACCATCGACCGCAAAATTCTTTCCGAATTAGCCGTCAGCCAACCAGAAGCCTTCAAAGCAATCGTTAATACTGTGAAGGAGACTAAATAATGGCAGTCTGCGAAATTAGTGGCAAAGGTAAAATGTATGGACATAATGTTTCGTTCTCGCAACGCAAAACTCGCAAAGTCTTCAAACCAAATGTCCAAAAGAAAACCTTGATTGTCGATGGTAAAAAAGTTCGCGTCAATGTCGCAACTTCTACCCTTCGCACACTCAAGAAAAAAGGTTTGATCAAGAAATAAATCAAATCTGGATAAAAATAGAACCCACGAAAAGTAGGTTCTATTTTTATCCGTAAAAATGCAAAAGTGCTCCCGGCAAAGCTAGGAGCACAACTGAGCCTTCAGTAAGCCGAGTTTTGTAATTCCTCTCTCGAGAAATCGACAATCATCTATCTAGCCTGAACATTGCTGTTCAGTTCAAGCGGTGAGCGTGCATCCTCTGGCTGAGGTTTTCTAGCACTCCTTGCAGCTGGCAGGGTTTGCCCTTGGCATATGTCACCATACACCACTGTGAGCTCTTACCTCACTCTTTTCACCCTTGCTAATAAAAATTAGCGGTATACGTCTCTGTGGTACTTTCCCTATCCTCGCGGACGGTCGCCGTTAGCGACTGCCATGCCATGCGCTGCTCGGACTTTCCTCTTGGACTCCCAAGCGATTGTCTTTCGGGCTCATTCATATTTTAGCATAAAACCAATCTAAAAGCAACTGAAAGTCTACATTGCAAAATGCGCATCGACCGCCAAATTCGCTTGCTCGTCCGCCTTTGTATTTTGTTCTCTCGCCACATGCGTAAAAGCGCAAGCCTCAAAATTCTGCAACAAGACCTTAACATCTTGGTAAATCGCCAGTACATCTTGATTCTTCACTTTGTATACACCGTTCATCTGATTAATCATCATTAAATTATCACCCACAAATCTCACCGATGTAAGACCCAACTCCAAAGCTTTCTCGCAACCCACTTTTAAGGCATAGTACTCTGCCACCCGCGACGTCGCAAACCCAATGAACTCCCCACCCGAAGCCAAAACCACTCCATTCGCGCCCACTATATGATAGCCAATTCCAGAAGGTCCTGGATTGCCCCGGCTACAGCCATCCACATAAACCGTAGCGCTGTTTGCTACACTCTTGTAGTTCGCCTGCTTCCCCTCACCCCCTTCAATCTCCAAAGCTATCAAGCTTGCCTCATCCAAACGGTAACCAGCCAACTCATTAAGCTTGATAAATTTAAACGCTGTGTACCTCTCCTGCGGAATAATCTTAACATTTTCCGGCAAAACCACACTATATATAATATATAAATTACTAAGCCGGCTAGATCCTTGTGGCGCTAAAAAAGTAATCACGTCCTTTAGTTCACACTTCTCGACTACCTCCACGCTAAGATATTCTTCTAGCATGCGGTTCACCGCCTCTTCCGGCTGTTCACCAAACTTAATCTTACCCGTCGGAATCTCCCAAACTGGCATGCTATCCACGCGCCCTTGAGCCTTTTTCGCAATCAAAACCGAGCGTCCATCTTGGATAATACTAGCAACTCTTATTCGCTGTTTCACTTTTACTTTTACCTAAATAAATCTCTTAGTAACTTCATATCAACTCACCTCCGAAACAAGCTAATATCAAGCTACTAATTTCCATAAAAGCCCCAGCGCGATGTTTTTCCCTGTATTATATACAAGGTGGGTAAATTCTTATGCGACACTTCCACGGAAGTGAGCCACGAAATCCCTAAACATGATTATTCAGGAAAAATCATGCCGCCACCAGGGCTTACCCCTATTGTAGCATACTAATCCCCATAGCGCAAACATCTCTATGCTTTCATGCGCCAAAACCCACTAACGTAAAACCTGCACAAACCAGAAATCAGACCTCTACGCTCCCACTAGCCACCCAAATGCCGTCAAGATCCCACTCATTGCACCATTCAAGATCCCAGACAAGACTGCTGGGAATAAAATCACCAAAAACATCACCACCACGATCCCTAGATGCTCCATCTTGCTCATTACTTCTCGTACCCCATCTGGTGCAATCGCATACAGTAACCTCGAACCATCCAGTGGTGGTATTGGTATCAAATTAAAAATCCCAAATCCCAAATTCACCAGCACTATCTCCATTACAATGATTCCTCCTAGACCCGTTGAATAATATAACGCGCCATCTGACACTCCAAGTACTCCCGTCCAATACCCTACCAAGAAACCTATCAACGCAATCAAGAAGTTAGTCAAAGGCCCCGCCACTGCTACCATCGCCATTCCCCACACGCCATGTTTCAAATTCCGCGAATCCACCGGTACTGGCTTTGCCCCGCCAAAAATCGGACCACCACCAAAAAACATCAATATCGGAATCAAGAACGACAACACTGGGTCTAAATGTTTCAAAGGATTCAGCGTCAAGCGCCCATCTTCTTTCGCAGTATCATCCCCTAGCCAATACGCTACCAAACCATGTGCCAACTCATGCAAGACCATCGAAAACAGCACCACCACTAGCACAATTATTAATGTCAAAATGCTTTCCCCGCTCATGTAGTCCTCCTTAGTTCAAAGCAATCACTTCAAGAGTTGGCGGTAACGCCTCAAAATTCTTCAGCTTATATTTTTTCTCTAACTTTGGCGCTAATTTCAACTCTGTCACCATACCATCCACATTCCCCATCGCAATCACTACCTTTGGCTCCACCTCACGCACTGCACGCACAGATGTGGTACATAACACATCTGATACACCTAATTCGTCTAGCATCGCCGCCTCTTCGTTGTTGCCAATAATCCCAATATGTACATTCCCGATAATCGCCTCATAAGCTGTGCCATTTTTGGTGTCTAACCCCCTAATCGCCACATCGCCAATCTCAAACTCACCCGGCCCCACAATCTTCCCCACATCCAGATTTGCATCAATCGTCTCATCCGCCACGTTAAACTTAATGCTTGTCTTTTTTGTCGTTAAAATAATTTCATCTGGATTTTTGCATTCAATCTCAAACATCTTACCTCCTTTTTACTCCGTCACCACCCCAACCTTTACAATTTCTTCTGGGTCATAAAGCTCACCGACTTCTGCATCCTCCAAAACCCCCATTACAAACCGATCTTTCACGCTTATACGATATAAATAATCATCACGTTCCAAAATCACATAGTTCAACGGGCGCCCTTGTTTTTTCTCTACTACCTCTGCCCAACGAGTCAATTTCTTAGTCTTATCATCACCAATTAACAGCAAATCAACCCCCTCCTGCCCTGGTGCGCGATTAAATAGTACCATAGCCCGCAAATACCTCGAAACCGGCCTGATATAATCATCCCAGCTACTCGACGGCTGTCGTTTAATCTCTGGGGTCTTCGCCACTGCCGCCTTGTGTGGAGCAAACATCTCCTGAAAAGCATGTGCAAACTGATGCTTCATGTTCGCCGCATAATATATCTTATTATCAAAAGTCTCACTCCGGATCACCCCGATACCCTCTAGGTTCATCAACTCCCTGCGCACCGAGTTGATCTGCTCTTCGATCAATCGAGTAATCTCACGTACGTAAAAAGATTTATTCGTATTTGCAAAAAACAAGTCCAAAAGCTTTGCTCGTGTCTTCGAGCCGAACAATTTTTCTGTAGGCATGCTATTTTCTTTGTTCATTCTGTATACATTTTATCACGTAATCCTCTATTTCGGCAAGTGGTAGCCAGACAATATTTTTGTTCCTTTTGAACCATGTCATTTGTCGCTTCGCTAAGTGCCAATCATCATAAATGAACAATTCTTTTGCACGTTCTACACTATACTCTCCCTGTAAATACCCCCAAGCAAACTGATAAATATTGCTCTTCATCGCTTGACTCCCCCAACCGTATTTTTGTACAAGTCTGTGCGTCTCATCGTACAATTCTTGAACAAATAATTTGTTCGCTCTCTCTGCAATTCTCTCTCGTAGAGTATCCGGATCTGTCTTTACCCCCACCAAAAGATACTCTGAATTCATTTCTTCTCGATCCACCTGTGTTTCTTTCGCTGCCCTCGTAAAATCATAACCAAACACTAGCGCATCTACATACAGCCCAGTACCTCCCACTATCATCGGCAGATGCCCCCGGGTTCGTATCTCCGCGATTTTCTCCTGAGCGTATTTTTGCCAATCCGCCACCGTAAATCTCTCGCCCGGATTCACTAGGTCGATCCCCCAATGCGGTACCCCGTCTTGCTCTTCCGGCAAAGGCTTCGCCGTACCAAGATCCATCTCCTTGTATATCGCCCGCGAATCCGCCGAAATTATCTCCGCCCCTGTAAATCCACAGAAGTCACCCTTCTCTCGCGCCTGCGCCTCAATATACTTTGCAATCCTAATCGACACCCCCGTCTTTCCGCTTGCCGTCGGACCCAAAATCACAATCGTTTTATTAAACTTAGACACCATATTTATCATTTCTAGTCAAACATAAGCCTTCTCGGTCGTCTCCAACACCCACAGATCACATTTTAGCAAGGGGTTATCATTGACGAAACAGTATTTTCATTGTGTAATACTACAACTCCATCACTGGTATTCAACCTATTTCTCCGCCATACCTTGCAAGAAACCCGCCAAATCCGCCAGCTTCACCGTCTCCTCTCCATCACGCAAGCGCAGACTTACCGTCTCCGCACTAGCATCGCGCGCTCCTACAATTATCACCACTGGAATCTTTAGCTCCGTCGCCCGCTTAATTTTCTTCCCCAAGCTGTCATCAGACAAATCCAAACTATATCGCAGCTCATTATGCTTCACCGGCTCGTTTAACTCCAGCCCCGCTAAAGTTTCCTCTACCTTGCGCGCATACTCCTCCGCATCTGCCGATACCGTCAAAATCCTTGCCTGTTCTGGTGCACACCATAATGGAAACCAACCCCCAGTATGTTCAATGAATACACTCAGAAACCTCTCAATCGACCCCAATGTCGCATGATGGATCATCACTGGACGCTCTTTTTCACCTTGAGCATTCACGAATTCCAGTTCAAATCTCTCTGGCTGCACAAAGTCTAACTGCACCGTAGCCACTTGATGCTCACGCCCAATCGCATCTTCCGCCATAAAATCGATCTTCGGCCCATAGAACGCCGCTTCCCCCTCTTGCTCAAAGTAATCCAACCCGTTTTCGACTGCCGCCTCTTTAATCTGCTCCTGCGCCATTTTCCACAATTCTGGATCCCCCAAGTACTTGTCCGAACCATCACGATAGCTGAGACGCGCTCGTAGCTTCTCCATACCTACCGTACTATACAGCTTTCGTACAATCCCCACCAGCGTCTGAATCTCTTGCTTAATCTGATCCTTCCGACAAAACACATGCGAATCGTCCTGTGTCAGCGATCGCACCCGCGAGAGTCCGCCCAGCTCACCGGTCTTCTCATCCCGATAATCTGTCGTTGCTTCCATATAGCGCACTGGCATTTCTTTATAAGTCCGCGGTTTTGATGCGAAAATCTGTGCATGATGCGGACAATTCATCGGCTTCAGTGCAAACTCTTCCCCGTTCACTTGCGAATGCACCATGAAAAGTTCATCGCCAAACTTCGCATAGTGTCCTGATGCTTTGTAGAGATCCACCTTCGTGATATGTGGCGTCCAAACCTTCTTGAACCCCGCTTTACCACGTAGCCCTAGCGATAATTCGCTCAGCTCTTCCCGCAGAACCGTTCCCCTCGGTGTGAACAATGGCAACCCAGCCCCTACCAAATCCGAAAAACAGAATAGATCCAATTCCTTGCCCAGCTTACGATGATCTCGTCGCTTTGCTTCTTCCTGACGTGCCAAATATTCCTTTAGCTCCTCATCCGTCGCAAACGCCAACCCATACACTCGCGTCAGCATCTCGCGCTTCTCGTCGCCTCGCCAATACGCCCCAGCAATCTTGTCCAGCTGCCAAGCCCCAATCTCTTTCAGATTCTCTACATGCGGGCCTTTACAGAGATCCGCAAACAGCACTTCCCCTTTCGGGTCCACCAAGTCATAAAACGTAATCGTCTCCCCCTCTGGCAGTTCCTCGATCAATTCCACCTTATATTTCTGTCCGTTTTCGCGTGCCCACGCCAAAGCTTCTTCTCGTGAAGCCTCGCGTTGCAGCATCTTGCACCCCCGCGCAATGATCCCCCGCATCTTCTTCTCAATCTTCTTCAAATCTGCATCAGAAATCTTCTCCCCCTGAAAGTCCATATCATAATAAAATCCGTTCTCAATCGCCGGGCCCACACCAAATGTTGTTGTTGGATAAAGCTCCTTCACCGCTGCTGCCAAAACATGACTTAAGCTGTGTCGCATTTTTTCAACTTGTCCTTCCATAGCTTTATCCTTTCTTAAAACTTTTACCCATTAATTATACCACAATCCTCCCCTGATTCACAATTCCAAGCCATAGCGACACAGAAAAGAGCCCCCAATCGCGGCGGCTCTTTAGGTTTTAGCTGTGATCTTTACCACGGGCATGCTTCCCCCGTCACCAAGAACGCATAGTCTTTCGCATGAGGCGAGTTCACAAATCCCGGGTCAGTCAACTTCACGCCGAGCAGTATCGCCTGCACATCGTTCACGCTGCGAATATTCGTCCGCAACGCATACAGCAGCTTCGTCGCCTGCGGCCATTTGTACTTCGCCTGCTTCAACACCGGGAGCAACAGCATATCCGTCTCCGCCACATTCTTGCACATCTTCTCTGTGCTAAATGTCCCTGGCATTGTCGCGAGGTTCACATAGCGATCAATCGCCTTCGCGATCGTTGCCTCCAGACTCTCCAGCAGTTCGTTCATGTAGCGTTTCTTTTGCTCGTACTTAGTCTCGTTGTGGAAGCGCGTCAGGGTAATGTACTTCACGCCCCGCTGCACCGACTCACTAAACGGCAGCTCTTCCACCAGCACGTTGCTCTCTTCACAGACATCATGCAGCAAAATTGTCGCTATCACACTATCCGTAATCAGTCCATCACCAAGCGACATCGCATAGCATGCCATCATCAGCGGATGAATCTCATACGGCTGCCCATCGTTCCGGAACTGCCCCTCATGATGCTTACGCATATAGGTCAAAGCTCGCACGCTTTCCTCCATGCCCGCACCATCCAGCGCCCCTCTCAGATAGACATACATTTTGCTCGCGTCAAATACCCGTCCGCAAGCTCCTGCCTTCAAACCTATCACACTCATGACCTTCCCTCCTATCATTTTGTCGTTAGAATCCACACGCGAAGCTAAGCCTACATTTTGATCACAACCTTTTTAAAGTTCTCTTGGATTCTCAAATCCCTACCTCTATCATACCATCTTTCTCCATTCCTGCAATCCCCTACTTGACAATCTTGAGCATGTGTGATATAATGGAAAGATAGGGGCATAATTATATGCCGCTCGCCATTCATTTTGTTAGTCCAAAATTCGCATCGCATTACCCCATTTTCTATTTTATCCAAAGGAGGTATCCCTATGCCAATACCTGACAAAAGTGAACGTACCTTAAGAATGAAGGAGGAATTTATCACTCTACACAACCAAGGTTGGTCGCTCAAACGCATTGCCTATCATTTCGACCTCGACAGTAGCACTGTCTACCGCCATCTCCAAGATATCGCCGACGCCGCTGGCGTCACCCGTGAATCCCTGCTTGACATTCCCCGTGCCAAGCATGTCACTCACGAACACAGGTTTGCACCAGTCGCCCCAGTCGATCTCACCAATTTCCGCCAAAATTTCCAACAGGCTCTCAAAGATTTCGACCATATCATCACTACCATCGCCACCCATATCGCCGCCAGCGAACAAGACGCTCAGCAGATTGCAAAGGAGGAAGCACAATGGCAGTAAATCAGATCACTCAACGCGATGTCCGCTACGGCATCAAGCATGGCCTCGACACCGATGGTTTCTGCGAGAAATATGGCTGCACCAACGACGAGTTCGAACGTCGTATCAGGAATCTTTATCGACATGATGCCTCAGTCGTCCTCGATGAGATCCATGCCAACGCCAAAAAACGCAATCGTGCTGGTGGCGCCAAGAGTCTGCTTAAAAACGCCCCCCCCCCCAGCAGGTTCTGTGCTTTCTGCACCAGATCTTGCCCAAAGCACAATAGACGACATCGCCATCTCCTCAGAGTCTGTAGCCCTCATCAATACCAAAGCCCTCACCACTAGTCCTAAAGACCCCAGCCCACTCCAAGCCTTACGTACCCAAGAACGGCAACAAAGCGATGAGGTCATTTCTCTCGAATCCGAGCACAAGTCCATCGCTCGCCATCACCGCGAATATATCCGACAGCTTCGGCAAATCCAAGAGGATCTGATCAAGATCAAAGCCGATTTTGAAACCAAAGCCGCCGAATACCAAACCATCGTCGAAGCAAATAACCAGCTCGTCCTACAAATGAACCAAATTTCCCAAACCCGCTCCGAAAAGGTCGCCCTCCTCGAAGAAACCCGACGTTCTATCGAATCTCTCACTACTATCGTCATCTGCGCCTACGAAAACGGCACTATCGAGCCTCTGGAAAAAACCAGCGGTTTCGAGCTCGACGAATCCGGCAGCGACGCTCGCTACACTGATCTACTTAGTCGCGCCGAATGCGAAGACCTGCGTCTTAAAGACATTCGTATCCTGTCACGTATGCTCTCCATCGTTCACAATACCACACGCCGCGTCGAACCCGTCTTCGAGAACACCTCACTCGAACCGTTCTTCCAGACTCTTCAAGCCATATAATTCCTCTTCGCCAGCCGCCCTTCGGGGCGGCTTTCTCTTACCCTTAACTATCAGTCAGAATACAACCCCCTCCTAACACATCAAACTTCGCGTACCCCACCAAATCCTGTACATTCGCACTCATCTGTGCTATAATAAACCTATTGGGTCGCTAGCTCAGTTGGCTAGAGCGCCTCGTTTACACCGAGGAGGTCGGGGGTTCGAGCCCCTCGCGACCCACCACGAGGAATATCATCGGTTGATAATAACCCCAAAAATGCGTCTTTACAGATAGAAAGGACGCATTTTTGTCGTCTATTTCGAGGTTCGAGAGCAATATTGAGAGTAGGCGTCCCCGCGCAATGAATAGATTTTTATAAATGCAAAAGCCCACCAGCAAAGCCGATGGGCTCCATAGAGTACAATTATCGACCGCCCCAGAATGGAATCTCCGCAGGAGCAAGTTCCTCAATCGACAACACCACAGAGGGCAGATGGATAAATCCACCGCCATGAGCGTCGTTTGCCATCTCGAACTTAAACGCCCGACCATTCAGTGACCAAGGCTCCGTTCCCATGATTTCGTCCGTCAGGACATCCTTGGCAACGTAAGCCGTCGTCCAGGGATAGCCTGCATAAGCCTCCCCGCCTTCGTTCAACGGGCAGATCGCCACCACCCAGCAATCACCAACGTCCTCAGTCTGCGCAATCTCGCCATAAATCTCATAGCGATAGTCGCTCAGCTCAACGTGGTTCAGAATACCGCCGTCGGTTATGATCGCAGCTTGGTCGCCATCGGTGACCGCCAGCTCGTTTGTGCCTGCAGGCATGGCTAGGCCCATAGCATCATCACTACGCACCCTCGCCCCACAGGCAGACAGAACCACAACCATCGCGATTGCCAGAACAATTGCCAACGCTTTTTTCATAGGTATAAACCCCCTCAAAAAATTTGGGCATTTTGTATATTTTGCCCTAGCTGCGCACTTTAGCACAACCAATGCGCAATTAGGGCAAAATACCACTAACTATACTCTATCTACATTAAGGTACTTACCCTTTCATTGTAGCATACTAAGTACAATTTGTCAATGTTATCACTGGCTCCCCT
>Ga0137298_10589_pt1 | contig 28033 bp, 20 predicted proteins | sample RamsorincwithD2O_2_FD_97182 | JGI IMG/M metagenome (GOLD analysis project Ga0137298, IMG submission 97182) | Mouse cecal microbial communities from Vienna, Austria - Glucosamine amended with D2O | ecosystem: Host-associated > Mammals > Digestive system > Large intestine > Cecum | place: Austria...
GTTCACTTTTCAGAAGGCTAATCGGTGCAGAGAGGACATGAGACGTAGAACGAGCAGTTAAGTCACAAGAGGCAAGGTGTTCTACTAAATCTGCGAGATTCAAACCCGCTAGATCAAGGTCGCGCTCAAAACTAAACTTTACCCACAAAAGCGGATATACTACGAGCTTACCAAACTCGGCGCTCTCTGTCTTGCTTCGCCTACCTATGCCCCAGACCACTTCAACGCGACTACACTACCATGGTCGGAATGATTTACGGTAAAAGACCAGAGATTAAAGAATTGATGGATGGAACAATTAGAATAGAAACTCTATTAAATTAGTTTGTTCCCATGTTAAGCATTATATATTCACTTCTCTTCGCGCTTGTCATCTGTAGTAACTTATTATCTCTTAGTATCGCATTTAATAAGCAAATAGCGTAAAATATCGCCTGTTGAGTAATATCTGAATTAGTTTTATAAGCTGAGTTACCGTGCACCAATGAACTTCTTGCTCTGTATATATTTTTTAATTTTCCATAAATATCCGAGCGCTCCGTACTATCCTTTGCGAGCAGTTTCGCGATAGAAGCACATATACGAAACGTGACTTCAGATTCGGATCCTATTATATTTTCCCAACACATGACCGCATCGATTAATGCATCGTCATCATTGTCCCTAGTACATACGGCGCTAAGGAGTCGCTTTACTGCAATTTCAATGCTACTCAAGTCTGCATCCACTATGGACAGATACTTAATCGACAATTGATTAACAGATTTTTGGTTGAGTTGCAATTTCGCAGGCCTTCGACCAATTACTACATCTCGTTGCATAAAGCTGTTCAGATTGCCAGTTGGCGTTATTAAATAGTCACCTTCTATGAAAGATTGAAAGGCGTTTTGCTCGTCAGATAATGCGAGCACCAGGGCTAAACGAACATTTTTTATTAGAAGGTGCATCTTAGTAAAAAATTCTATATCAGCCAACAAAGATCCTTTTTCTACGAATTTGTGCATTTCAGCGGACGTTCCAACAAAGAGTTTCTTTCGGCAAAAAGCTTCCTTTACGACAAATCCAATCCCATCTTCCCTGCCAAAAAAATAAGATGACTGAAAAGTACTTAATGGGAAAGCATTGAGTTCCCCGAAACCTATCTTTGTTCCTTCTTCAGTAATAAAACCAGAAAAACCAATTAGGTGAGTCTCTTCAATTTGTGTGCCACGTACAAAGGTCTTAAAATCTGTAACCATTTTATGTAAATTAGCAGCAATGGCATCTTCATTAAATTCATCTTTTTCTAAAATACACAAGTCTATAGCCGCCAAGAAGATATTAACAATTGTACTAATAGGTTGTTGTGTACCGCCAGAGCCACTGTTATCGAGTACACAGCAATCCCCACCAAACAAAGCCTCATCAGAGTTCGCACTAGTCTTCTCGCTAATTCCAAAGAACTTCCTAATATCCAAATCATTAAAGAAAGCAGCTGAAATCTCTTTAGCTAAATTTGCGTCTTGGAATAACAACCTCAATGTTAATGATGATAGTTGCATTCGTCGTGGCATGCCATTTATTGATGTATCACCATGCGAAGCTTTGTATAATTTTATAAAAATTGGGACCATCTTGGAAAGAGCAGTCACTAATTCTTCATTCTTGCGCAGTTCTGCCGGCTGATTAACCATTGTTCTCCTAGAATATCTTAATAATATATAATATAATGTATTATAACACTTGTCTTGCGATATGCGTCCTCAGATTAAATCCCCTCTAGCTTCTCAAAAACGTAATTCACCATTCATAATCTCCCGTTTCCATCAAAATTGTAGTTAAATCATAGTAGTCGCCGTCCGCTCTTTGAGCTACAAGTCGCCTACTGCTATAGAGCCCCATATGTGTAGCAGTATAAAGTTTCACGACATCTTCCACTCCGGGCACTTTGCCATAAGTACGTATAGTTCCCTCTTGCATCGCTGCTTTTCTAATCGGCACATATTCTACGGTTCCATCCTCTATAAGCAGAAGTAGCGTATCATATCCGCAGCCATTTCCAAAGGAACCCGTGAGCATATCCACAACTGGGCCAGAAGTATTTATCTTTATTCCTGTATCCCGCCAACTACCTACACCTATTGAATCCGCATAGCCGCATTTTTCCTTAAGAGCATCCCAGTCCACAGATACTTGAACCTCACCAGCCGCGTCAACTGTCGTTAAAATAGGAAGCGCTGACCCACTATCATTAATCAACCATGGTCCCCCTATTTCACTATTTAGACATTTTCCCTCATCAAGTCTTTTCATCGTTCTGATGATACTAGCATCATTCTCTCCACAAGGTTTCCCGTCATTCTCACAATTAGCTACCTGGTCTCGCAACCCCTCAATCACCTGCTCCTTTTCAACATTGTCATTATTTAAAAGCTCAGCTTCCGAAGATTTTTCAAGACCAAATATCACTCCAAATGTACCAAATCCCACGCCAAGCACAGCCACCATTATCGCCACCATCAAGCCTGTGTTCTTCTTGGGCTTGTTTAGCTTCGACAATGACTTGTTGATAGACGTTTCCATAGGCGCTGTACTCATAAGCTTAGGATTCTGTTCTTCTAATTTTGGTGATTGATTCGACTCTAAGTCCTCCATTTTTCCCTCCATCAAGTTTGTTTTTATCATGCTAATTATTCTAAACAAAAAGCGATACCGTTATTATAACATGCCATGTATAGCATTGGCACGACTATAATTTCAGGAATTTCCGACACAAGCGAAACCCGCTCAAATTTCACCTTTTCTTACAAAATAAGAGTCTTGACGCCCCTCTATACACAATATATACTTATATTAAATAAGCCTTATGCTAATACAGAAAGTAACATATGAGAAAAACTGAACAAAAACTTATGAAACGTCGCATGTGTTTAGTCGCACGTATAGTGGCGTGTGTATCATTTTTTGTGCTAGTGGTCATTGGTGTTTCATCACTCGTACAGGCAATGTCATTAGAAAATATTGAAAATTACGATGGAATTCCAGCATCTTGGAAAGTATCTTCCTTGGAGCGTCCAGATACCATTACATTGCCTATTACCTATTGGGACCAAAAAGCCGACGCTTGTGACGCAAAAAACCGCCAATTTGAATGGTCTACCTGTGGTTACTGGACGCATGGCGTGCTACCTGGCATCGTCAAGACGGCACTCGGCGCTGATGGCTTACCAGTACCGGCATTCTCGGATAGCGAGGCTTCTTGGTCGGTAAATCATGATTTGTTTGCAATGAATGTTATTGGCAATGATCCAGTACTGCCTAGCGACAACTTTTACCGTTGGTTCCATGAAGTACCGGGACTATCCCGGCAAATCAATGGTCGTACAGTTACTTTTACACGCGTTGGCGATAATTCCTATACCTACGGTGGGCAAAATATCTACCCACTTGATGATGTAGCTGGCATAGATGAGTCTGATGTCCCGTTGAAGGGTCTAGATGGAGCTTACCATAATTTTAACTTTACGGCACATTTGAATTTTGCTGTCAAAATCGAAGCAACTGGCGATGAGCTCTTTGAGTTTTCAGGTGATGATGACGTTTGGTTCTTCCTGAATAACAAGCTCGTACTAGATATTGGCGGTTTGCATGGCGCCATCAATGGCAAGTTCCGTATTAATAAAGACGGCACTCTCACTACTTACATCGAAAAAGTCAATGATCTTTCGGTTCGCGATGATAGCTGGACTAGCTGCCTGCGTGATAACGTCATGGGCGACTTCCCTTCCTGCGTCGGTCCATATAATACAAAAATCCGAGAAAACTTCCACAATGTCGAAGTTAAAACTCTAGATATCGGTCTCAAGCCTGGAGATATTGTCAACCTCGACTTTTTCTACGCCGAACGTAGCACTGACGCTTCAAATACCAAGATTACCATTACTAATATGGACTGGCCAATCTCCGCAGATTGCGATCTAACTGGCAAGATTGTCGGTAAGGTCGAAAATAGCAACAGCAACCTAGTGCAATACAACACCAGCATTACTAATCGTGACCCTAATAACGTCCTTGATCTGATACGCTTAGCTGCACACATCAACGATACCTCCACAAACGAAGACGAAAGTCAGCAACCCGAAGTAAATAGTGGTTATCTGCCACTTGATATTAAGACACTCTACTATACCACAACACCAGAAGATAAAGATTCGTGGCAAGCCGTAGATATCTCCGCGCCGCTTAATTCTCTTGATGGATTTACGCTAACTACCCCTATTCGCATGCAGCCTCATGGCCAGACCGGCGATACGCTCTATTTCCGCTTTTATGCCGAAACTTCCGACAATCCAACTGGCACCATTGAAGCCATCACTAGCTTTTATACTGAGTTACTAGGTGTTTCTGGTGTCACCCATGACGATACACAGCTGGATTATACTAATGATCAGGAAATTCCTCCAGTCGATCCAGATCCAGACCCCAATCCAGTTGATCCAGATCCAGTCGCTCCAATAGATCCCGATCCAAGCGAACCAAACCCTATTGATCCAGACGATAGTAATGAAGATCCAAATAACGACCCTGTCGTACCTGGGCCAATTGCTCCAGACGAAGATGATGATTTGTTCTACACCCCGCCACTGGGTGAAATCGCATTCGTTCCGAATACTGGTATCATTAGTGATCTTACAACACCAATTTTTGAGCAATATTTCACCAACGCAGTACTTTCTAGAGGTTTTATTCTATTTACATTGCTCGTCTTTTCCGGATCATTCTCGGTCTACTTCACATTACGCAAATATTTGACAATGACCGCCGCCACTCGCGTTACAACTATTAGCAAACGCAGTGGTGCTAAGGCAACCGTCAAGCGTAGCTCAAGGATCAAGTCTAGCTATACTCGTCAACATGCCGTAAAAGCCACGCCTAAAAATAAAAGTGCTAGCCAAACTGCCACAAAAGTCAAATCTAACACTAAGAAAACAAATTCCAACAAAAGAGCTACGAGGTCCTAGACTCCCTACAACTTCCCTTATGCCGGGGGCGTCGGCGGTGGCTCACTGAACGGTGTCGGCTCCAACGGCTACTATTGGTCACGTACTGTCTACTCTAGTAATAGTCGGAACGCGTACCACCTTTGGTTCAATAGCTCCAATGTCAACCCAGCCTACAGCGGCAGCCGTTACAACGGCTTCTCCATACGCTGCGTCGCTACTACCTAAATAGTATATGGGTTAAGGGTGGTGAGGGGATGTAGTACTATAATCCTAGCGTCGCCTCCCTGAACCGCCTGGCTATATTAATACTGCGTAATCCAGATCCTTCTCATAACTCTCATTCGTAATCAATTTGAACTGTTTTGATTGGTTTTGGCTGTATTTTGCCATTTTCCATTAATTTGACTGGTTTCAGCTATCTTCTAGTCAAAACCACCAATTTTAACCTACCTCAAAGTACTATTTTCCCGTTTAAGCCTATTTAGAGCCTTTCTGAGCGATTGTTATTAAAACCTTGGTATGAGGAGGGTCTAAATTTACTATAACCTTGTAGAGCCCATACATAGAGCATCTATTTCTTTTAGCTCTATCGTAATATTATATACGGAAGTCGACTGTTCCCACAACTCTTATTACTTCCGATAGACTAAAAGAGCATTGAAGAGTATATGTGAATGAGGTATTAATATCACATCCAGCCTATCCCTAAAGCTTGTCCGCAGTTTACGAACGAGGAGAAGGTGACACGCACCCGTAACGACGGGATGCGTGGACACCGCAAGCTTTAGGAATACGGCTGGCGTGATATTAAACTACTGCATCCCCTCACCACCCTTAACCCATATACTATTTAGGTAGTAGCGACGCAGCGTATGGAGAAGCCGCGGCAACGGCCATTGAAGCCGGCTGGGTCGACATTGGAGCTATTGAAGCCCAGGGCGTACGCGTCCTGACTATTACCAGAGAGGACAGTACGTGACCAATAGACGCCGTTGGAGCCGACATAGTTCAGTGAGCTACGGATGACGTACCCGGCATAAGGGAAGTTGTAGGGAGTCTAGGAATAATATGGTTTATTTCTGTTTCGCAACCAGCCATTCTGGCGGATTGGTAAATTTGATTTCTGGACAAAAATTAATCTGCTCATTGGTTACATCGTAATATATCTTATAAATCTCATCGACCGAACCATAATGAGCTTCCCCCATATCAAAGCCCAGTTTATCTGCAATGTTCCGCACCGCCTCCGGAGATTTCCCCTCAATTTCAACAAAGCTTGGCAACCATGGCCAAGTATCAATATCTATGTCCGCGCCATCAAGCACCCACTCCTCACGTAGAGTTTCCTGCTCGGCTTTTGGTTTCAGTCCGCAAGCTCGCAAAAAGTCAATCGCCTGCTCGTAATTATTCACTTCTAGGCAGATTTCTTGCACTCCAGTCAAGCTTAATTCTTGCACATTTTTATATGACATCGTAATACAATTACCCTCATCGCGCACGCGCACGAAAGCATTTTGCCCCCGATCGAAAATCACTCGCCGCATTAGTGTTTCTGGCTGTTTGAGTTCTCCACCCAGAGCTTTCAGCTGTTTACGCAGTGTATCTTTATCAATATCAATAAAAGTTGCTTCAATCTCCAATCCCATTATGCCCTCTTATAAATTGTAATTTGCGCCCGCGCATAAGTATGTACTGATGACACTCGCAAGCCATCTAAATCTAAAATTCCTTGCTCTTTCGGCGAAGATAAAGCCAAAACTCCGTCATCGCTCAATAAGTTTATCAGTGTTACTAGTTCCGATCTCTCAATTTTATCATAAGGAGGATCAGCGAAGATTACATTAAATCTCGTTTCTATAGCCTGTTTGGCGAACTCGCCTACACGCATTTTTACCACTTTCGCCTCAAGATCTAAATTTGCCAAATTTTCCTTGATAATAGCTGTCGCCTTAGTATTATTCTCTACAAAAGTCACCGCTTCCGCTCCCCTACTAAGTGCCTCAATGCCGAGCGCACCAGAGCCAGCAAAAGCATCTAGTACTACGGCGTTTTCCACGTTGACCATGTTAAATAGTGCCAGCTTTTCCCTTGCCCCCATCGGATGAGTCTTCTCACTTTGCGGAGATTTGAGTGTTTGTCCGCGATATTTACCCGAGATAATCTTCAATTGTTCAGTTTTTGCCATTTTTCACCTCTGGCTTAAGTTTATAAGCCTCCACTGCCGCTGAATACCACCCTAAGGCAATCGCTCGAATAATCTCTGGTAATAAAATTTCCTTAACCTCCATAGCCAGTTCGGTCGTCCAGCCGTTCTCTAGGAACTGACTATATTGTTCAAGCTTTTGCACTCGCCCTAAAGTCTGCCGAAACATCTTTTCCGTATCTAATTCCTGCAAGTCGGTCGGTTGGAGCTCTACTTCCAAATAGCGTGGTGACAAAGGTGTAGCAATCATCAAAACCCCATATTCATAGGCAATATGCTTCGACATATGTCCACCCGCACCCCAAAACAACCAGTTATTACGCATAGTTTCCAACATATTCCGTCCACGGATCACGCCTTTGATTGGTTGTCCAAAAACCCGCATAATCTCCTTATCAGTCATCAGCTCATCCTTCACCTGCGAAAGTGGGAAATGATGTGCTGGCGTCAAACCATCCGTCAACATATGTGCCATCCAAGCCGCTTCAAACGCCGCCCGGACTTGGTTGTTATCTTTGAGTGCCTTGACTAGGTTCCAACGGTGATCCAGAATCATGGTCACCACCGAGCGTTCATCAAGGTTGCTATGATCTATTTTCTCTGCTGCTAAATCAGGAGCTGCATCTAATTCATGCTGCGATGAGTCCTGTCCACTACTAGAGGCATCATTCTCCCCATCACATTCTCGCACTAAATCGCTCGTTGCCATCATATGCGACGGCTCATCTATACCTGGGCTTTTGCGTTTCAGGCCGTCTGGACCGCGCGATCCCTCGAAATGCAATATTTCTTTCTCCGAGGGAAAGTATTTACCCCGTGGCAACACCTTAGCCAAACTACGACGCGCCGCTTGATCGAGCTTTTGGTGTGTTCCCATTATCTTACCCGAGAACTTTGAGTTTTTAACAATTGTAGTAGTAGAAAACATATTATCTTTACATTATACAATATTTCTTGCCAAAAGTCCTATTTTGCAGATATTGAAAAAGTCTATTTTTACAATTTAGTTAATTTAGGGTGGTCAATTGCTGATATTTCTTGATCCTGGCGGACAGCTCTGGATAAGCTGTAATCGCCTCGGGGTCCTTAGCAAACTCCGCTGCATGCTGACTAGCCTCCGCGATTAACTTCGTATCAGAAAGATTTGCCACTTGTAGATTTAACTCACCATGTTGCATCGCCCCATAAATCTCCCCCGGCCCACGAATCTTCAAATCCACCTCTGCCAAATGGAAACCATCCGTAGACTTTTCCATCTCACGCAGACGCCGCGACGGACGCCCTTCCCCATCTGTCAACAAATAGCAGCTCGCTGGTTGATCGCCACGTCCTACACGCCCACGCAACTGATGTAGCTGCGCCAAGCCATAATTTTCCGCATCTTGAATAATGATCATATTAGCATTCGGCACATTAACCCCCACTTCAACCACTGTAGTTGACACTAGAATCTGGATTTTGTTCTGCGCAAAATCTTCCATAATTTGATCTTTCTCGGCGGGTTTCATCTTACCGTGCAACAGCCCAACTTTAACATGCGGAAATAGCTCCGCTAGTTTTTTGGCCTGTTTTTTGACAGGCGTAGCGGTATTTGTACCAGTCTCTTCGATCACCTGACAAATCCAATAAATCTGTTGCCCTTTACCCAGCAACTCACGCATCGCCGGATAAAGCTCGTCTTTTTGTTGCAGCTCATTGAGGATTTTTGTGACAATCGGCTGACGACCTGGCGGTAGCTCGTTCAAAATTGACACGTCGAGATCACCAAAAATCGTCAACTGCAAAGATCTCGGAATCGGTGTTGCCGTCATCGAAAGTAAATGCGGTGCCAACCCATCAGGTGATTTAAGCAAAAGTTTTTGACGTTGCCCCACCCCAAAGCGATGCTGCTCATCAATAATACAAAAGGCCAACGACTTAAAATTCGTATCATCTGTCAAGAGCGCATGCGTACCGATCACAAAGTCAATTTTGCCCTGAGCAATCTCTTCTTTCAAACGCTTTTTTCCTCTCGTTGCACCAGTCAGTAGCGCCATCGTGGGCATCTTCAGCTGCGGATTCTGACTTTCAATCCCCCGAAAAAGCTGATTCAGCCCCTCATAATGCTGTGTAGCTAGGATCGCAGTCGGAGCAAGCAAGGCCACCTGGCAACCGTTATGCGCCGTTTGCGCCGCCGCTAGTGCCGCCACAATAGTTTTACCCGAGCCAACATCACCCTGCAAAAGCCGGTTCATCGGGACTTTCTTCTCTAAACCTTGCAAAATATCCCATGTTGAGCGTCGCTGCGCGCCAGTCAAACGAAATGGTAAACTTTGCACAATCTCTTTAATCAACCCCGCGTCAAACGGTAAACTCATCGCCCGTAAGCGTTGATTCTCCTGCTGATTTAATTTTGCCGCCAAAATGAGCTCGAAAAGCTCTTCATAAGCCAGGTAACGACGCCCAGTTTCGGCATCTTCTGGACTTTCTGGAAAATGCGAACAGTACAAAGCCTCCGCACGCGCTCCCGACTTGATAAAATCTGGAGCATATGTTGTAAAAGGTAATAAATCTGGTATCTTGGCAAACTCAGGACGTAAATTAGCTAAAATTTTTTGAAAAGTTTGTGGTTTGATAGCATTTTTGGCGGAATAAATTGGCTGAAACCGAGCTGCTTCACCATCTTGCTCCAGATCTTGTACCAAAGTTGCCGACGGTGAGGTTAAAGTATAACGACCATGTTTTAACTCATATTTACCCGTAAAAAAATACTCACGTTTCGGATCAAATTGCTTCGCTCGATACGGCTGATTAAACCAAACCGTCCGAATCGCCCCCGTCTCATCACGAATCACCCCCTCCGTAATTGTCAACCGACGACGCGCCGTCCTTACAATATGTAAATCACTAATTTTACCCCGCACTACTACATTCCCAGGCTTCAAGTCTTCAATCGTGACCGAGGTTTGGTAATTCTCATAAACTCTTGGCAAACAATAGAGTAGATCACCCACTGTCCGTAGATTCACATTGTGCAAAAGCTCCGCCGTCTTCGGCCCAACTCCCTTAATCTCCTCCACTGGCGTGCTCATATCCATGGAAATATTATAGCATACGAGTTGCGGCGTCGTTGTTCCTAACTATCTAAGGTTCTCATCACATATCTGGTCAGGCGGTTCAGGGAGGCGACGCTAGGATTATAGTACTGCATCCCCTCACCACCCTTAACCCATATACTATTTAGGTAGTAGCGACGCAGCGTATGGAGAGGCCGAGGTAACGGGGGTTGTAGCTGGCTGGGTTGACACCGGAGCTATTGAAGACCAGGTGGTACGCGTAGTTAGCAGAGTAGGCAGTACGTGACCAATAGTAGCCGTCGGAGCCGACACTGTTAAGAGCGCTACCGATGACGTACCCGGCATAAGGGAAGTTGTAGGGAACTGAGCGGATCTTGTTAGAGCCAGCAGCGCTATTCGCAATGCCAGCGGCACTAGTAAAACAGAAGATCCCCGCCTCTCTAGACGCGCTCTAACACCTTTTAGGTCAAAACCGCTCTCATACCAAGGTTTTAAGAAAAATCGCTTAGAAAGGCTCTAAGTAGGCTTAAACGGGAAAAGCAACACTAGAAAGTAGGTAAAATCGGCAGTTTTGACACAAAAGTACCATTTCATAACACAAAACATAATTGAAGTCAAGATTAAGAGCAGGATTATCAATTGTCATTCAATGAATCAATATCCTATACGAAAACTCTAAGTTAATTAGGATATTAATCTCCATCACCACAAAGGTGGTCACGCGACCACCTTTGCCCCACCTAGATCATTCTCCAATCATCCCCTAGAAGTACTAATCCATTTTCTCCCCGCTATTCGTCTTGCGCCACTCATCTACCTTACCATGATGCCCCGATAACAGCACATCCGGCACTGCCATCCCCCGAAACACTGCCGGTTTCGTGTATTGCGGATATTCTAAATTATTACCTTCCGAAAAACTCTCGATTTCTGCCGATGTTGCACCTCCTAATACTCCTGGTAATAGTCTTGTTACTGAGTCGATCAGGATTAAAGCTGGCAATTCCCCGCCCGTTAGTACATAATTGCCCAATGATATCTTATGATCCACAATTGACAAAATCCGCTCATCATAGCCCTCATAGTGTGGACAAATGATGATATAATGTCGTAACTCGTCACCACCAGCAAATTCTCTGGCTAAATTTTGATTCCAGGTTTTTCCAACCGGAGTCGGAATAATCACTTCTGCTTGGGGATCCGTCAATTTTATGCTCTCTACCGCCGCGAAAACTGGCTCACAGCGCAAAAGCATCCCATCACCACCTCCATATGGAGTGTCGTCAACTGATTTGTGCGGACCAAGCCCAAATTCCCGCAAATTCACATACTCTATCTCAATAATGCCCCGGCTTTGAGCTTTATAGAGCATTGAACTATCCAGATAGGGCTTGAGTGCTTCTGGAAATAAGGTAATAATAGAGAATTTTATCTTTGCCATCTTGTCCATATTATAGCATGCTTATGTGCCAAGGAAAATCCCCCAGCCTAAGCTGGGGGTTTGCTAGAAAATGTCGATGCGACTGAATACCTTTACTCTTTAGAAACAAACCTGACCCTAGGTCAAGACGAGCTTACGTCGGCAACTCCTTGCGGACAAACTCACACAGCCGTCTCAGACCTTTCGCATCATAGAAGAAAATGGAACACGCACCCTCAGGATTATAAACACGAAGATGATTCTCCCAAAGCACATAGTTCCAGCTGGTTTCCGACAAGGCCAGCACCAGCTTCTCCATCTTATCGCGAAATTGCTCGCGGTCTTCCATGAAACGCTTATAAGCGGCGGCGTCCTCTTCTTGCCGCTGCTGGGCCATAAACATCAGCCCACGCACCATCGTGCCGATCTCGCCCTTATCCGGCAAGATCCACAGATCCTGTACCATGTCCTTACCATCCTCTACCAGATAGCGATAGTATGCATAGGCAGAGTGGGCCTGCTTGAATTTGTCAAGGATTTCTTGACTGGGCAGATTGTCCGGCGGGTACAATACACCAAGCACCAAAGTATTGGCGTTCTGGCTTGTCAACATAAAGAGCATGTCTTGACCGTCAGCCTCGTTAACCGGCACAAACCGACCGATGTGAACCGTAAACGGCTGATCCGCCGAGCTCAGCTCAGTGGCCAAGCGCTGATCCCACAGTTCAAGGTCCATGCCGTCCAGATAGATCCGGCCGTATTCATCGACTGGCTGCCAAGCATTCAGGCAGAAGTCCAGAGGAAGCCCGTCCGGCTTCCGTACCTGGTAGCAGCCATCGCTTTCCGTGATCTTGCCACAGTTACCCACCAAGCTCGACAACTCATCCATAGACATCCTGTGTTTCATAATTTTTACCCCCAAAACATATTTTTACTGTCATGGACAGCGTTAGACCCGTCAATCAAATACAAGCCTGACGCCATCCACGACGCGAGGATAAAACAAGACACATTTTCTAACCAAATCAAGGTGCTATAGACATGTACTGAATACATCCTATATTTCCATTATAGCACACTTCATTCAAAAAGTCAATGGTTAAAGCATATTCCAACCCTCAACCATAACTAGATCACCAAAATGCTTGATTTTGCCTCAGAAAACCCAATATAACACAAAACCTACAGCCATCAAATCATAACCATTATGAAAGCCGACTCATCTTACAGAATCGGCTTTCTCGCTGATGCGCGCCCACCCTTGGGGCACATTGGTTTGTTTTAATCCGCTGTTTGTCTTTTTTGTTTCGTCTCCACACTCCACTAGACAATATCTAGATGGAACCCCTGGAGCGTACCAGCTTATGTTTATTATAAGGCACTTTTAGCAATAGTACAAGACTTTTCTTAAAAATGTTGTAAATTTTACATTAGACTAGCCCAGCCAAGGACAGTCAATCTTTCCGACGTCAACAGCATTGCGTGTCACGCAAACTACTTGCGCTGACTACCAATCCTCTACTAACGTAAACTCTTTTCCAGCAATCGAGATAATAGACTCCGGCACCGCGCCCTGAGAAGTCAATTCCGCTCGAATCCCCATTTTCTTCATAATATCACGTAGACGATTAACCGATTCGTAATTATTGAGGTCAGTACGGCGTGCAAACTTCTCGATTTTCGGTCCTGTTACCACGTATTTATCGTTGATTTTTTCGACTTTCCAGGCCTTAGAGAGCTGCTCGGAGGTCAAAGTAATTGCTGGTAGTTCAGTAGTAGTCGACGCATCATCTTCTTGGTAGGAATGATCAGCTTGAGCCCGATCTGATACTGCAGCTGGTGCTTTATTGGATGCTGTAGCTTCGGTTTGGTTGGATGCTGCAGTTTGCGCTACCCTGTGTTGATCGTTTATGGTCTTCAGGTGCAATAATTCCCTCAGCAATAATTCTATGCCCGTACCAGCTTGCGCTGAAATCGCAAAAATCTTTGCTTTTGGATTAGTCTGTAAGATTGCATCCTTCTGCATCTGAATAATTTCGGCGTCCACTCCTTCACACTTAGTCAAGGCAATTATCTCTGGCCGCTCAGCAAGATCACCGTAATGATCCAATTCCCTGCGTATGATTCGGTAAGCTTCGCCAGCATCATCGTTATAGACATCAATTAAATGTAGCAACACTGCCGTACGCTCGACATGCCGCAAAAAATCGTGACCCAAGCCCTTGCCATCAGCCGCACCTTCAATCAGACCAGGAATATCCGCGATCAGCAAATCATGCTCATCAATAGTTGCCACGCCTAACTGTGGGGTCAAGGTAGTAAACGGATAGTTCGCGATCTCTGGACGCGCATTAGAAACTACGCTCAAAAAAGTCGATTTACCAGCATTTGGCAACCCCACCAGACCAATGTCCGCCAACAACTTCAGCTCAAGTGTCGCCTCAAAAGCCTCACCAGGCTCGCCCACCTCGGCAATTAACGGTGTCTGGCGTGTCGATGACTTGAAATGAGCATTGCCAAAGCCCCCATCGCCACCTTTAGCAATCACGGCCTCTTCCTGATCTTCGATCAGATCCGCCAAGATCTCTTCATCGCGTTTTACAATCGTACCAATCGGCACCTCCACGATCAGGTCTTTACCTGAACGCCCCGCGCTACGCTGTCCCGAGCCTTTTTTGCCGTCCTCAGCAATCAACTCTGGATTATAACGAAAATCCAACAAAGTATTAGTATCTTTATCAGCTTTAAAAATGATCGAGCCACCTTTGCCCCCATCACCACCGTCTGGACCACCTTTTGGAATATAAATCTCGTGTCGAAACGACACGGCGCCATCACCGCCTTTGCCAGCTTGCAACTTTACTTTTGCGACATCTATAAACATATCTACTTTTAATTATAACATATCTTTCCAAAAATTCATCCCGAAAGCTAGCTAATCCCCAAAATCTCGTTTAAGGTTATCTAGTGAATATAGGTGAAATTACCAACCACATTCACTGGAATGGTCGATTCAGTAACCTTATAGGCTTGATAACCATAGTTCATCTCGCGAACCAGCAAAGAGCCATCATCGTTAATCCGTAGAACCACGCCAACGTGACCGTACCAACCAGCGGTCGTCTGAAAAACCGCACCTACCTCTGGGGTATTATCAACTCGCATACCGAGAGCACGAGCATTATTCGCCCAATACTTTGCATCACCCGTCAGACCAGCTGGTAGAGGTCCTAAGCTGTATGGACTAGTAGCACGCCACCACCAAGCATAGTAAGTACATTGGCCAGGAGCCATACGGTTGCCATAGCCTTGAGTGACTGGTTCATATACTACACGCATATCTTTACGGTCAGAGGTCGAACCATAATATGAATAAGTATAGACTGGCACATATTCTGGACGTTCCGTCAATGGTAAGGATCCACCCGGCAAAACAATCGACATGCCCTCCACCAAACCAGTTTCCTCAAGGTTATTATAGGAAATAATCCGATCCGCCTGCGCACCATAGCGTGCAGCTAGAGATTCTGGGGTATCACCTGCTTTAACACTGTAAACAATGCCAGCGGTCTTCGGAATAGATAGAGCTTGACCCACCGAAACATCAGTATTTTTCAGATTATTCGACCAACGAATCAGATCAGTGGTTAATTGCGTGCGATACTCAACGCTTAACTTTGATGCGATCGACTGCATTGTCTCGCCATCTTTAACAATGTAGGTTTCGATACCTGGAGAATAGCTCACTGGCACATAACCAGGTTTCTCGATTTTATCGGTACTAGTCTGGCTAATTTCTTTCAAAACCGACGCAGCCACATAATTATTAGACACCGAATCTGTACTAGCCAAGCTGAAAGAGCTGGATAAGCTTGCAACTACATACAACTCTGAAAGCTGATCAGCTGAAACGCTATTATTCGCCGCCATCGCATTCATATTTAAGCTCGTATCACCAGAGCCATTCTTATCTTCTGACCCATACTGAGCAATGCCAAAAACCAACGCCGCAGCCAATAGATACGGCACTCCCCTACCAATTTTACCTAACAAACTAGGTTTCTTTGCTTTAGCTCTCATAATTTAAGACCTAACTCTCACCCCAGTTACTCGCAGTTTAGAATTGATTACTCCTTATTCTTACAATGCTACGTTACAGAGGACTTGACAATGGTCACGAATATTCTGATTATGCTCTTCCTCAGTACTACTATAATACATCACACCATCATCTCCTGTCAAGAAGTAAATGTATTCCGATACGCTTCCATCAGGGGTAGCAGCACCAATGAGCGCTGACAATCCAGGGTTAGAAATCGGCCCTGGGGGTAGACCTGCTACCCTTCTTGTATTGTATGGCGAATCAATCTCTAGTGCCAAAGCATTATTAGTATAAACTTCTCGATTTGGATCGACCAAGTCTACCGCATATTGCACAGTTACATCACTACCAAGTGGAATTTCTCTCTGTAAACGGTTGTAGAAAATTTGTGCTACTTTCGCCTGATCGGTCGCATTGTTGGCCTCTTTTTGAACGATTGAAGCTAGAGTTATGCCTTGATACAGATTATAGCCCAGAGCCTCAAACTTAGCTTTCAGGTCATTCTCTTGAATTACCTTAGCCATCTCTTGCAAAGTACGTTCGATAATCTCTTCGACAGTATTGTCTTTATAAAATTCATAGGTTTCACCATAAATGTATCCCTCTAAAGAACCACCCTCTGGACGTCCTTCAAAGATCCAACTATAGTCTTTACCGAGATAATCCTTAGCAAAAGCCGCCTCAACTTGCTCCTCAGAATAGCCCACGTCCACTAGCTTTTTCTTGATCTCGCGCACAGTTTCGCCTGGAAAAATCGTAAAACTAAAGACATTCTCACGCCCACCCTTAATCAAGGCATCCGCGATTTCACCGACCGACATAGTCTTATTAAGACTATATTCACCTGCCTTGAGTGATTTTCCACCCGCATTCAAACGCACATAGATCTGAAAGGTGAGCGGATCCCGGATCAAACCTGCCTCTTTGAGCTGAGTGGCAATCGTGCTCGCACCAGTACCGCTCTCAACGACAAATTTGGTTTCCTTACATTCGTCAGCATCAACCGTTGTGCCATCAGCATTGCAATCTATCTCTACCAAGGGACGCAGATTATATCGGTAATAACCGTAACCTACCGCTGCTACTGCGCCTAGCAAACAGACCACCGCTACCAACACTGTCACAAAACGATGCGACTTCGCGCCTTTGACGCTCTTTTGCTTCGCAGCCGCCGCACGAGAAGTTGGTTTACCGGTTTTTTGCTCTAAGAAGTCTTGCAAAATAATTGCTGCCGCCTCAGAATCAATGTCGCCCTTTTTATAGCCTTTTTTGCGATTCTTCAGGCGTTTCTCAGCTTCCACAGAAGTCAGGGATTCATCTTGAAAACAGATTTTTGCTCCACTAATCTCGCTCTTTAGCACCTGGGCAAATTTACGTACGTATTTGCTTTGTGCAGTTTCCTCGCCTTTAGAATTGCGTGGCAAACCGATTACGAAGCTATTAATATCCCAAGCTCGCGCCAAAGAAGCAATTTTCTTAAACTCATTACCATCGACCTCGACGGCGCTATACGGTATAGCGATACGTACCGCCGAATCAGCCTTAGCTACACCAATACGTTTCGTACCAACATCTAGAGCGATTAATTTCATTACTTTTCCTCCACCACTAGATCAATTGTTATACGACTCGGATCTTTTGGTACAGACCAAACCCAGAAGTAGGAAGTCTCGATATTTACTGAACTGACACCATTGATGGATTTAAGGGTTGGTTGAACTTGGCCAGTCTTCATTCCCTTGACCTTATTCAAAATGTCTTCCTCAGTCACAGTTGGACCAGTTTCAACGGAAGTCTTCAACCGCGCTTCGTTCTCAATATTCGTAAATCTTTCGAAATATGGACTCCCGTAGGCATAGATCTTCTGATCCTCTGGTAGCTCCATTTTGGTCTTAATATATTCTTCAATCTCTGATCTCTTGATCGCATAGATCGAATAGACTATTTTCACCTCTGCACTTGGCTTATCATCCTCTTTGATCTCATCATGGACTTCTGGCGTGGTTTTTACATCTGCAACTTCGCCTTTAAAACTCGATTCAATAGCTACCATATCACTATTTATACTTGCTACTAAATCCTCCTGCCCTTCTGCAAGGTGCTCAGCTAGCTGGGCTTCCTTAAGCTTGTTCACATCTTCATCACTGATTACTTTGACCATATTAGTCGTACCACCGATAATAGGACTACCATTCGAAACCGAGATACCATTACCACTCCAACGACTTCCTGCTGGTAAATCATATTTTTCACCAGCTTCAGCCGCTTCCACTGCCACCGTGACGCTCAACGTGCAGCTGGCATACATTGCACTACCACCGGTCAAGGTTCCATTGTCGCACTCAATTGCGGTGATATTCTCACCATCCCAACGACGCTCTTTGGCCTCTGTAGCATAGTATACTTTACCATTGTTAAGATTTGTAAAGGAATCGCCAGCTGCTACCGACACGCCATACCCACCATGGCCCATATAGTCATTTGGACGGAAAGTTACACTGACCGTTAGCTTACCTTTTGCCTTATCGCCACGATCTTCCTCACCAGTCGCCTCAATATCAGTTTTGTAGGTCTTCTCGAGCTTGATTTCTTCAGTATAGAGGACATTTTCTGCTAGATTCGCCATACTCTGATCAGTCGTAAAACGAACATTTTCGGAAAAATTATTAGGAGTGCTACTAATTGCTACTGTAATCTTTACAGCTGGAGCAAAGACAAAAGCCCAAACCAAAACTACGATCAAGAGTACCGCCGCACCTGAGCCAATCATAATCCATTTGCGGTATTTTTCGAAAAAGGAAGCATTTTCTTTGTTTTTTGGCTGTTTCTTTTTGGATTTTGCGTTCTGAGCCTCCTTAGAGTCGTTTTCAAGGCTTTCTTCAGTCAACTCGAGTGTAGTGGCGGTTTTAGCTGAAACGCCCTCAGAAGCCGAATTTGAGGCCTTAGACGCGTTTTTACCTTTTTTACCAGCTTTACCTAGGTCACCATCCTCAGACAGAGCTTCTTCGTCAATCACATCTTCACTTAGCTCTGCAGCAGCTTTGACATTTTCCTCAGTCGGTACTACCGGACGAGAATTGAGGGTTTTTGCTACCGGAATCCGTGCCGCCATTGCCATTTTGACGATTGCTGGGTCTGCCGTCACGATCACGGCAACTTTTTCACACTCTTTTGCAACGCGCGCCACTAGCTTCATATTCACCGCACTACGAAGCATGGTGGCTTTTTTAGGTGGCACTAAGGCCACGATTTTTTGCTCAGCCTGCTGAAGCTTAGTCAGGATGTCGGTGATGTCATCCTCCGGCTCCAAGTAAATAACTTCCTTATTCATATAAACCTACTATAGCACACAATTCTGCGCTTGTGCTAAAAATATGTCCCGCCCTTCTAAGCATTTTCCGAACATTTTGAGATGTTTATGCTAAAATAGTTTCAATGAGTTTGTTTAGAAAAAAGAAAGCTGGGTTGAATAATAATCTCAATATGGCTGAACTTGCGCAACGGTCGTTGGATTTTATCGCTGAGGCGGTAATGGTGGTCGACGAGCGGGGCATGATAAAATTTGCCAATCCCGCCGCTGCTGCCATGACTGGATTTGGTGATGCCAATAATGTGACTGGTCTAGATTTCCAACTCGTGATTCATCTCGAAAATTCCCAACAAGTACCGATTGACCCAACCGAGAGCACTCTCTACACTGCCATTCATATCAATCAAGCCATGAATACTCGTGACTACGTTTTAGTTTCAGCACAGAGTGAGCGGCGCATCGCGATTGACTTATCCTGCATTCCGACTGGTGATCAGGGTGCCGATCGTATTATTACGTTTCGTGATATTACTAAGGAAATCACCGAGGAGCGCGAACAAGCCGAGTTTATTTCGACGGCCAGCCATGAAATGCGCACTCCGGTCGCTTCGATCGAAGGTTACCTTGGTCTAGCCCTCAATCCTCAAACTGCCACGATTGATGAGCGCGCCCATAATTATCTCGAAGCTGCACATGCCGCTAGCCAGCATCTGGGACGCCTCTTCAAAGATCTACTCGATGTGACGAAATTTGATGATAGTCGCGCTAAAGCGCACCTCATTCCAGTAGATGCCTCTGAAGCAGTCGCCTATATTGTCAACGAACAGACCGAAGCTATTCAGCAAAAACATATTCGTTACACTTTTGGCGGCTCGGGTAAATTCTTAGATAAGAAGCATCTTTCTCAAAAAATTTACATGGCCGTAGATTACGATTTTTTGCGAGAAATCGTCAATAATTTAGTCGGCAATGCTATCAAATATACCCCAGAAGGTGGCGAGCTAAAGGTTGCCGTCAAGGGCGAAGCTGATAAAGTCCTCATTACTGTATCAGATACCGGCATTGGTATTCCCTCAGATGATTTGAGTCATATTTTCCAAAAATTCTACCGTGTCGATAACTCGCAAACTCGCCAAATCGGCGGCACTGGACTAGGTCTTTACTTAGTCAAGCAGCGCGTTGAGGCGATGAACGGTCGCGTCTGGGTCGAGAGTGATTTTGGGCATGGTTCAACTTTTTATGTGACTTTGCCACGCATCTCCGAGTCTGAATACGAAAAGATGCGTATTGCCTATGGCAATGAAAAAATGATGCGTACGCCTTTCGTTGCGCCAGTGGTTGGAACCGCCACCATCAAAGCCCCTGCTACCGAGCTTATGCGTACTGCTACTGGAGCTTCCGGTATCAAGATCCAGCCCATTCACCAAGAAAATCCTACTACTACTGAGCATAGCTCCATGATCCAGAGCCATAAGCCATTGCTTAATAATACTACCCTAGCGGATGACGCGTCCGATGCGTCCACCACCCCAGAGACGCCTCAAATTTTCCAGCGTACCCACACCGTCTTGCAACCCACAGCAAAACCCGCCGCGCCAAGCCCAACCACGCCATCAGCCCCAGCCACCATATCTACGCCAGTGCAGTCTGGTACACCAAGCTCAGCTACTACGTCTGCACCAACGCAAACCACCGCTGTAACTGGCGCCTCAAATAACATTAATCGAAATTAAGGAGTAAATATGAGCAAAATAATGATCGTAGAAGATGATGATAGTCTACGCGAGATCTATGGCATTCGCCTTACCGCCGAGGGCTACGCCGTGGTGTCAGCTCATGATGGCGAAGAGGCACTAGCGGTCGCCGTACGCGAACGTCCAGATTTGATCGTTTCTGATGTAATGATGCCGAAGATTAGCGGGTTTGATATGCTGGATATTTTGCGCTCCACGCCCGAAACTCGCAATATTAAGGTAATTATGATGACAGCGTTATCGTCTGACGATCAACGCGAACGAGGCGAGAACCTCGGCGCCGACCGCTATCTTGTCAAGTCTCAAGTTGGTATTGAAGACGTCGTTAATGTAGTGCACGAAGTCCTTGGCGATCGCAATAGTAGTGGCATGATCACACCAGGCGTTACCAACTTCCAGCCCCAAGCGCCAGTTGCACCACCTATGGCGAACCCCGTGCAAACCCAACAGACCGATTTTCCGCCTTTTATGCCCTCAGTCTAAGATTTTTACTCCTTTTTAATGCAAGCATGTTACAATCATTCTATGGAAGAGTCAATACGCCTGAACAAATTTCTTGCTGAGCAACTCGGGATTTCACGTCGTCAAGCCGACGATTTAATCGCTAGTGGCAAGATTACAATTGATCAAAAACCGGCAATTTTAGGTGCACGTATTGACAAAAATACAGATGTGTGCTATAATGGAAAGATAGTTCCCTTTTTGACGAGCTATACTTATATTGGTATGAACAAACCCGTTGGTTATGTCTGCTCACGCAAACAACAGGGAGATTTCCCCACTATTTACAGTCTACTACCCGAAAAATACCGTCACCTCAAAACCGTCGGTCGGCTTGACCGCGACTCTTCGGGTTTAATCCTTCTTACAAATGATGGTGATTTTGCCTTTCAGATGACTCATCCCAAGTTCCAAAAGACCAAACTCTATGAGGTCAAGCTTGACCGCGCGCTCGAACCATTGCACCAGCAGATGATTAGCGAATTTGGCATTCAGATTGGTGATGGTATTTCAAAAATGAGCTTAGTCAAGCTAAATGATGATCGTAAATCTTGGCAGGTTGCCCTGCATGAGGGGCGCAACCGTCAAATTCGTCGTACTTTCGGTGCACTGGGTTATACAGTAGAGAAACTACATCGTACTAAATTTGGTCCTTATCAATTAAATAATCTTCAGCCTGGCAACATTACCGAAATTGCAAACGTGATTACAACTAACAACACCAAAACCACTAAAGATTAGTCACTCGGGACTGTTCCATCTAGGGCTATCAGCCCGACACTAAAAATCTTGAAATTACCTATATTTTATATTCACAACCGCGCAAGGTTATGATATACTTGGTACAGTTCCCGATGCCGCGATAGCTCAGTGGTAGAGCACTTCCATGGTAAGGAAGGGGTCTCGAGTTCAAATCTCGATCGCGGCTCCAGAATGTGACCTTTGGAAATATTCATAGTCATCGCTATGAATATTTTTTATGCAATCCTATACGCCACCTATGCAACTATGTAGCCATAGTCACGCAGCCATTCGCAACGACTGCGTTCAATATGCTTGATTATTACCGTTAATTCTGCAGAAGCTTTGCTAACTTACCACGCACACCGCCCTCTTCTGGCGCACCCGCTAGGGTATCTAAAGCCACCCTAAGCAGCCCAAGGGCCGTTACATAAGAATGGTCCAAGACCGTGCTAGTACGGTTCGTAATGCCCGGAATATCTGTAGAATTCACCAGATGAATCACTGGACGTCGTGCAAAAGGTAGTTCCTTGAACCAATCAGTTGTGCTCAGCACATCTTGTAGCTCACCGAGCCCCGCACCGCCACCACAAAGTAAAATCTTATTTGGTAGCATTTCGCTTAGCTGAAAATCATCCAGAGTAATCTGCACACCCGACAACCACACCGCTAGATTACGCTGTATAGCTAGCATCATCTTATCACGCATGTCAGCGGGAACTTTAGTTGGGTTATTGATACTTAACTTGTATTTCTCAGCCGTTTCAAAGTCCACGTTCAGAGCCTCGGCAATCTGATGGGTAAATCCACGTCCACCAATACCAAACATCTTCGTCCCCTCAACGCCACCATCATCTATTACGGCTATATCTGTCGTTCCACCACCAATATCCATTACAATGGCCGACAAATTGCCATCCAAGTCATCACCTAAACAAGCCCGACAAACCGCAAACGGTTCTACCGCTACCGCCAATAGATCCAGAGAAAGCTCCGCACAAACTTTTTCAATCGCTGAAATATGCACTAGCGGTGCAAACGCCGTGTAGAACTGAATCACCACATCCGTCCCCTTAAAACCAACTGGATTCGAGATCTTATAGCCATCTATCGTGATCGAAACTATCGCCGAATTAATCAAACGCACTTCGACATTCGGATTATTAGTTTCATCGGAGATTTCCTTGCGCGCCCGTTCTCCTGCTTGCTCCTGCACCCGCTTGATGATGAGCGACATCTCTTGTTCGGTCAAAGGTTTATTGCCATTCTTGCGACGATAGCGAACCGTCGAAGTATTACCCTTAATCAGCTCCCCAGCAATGCCCACCACTGCCAGCTTACTTGTCACGCCAGCTACTTTTTCAGCTTGATTCAAAGCCTTCTCGCAAATCGTCACCACGCCTGGGATGTCAGCAATCGCCCCAGCGTACATATTGCTTGAGTCCTGTCGCACCTTACCAACGCCAATGATATCCAGGGTACCATCTTTTTGCTGCTTAGCGATAACAGCTTTGACAAATTCCGTACCAATATCTAAAGCTAAAATCGTATCATCGCTAGTACGTCGTGTATTTAACTCCTCTTGCACGTCCTTAGGAATATCATCAGCATTCGCCAACTTCACTGCCTGAGCAGCGGCTTTCATCTTTGCTTTTGTAGTATTTACCGTTTTTGAGAAAAAACCCATAAGTTTCCTTCTTATCTTAAGCTAAAGGCTCCTCTTGGACGTCTGACCATTCGTCATCTTCATAAAACCAATCATCATCGTCCGCCCACTCTTCTTCTGGATAGGTAGCTTCCCTAATAATCGCCATAATATCTTCCATCAAATCTGTCACTGGACGATATTTCTCTGGAGCATTGATAGTAACTTCTTCATATTTGAACTTGAGATCCGATTGAACTTTTGACTCTCCATGAATCGCATTAACATGTAACCCATTCAATCTGTGCCCAAAGTCAGAGATCTCCAAATAGATATCTGCATCATTCGGAAACGCTTTTTCCAAATCTTTCGCCGTTGCCTCTGAGGCATCCTCCGCCGAAATATGCTTTGGTTTGGTTAATTCTGTTTCTATATCTGGCTCTACCGAATCTTGAGCGATCGCATACATATCATCGACGTAAGTGTTGTAGCAATCATAGACCTTATTGGCATATGCAGTATGTGGCAGAGCATTAGTAAATCCCGCCATCTTATCATAATCAAACGTCACTCTGTAAATACCATTACCAGCATCAGTCGTAAAGCTCTCAATATCCTTTGCATTCATTCGTTCCACATTAACAAAGCGGTTCTTTTCGTATACAGCAGCAATCTCGCCTTTAATATCCGAACCAAGCGAACTTATGATACATGAGTAAAACTCCCGTACAGGCTTGGCCTCTTCTAGATTCGGTGCAATCTCATCAATAATATCTGGCACCGAGATCCTCCACCATTCACCGTCGATTACTTCGGCAAGCTCATAAGCCATCGCCATGCTACTCGTCAAGTCTTCCTCAGTTACTGACTGCTCTCGCATCGCTCGATCTAAGGTTTCAACTAAATTATCTACCTGAAAATAAATTACGCCATCTGACATCACTACATCATTTAAGATAATCTTAATTGGTTCTTCTAGCACATCTTGGCCGCTATCATCCCTTGGCATTAGCTCCAGAGTAAACTTCGAATCGTTCGTGAAACCGCTTGACTTAGCATCCGCAGTCAATTTCACTTGCATATTAGCCCCCTCAATATCACTCACCAACTGACCAGAAGCAGTAACATATTTTTCATGCAACATACCATTGATAGCATCGAAAGCCACCGTTTCAGGATTATTATAGTAAACAAAATACCAAACGGCCGCACCCGCTGCACCCAACAAAGCAATAATTAAAATAATTAAAGCAATAATTAGACCAGTGTGCTTTTTCTTTGGCTGTTCATATGGGACCGTCACATACCCAGCCGGAACCTCCGACTTTGGTATTGCATCAATTGTGACACGAGCTACAGGCTCATTATCAACAGATCCCGAGCGCTGATCTTCTATAGCGGTCGCACTATTATTTGGCTGTGCATCTCGTGCCGGTGTTGCTCTGCCCTGCATTTTAGGGTCTTGGTCCATAGCCCTCCTTATTGTTACTATGTCATTTGCGTACCTCGCTAGCAAATGATGTAATTGTTCTGAGAAATAGCAAATAATATCACTCAGATACTACTATTTTACCACAAAAATAATAAATGTAAGGGCTTTTGTGCTATAATCTACTTATGGATAATTTTGTAATTAAAGACATAAAAGCGAGGCAAGTCTTAGATAGTCGTGGCAACCCGACTGTTGAGGCGGATGTCTTCTTAAACTCGGGTCACGCCGCTCGTGCTATTGTTCCATCTGGAGCGTCTACTGGTGATGGAGAGGCACTAGAATTACGCGATGGTGATCCAAAATATTATAACGGTAAAAGCGTTTCCAAAGCAGTCTGGAATGTCAATCATGAGATTCATGACGTTTTGGTTGGCAATTCTGCCGATCAAGGGCAGGTCGACCAGCTCATGATCGAGCTTGATGGCACCGAAAATAAAAGTCGCCTTGGCGCAAACGCGATTCTAGCAGTTTCTCTTGCTACTGCTAAAGCTGCCGCCAAAGCCAAAAATTTGCCTTTCTATCAATACATTGCCAGTATCGCCGGTACAACTCGCGATATGTGTCTACCTCTACCTATGATGAATGTCATGAATGGTGGCGCACACGCTGACTGGTGTACTGATTTTCAGGAATATATGATTATTCCACGCAGCGCCGGTTCGATCGGTGAAGCTGTTCGGATGGGATCGGAAGTTTTTCAGGCTTTGCGTCGCGTTCTCAAAGAGCGCGGCTACGCAGTCACTGTTGGTGACGAAGGCGGTTATGGTCCAAAGGTGCGCGACGGCAATAATGAACCACTAGAATGCGTTTCTGCTGCTATTACGGCGGCCGGCTATCAGCCTGGCCAAGATGTTGTGATCGGTCTAGACGTAGCTAGCTCAGAGTTCTGGAGCAATGATCATTACGAGCTAAAGACTGACGGATCTTGGAAAACTTCTGCCGACATGATTGACTGGTATAGCTGGGTTATTGACAATTATCCAGTTGTTAGCATCGAAGACGGTCTAGACCAGCACGATTGGGAAGGCTGGAAAGCACTGACTAATCGACTTGGTAATCGTATCCAAATCGTAGGCGATGATCTATTTGTTACTAATGTCAAACTCCTCGAGTACGGCATTAAGGAACATGCTGCTAACGCTATCTTAATCAAGCCAAATCAAATCGGTAGCCTGACCGAAACGATCGCTGCCGTCAAAATGGCCAAAAACGCTGGCTTCCGCACAGTCATGTCACATCGCTCTGGCGAAACCGAAGATACCTCGATCGCTCATTTGGCCGTCGGCCTTGGCACTGGACAAATCAAGACCGGTTCTCTCTCACGTTCGGAGCGCATTGCTAAATATAACGAGCTAATGAGAATTTCCGAAGATCGTCCAGATCTACGCTTAGCAGAGCCTTTTGGTAGATAACATAGTATCAACACTACCTCTAGCGATATGTAAAATCCCCGATCCGAAGACCGGGGATTCTTGTTGTGTGGGAATTACCAAAGTGATAGCAGGTTCGCCTTGTAAATAAAATGTCACCCTAACTGCAATTGGCTATCCCACCGCAATACAGCGAGCGAAGCCATGTTCCAGGTCTAAGTAGAGCGATTCTGGTGCATCCTTGCGGACATATGAGGTAATGCGCACCTGGCGTGCATCCTGGAGCATCATTCTTTCCCAGTAAATCTCGACGTTAGCCGGTGTATAGGACTCCGCCTCTGGATTGCGTTCCCGAGCAAAGGTCATATCTACGCGACCCGAAGTTAAGCCAAACTCGATCTCGGTATCCTCGCTAGCTAAGAGTTCCACAAAGCATTTTAATAACGTTGCCTGTATCTCGCCACCGTCCCCACCGTCCATCAGATTGTCGAGTTCAATCGGATCAGAAGTCTTGATCGTCGCTTCCTCCAGGATGGACGGAAAAGCTGACATCGTCGCAGCCAGAACCTCTGGCATTGCTTGGCAGGCCTCAAAAAGCTGTAACTTCAGTTCTTCCACATCGCCAGCATCCGGATCCGCCCTGAACTCCATCGAAGAGCTGCGCGCCTTGCATCCACCTAAGGTAGTACACAGCACCACCATGATTAGTAGACACGCCATCAAACCTTTTCTCATTTTCATTTCCTCCCGTGTTTGTTTCATTAGAATTTACTACTCATAGGTAGCATTTAACCTAGATCGTATCCGTGCTAAATGCTACTTACGAACATATAAAAACCTAACGACCGAGAGATAATATCATCCTCAATGCTAATCTTCCCATCAAAAAGTACAATAGTTAGGCTCAAAAGCCCCTATCCCTCCATTATAGCACACTTAGCCCAAAAAGTCAATGGTTACAGAGATAAGTAGGTCAGGGAGGTATTTCTCTCTTAATATCACACCATCCATTTCCCTAAAGCTTGCGGTGTCCACGCATCCCGTCGTTACGGGTGCGTGCCACCTTCTCCTCGTTCGTAAACTGCGGACAAGCTTTAGGGAAATGGATGGGTGTGATATTAGGTCAGGCGGTTCAGGTAGGCGACGCTAGGATTGTAGTACTGTATCCCCTCACCACCCTTAACCCATATACTATTTAGGTAGTAGCGACGCAGCGTATGGAGAAGCCGAGGAAACGGTTGTCGACGCCGGCTGGGTTGACATAGGAGCTATTGACGAACAGGTTGTATGCGCCGGTACTAGGGCTGACAGTACGAGACCAGTAGACGCCATTGGAGCCGACACCGAACAGCGAGCCATTGTAGACGCTCCCGGCATAAGGGAAGTTGTAGGAAATATATTGCTTCCATCCGCTAAAAAGCTCTTGTTATACGTATTTTTATTTGCTACAATAAGGA
>Ga0137298_10590_pt1 | contig 28018 bp, 26 predicted proteins | sample RamsorincwithD2O_2_FD_97182 | JGI IMG/M metagenome (GOLD analysis project Ga0137298, IMG submission 97182) | Mouse cecal microbial communities from Vienna, Austria - Glucosamine amended with D2O | ecosystem: Host-associated > Mammals > Digestive system > Large intestine > Cecum | place: Austria...
CCTCTCACAGAATCTAGGCTGAAAATTTGGCCTTGCTTATTAAATGTTAAAAAGAGTAAAGCAGCAAAACAGGACCAGAACAAATAAGGAATGAGAGTTCGTCTGATTCGTTTAATTAGGTACTCCTTCGAGTTATATCTAGTTCTATAATTCATCAATGTAGCACCACTTATCATAAAAAAAATTGGTACCGCAAAATAGAAAATACATTCAATAAGTGATGAAGTTATCCAAAGCCGGCCAGCTGGATGTCTCCAGAAAACACCATTTGCATGTAACAACACAACGGATATACAAGATATAACAACAAGGTAATCAATATAATTTAATTTTCTTCCCATATTTTATTTTGATCTTATATTAAATATATATTAGCAAAGATTTTATACTTAGATAAATATTTTTCTACATTGTATTTTAATATCCTTTAATCTAGTTATTTATATTAAACAATAAATATATTTTTAATTTTTAACTTAATAAATCTATACAAATTAGCAATTTTTTGATTAGTAACGATCGAAGAAGTATAACTTAACCGTTGTCCTGATAAGTTGCTTCACTCCACCGCAATTTTAATCAATTCTTGCAAGCTTAGTGGAATACCTTTATATATTTGGAAATAGTCTTTAATCGCTAAGTTAATCAATATTTGTGGGATCAAACGCCCGTAGCATAGCTCTGAGATTTTTATTCAGTCAAAATATTCACAGAAATTTAGATAGTTAGCCTTGACTCTTAGGAATTTTCCAGCTGACGTAGTCAATATCATTTAATATGAGACTTTTATAACTCATAGAAAAACTCTTTCCGAAGATTACTTCTGCCTTTCCTCCTTTCGAAAAGGTGACTCCACTTATGTCTATGGATATAAGAACTAGTGGAATCCGGAGAAAAAGCAGTCGGGAATCGTAAGCGTCTCATCGCTTGATTTTATTTCAGATAGGCGGGGCTAGCATTTGCTGAACGATATTTCTATCGTCCAGCAAATGCTCTTTAACAACTAATTAGGATTAGCGTTCGACTTAGTCTTTTTTAAAGATTGAGCTCGCCCAAGCATCAAAGTCAAAGCCCTCGGCAAGATTCTCAGGCAGGAAGGCATTGCGGGGATCGCCTTTATCTTCCTGTCCTTTCTTCGGATCTTTAATTGAGAAGGATGTGGCAGGCACTCCAGTATTCTTCCACTGCTGCGTCAGCCCTTTCTCGCACATATGGCGGAAGAGCTCCTGCGAGTATCTCCTCAGCCAGATCTCCGGTCTCTCGACCTTATTATTTTTGAGAGTCTCCAGGTTGAGTAAGCCATGCACATGCCTTCCATATACTTCGGAGAGTGCTGAAACAGGCAGTTCTTACGTAGGATAGTGATCGGACGGATCGCGTTTTCTACTTTATTTGTAAACAGTGGGATGTCCTCGTAGTCGAGGAAGGTTCTCAGCTTTTCTCTGGCGTTCTTGTAATAAACACAGACCTTGGCAATTGAATCGTGACTGCACTTGACCCATTTGCAGCCTTTGCGCTCAACAAGCTTTTCGTTACTATTAAGTCGATCATATCCGCCAACGATCGGCGCTGCCACAGCAGTTCGGCAGAGGAATTTTTAATGTTTTGTATCCTAAAGAGCTGATTAACTGTTTCCTGTACTTTCCACAGTTTTAAAAACCGGGCGTTGTCTTTGAACGCCTCCTCAATGGCCTGATCAAATTGCTCTTCGGGGATGTTGCCGATCTCTTTGAGCATTTCACTCGGAAGAATGACCATGAGAAGTTCTCTGCGCAAGTGAACCCAACAGTTCTGATGCACGATGGGTTTATCTCATGACTCATTCAGCTGTCTGACAAGCGTATCGTATCCACTGTAGGCATCAGTCACCAAAACTTCAGTTTTGAAGTCAGCAGAGATAAAGTCATTCAAACTCTTAGCGTTGCGGCTGCGCTGGCAGTGATAGAGCGCGATCGGATTCTTCTCAGCAGGAGCGCTGATTGTACAGAGAATGTAGTTTTTAGGGCTGATGTCCCGATCTTCAGATGCATCCTTTGCCAGTCGTCCTCGCCCCTGATCCTGCAGGCAGTTGAAGGGTGTTTCATCAACAATAAGTGTCCGCTGAGTCTTCATTATCTTTAACAGAGTCTGATAAAGCGGCTTGTGATAGAAGAAGTGGTAGTCGTTCAGACTGTAGGATACGGTATTGGAGCCAAGTTTCGCATACTTTTCAAAGAGTTTGAATGATCTGTCCAGAGGCATCCCGATGCACATAAGCCGATTGAACTCCATGATGGATAAAGCACTGATCTGTCTGCCAGGCACAATGGGGAAGTCCAGCTTCTCATCCATCTGCACATGGACTTTGTCGCACTTTTCACAGAAGAACGTCTAATAAGCGACCGACAGCTGACCGATCTTTTCAACGTTGTCGATCGTATCGGTAAGCTCGCCTTTAAGTTTAAGCATCACCTCCTGAACCGACATGCTTTTGGAGTGACACAGCGGACAGAGTTCGAGAGCGGCAGCGCTGAGGACGGAAGCCGGCTTAACCGAGAGCTCATTACTGTTGCTGGCTTTGCCGCCGTGTTTCTTCAATGAGAACGTCTGCGGTGCCGGTAGCATCTTTTCTGTTTTATCGGCAACCGCGATGCTCTGTTTCAATGTCTCGTCAAGAAGGTCCGCCGAGAGCACATTAATTCTTTTAGTGAGCTTATTGAGATTAATAAGTCTGTCACGACTGTTTTTTACCGAACGGCTGAGTTTAATTTCCTCGAGCGCTTCCTTAACCTGCTTTGTAATTTCCTGAGGCGTTTTTTCGGAACTGGTTCCGTAGAGCTGCTGAGTGAGCCGATTCGTTTCAGTGATAAGCCTTAGCTGTTCCACAATCAGCTCATAGACACAGTCGATTGCAGTCCTTCCGATTTCGTCTTCCGGATAAATAATCAGTTCTTTGATTTGACGCAGCAGCTCATCCTTATGCTTCTTCGCGATTTCCACCATCTTGACGATGCCGGTGCCCATGCGAACGCACCCCGTGATCGTAGAAGCCTGCTGAGCAAGCTGCTGATCTTTCTCCTCAAGACGCTTTGTCTGCTCTTGCAAACGACCGCCCATTTGTTCAAGCTCTTGATTTTTCCTTTTCACTAGCTCTAGATATTCTTCTTTAGAGAGTTTATTGAGGTTTATAGTCACTCTTTAAAATACCGTTCTAATGCATATGGGTATTATACTATATAACAATCGTAAAAAAATATTTTCCATTGTTTATAATAATTAATTATTGATATTATTTATTCAATTTATATAAAAATAAACCCGCTAACATCGGGATTTTTATTGAGTTTTATATTACCAGTATCGAGAGCATTTTTCGTAAAGTCTTATGCCGTTGAGGTATTGCTCCTGTTCATAAACACTTAGCAGCTGAGCACTGCCGTCTTCCACTTTAACCATGATCCTTTCAAACGTGCCTTTATTCAGCCGGCGTACGATCACCACAGAACCTCTTTCGTCAGCCGTGATGATCTTACAGAGCTTGGCACTTTTTGAGATAAAAACGACAGTCTCGCTGCCGCTCATGACATCAATGTTCATCATCGTCTGAGCAATACTGCACAGTTTTTGGAAAGAGCCTCTCAGATCCGTCGGCGTTACAACCAATGACACACGAGAACTCTCCTTAAACAATATGTTCATTTGCTCCGCTCCTGCAGAATGGTTCTGAGCAGTGCAACAGCAGACTCGACAGCATTACTGGCGTGAGGCTCAAATTCAATGCCGTCTACTCGATATTCAAGAACGGCTGACTCATTGGAATCCGCTGCCGCCGACTCTAATGTAAATACACAGACTGCTGTTTGTTCTTTGAAGGAGTTGTTCACCACGCAGGGGAGGTTCTGCTCCACAATATCGTGATGAATCCGCTTGCCGGTTTCCCGTCTTATTCTCTCCGACACCTCGGTGCTGTTAAGGTACTCTCTTCGAGCCAGGGCTTCATAGTGCGCCCAAGAAAATCTCGTCATTTTGTCCTCCGTTAATGTACGTTAGACAAGTATGTGGCGAGGTTTTAAAAATTAAAATTATGCGATGAGACGCTTACCAATGACACACGAGAGCTCTCTTTGAACAAAATGTTCATTTGCTCCGCTCCTGCAGAATAGTTTTAAGCAGCGCAACAGCAACGTCAGCGGCATTGCCGGCGTGAAACTCAAATTCAATGCTGCCTACTCGATATTTAAGAACGGCTGACTCATTGGAATCCGCTGCAGTCGACTCCAGAGTAAACACTGACTGCGGCCTGTTCTTTGAAGTAGTTGTTCACCATGCTGGGAAGGTTCTGCTCCATAGTCTTAGGATGAATCCGCTTGCCAGTTTCCCGTCTTAGTCTATCCGACACCTCGGTGCTATTAAGATGCTCTCCTCGAACCAGGGCTTCATAGTGCACCCAAGAAAATCTAGCCATTTTGTCCTCCGTTAAAGTACGTTAGACCAGTATGTAGAGAAATTTAAAAAATTTAACTTATGCAATAAGCCTCTCACTTCGCATTTAGTAGTGAGCTAGTTATAGAGCATCTGTTCAGAGATTCCTTAAAAATTCTTACTGTTAGGAGGAGATTGAGATTTTCTTTAGAGAGGATGGATGAGTTTGAAAATTTAAGTTCTTATGAAGATAGTAGAACAAAGTGGGAAACTTTGCCAGCAAGAAAAATTTAAACCACAACTGAATAGGTGTCCATTTCCAACTTACATATCCATCTTTTATGAATTTTTTAATTTCACAAGACCATAGAAAAACAAAATCTTTTTTATGATCCGAATCTAAACGATCAAGATTCCATTGATATGAGCCATTCTGAAGAATAGGCAAGGCTTTTTTTATCCGTATAGAGTTAGATCCGTATTTTTCAAAATATCGAATAATTTCTGCCCATTCCTTACATAGAAAGTCAACTTTTTCCTTACTATTAACAGAGGAATTTGCATTATCTGTACGATATCTGATAATTGGAGTATCTATAAACATGATCTTAGACGCCTTTAGGTAACACTTAAAAGCGAAAGAAGTGTCCTGAAAGCTTGCTCCAGGAGTTGTAAGAAATTCAATTTGATTTTTTTTTAAAAAATCAGTTTTATATATTGCACACCAAATTGAAGGTCCTCCAATGAATACCTCTAAGACTTCTTTCGAAGAAAAAATTTTATCGTTAGGGATCCAACTTTTTTTACAATTCCATTCTTTCTTTTGATTGAAAGAAATGTAGTACCCTCTACAAATATCAAGATCATGTTTTTCAGCAGCAGATAGTAGCGTAGCAAAACCATTAACAAACGCTAAGTCATCAGGTTCCAATATGCCTACATACTTAGTCTTAACCTGCCGTAGTGCAATGTTTAAAGAGTCCCCGTAGCCTGAATTTTCCTTATCTATTATCGAAAGATTCGGCATTATTTTAATAAATTTTTTTAGGATATCTAATGAATTATCTTTAGAACCGTCATTAATAGCGATTATCTTGAAGGATTGACTATCCAAGCTGCGAGAATCTTTCAGACTATTTAAAGCATCTTCGAGATAGAGTGCATTGTTATAGCAGGGTATAAGAATTGTTAAATCCATTTTATTGAAATATATAGGTATATACAGTTCTAAGAAAAATATATGTTTTACTTCCTCGTGGGAAAATTTTTAAGAGAATCCTTTTAATCCGTAAAAGTAATTTATTTGTATCTAACGGTTCCGTTGTTATTTTGTCACGTATTAGTCTGTTTTGTAAAATAGGAAATTCGTTCATGACTGCCGACAATTGCGAATCATTTCTGAATTTATTTAAATCCCATAACGAGCTATCCTGGGAGCCTTCTATAAATTCAAAAGTTCTAATGAACTCTTTTGGACGTTTAATTTTTGTTCCATTCATGACAGCCATAGCCCAAAACCAGATGTCATCACCAGTAGGACATAGTCTTTCATATAAGCTTCGATCAAAAACTTTTTTGTCGAGACAATGAGGCGGGTAAAGAACTCCGCCAAGTCCAGTTAAGAAGTTAAGGTAAGAAGCGTTAGAGGCTTTGAATTCATGCTGTTGTTTCCAAGCTTGATAAGATAAGAGCTTACCTTCTTTTAATCTAATCCAGTGACATCTGTTGCAGTGAATCGTCTCTCTCTCTCTTAAGTAAGACCTATAAAGAACCTCGATTAAATTTGGTGGATAAATAACGTCATCATCAACTGTGATGATAATTTCTTCCGGAAAATCTATCAAAGCGGGAATTAATTTTTTGTATGAACGAAGATTGTCACACCATCTAATTTGAAAAATGTTATTTTGCAATCTTTCGATTTCTTCTGGGATGACTTTGTCTGGAAACTCTTCTTGGGCTAACCATAAAATAATTTTGTCTGGTTTAACGGTCTGATGCAGAATAGAATTCACAACTCTATCAACTGTTTTAATTCTTTTGGGATAAGAAGTTAAAGAGATAATGATTTGAGGCTCTCGTTGTTTTTGCTTATTGACAAGCTGAATCGAGTTTGCCAGTGATCTGAGAGTTAGTTCTCTCTGTTTTTTAAAGTAAGGAAGAAAATTATTTTCTAATTTTTTTTCTACATAGCTAGCATCAATCTCTAGCCTTTCAGAGATAGTTTTCAAAATTATCTTTCGAGCGTCCCAACGTAATGGAAGAAGGCTCATCCGTTGGAATATGAGCGAATAAATTAAAAAAGTATCCAAGGATTGATATGAAATTATCTTTTTTGTGATTGAGGAGCTATGTTGTAAGTAAAAATAGGAGCATTTAAAAGTAACTGCAATTTGATTTGCTAGAAAAATCGCAGGAATTGAGAAATAGTTATCCTCAGAAGGTGAATTCAATGTCAAATAAAAGATATTGTTACTCTGAAGAAAACTCTTCTTGTAAAGTTTGTTACAGCTTACTCCAGTTGTACGAACGATCTTTGCACGATCCTCTAAAGAAAAAAGCTCTCCTACGAAATTTTTTGGGAGACCAACATCTTTCTCTTTAAGATAGTTCCCATAATCTAACAAAACTGACGAGGTGGCAGCTATATCAGAACGTGTTCGAAGAGCAAGACAGAGCAACTCACTGATAAAGTTCTCACTGATTCTGTCGTCAGAGTCTAGAAAGCAAACAAACTCTCCTGAAGACTTATCTAAGCCAAGGTTTCTGGCTGCTCCCGGACCTTTGTTGTCTTGCTCTAATATCACTAGATTAGGAGCACGTTCTTTTAAAGCCTTAAGCAATTCAAGACTCTTATCAGTGGAGCCATCATCGATACAGATAATTTCTAAGTTCTCATAATCTTGAAGTAGAACTGATTCCAGGCACCTCTCAATAAAAGGAGCCGAGTTATACACAGGAATAATTATGGATACCAGAGGTTTTTCTTTCATTTAGATCAAGCCTAAAAATATTTAAAGTTTTTAAGTAAGGTTTTGATAATGAGGCGTGGCTCTCTTTTTTTTCCGGTGATAATTAAGAAAATTGCAAACTTATTTTGATCGTAAAAGAATGAGGACTGTTTATCTGTTATTCCAAAAAAATTTTCGATAAGAGGGAGATATCGTAACTTCACTCCTGGCATTGAACTAAAAGGTAGCGAACAAAATTGCCAAACCGTGAAAGTCATCACATAATTAAGAAAATCCCGCTCAAGACGACAATAAACCCTTTCCCTGAAAAGAAAATCCTTGACAGCAATTAAAGCTTGAATAAAATTTGTCCACGACTTCTGCCTTGTTACAGAAAGTGAGCTCGAACTGATCCTATGAAAAACAAGAGAGTTTTTTGTTATGGAAATGGAAGATGCTAGGAACATTGCAGAGAACACAAACAACAAATCATTTGTTGTCCTTAGTTCCTGAAAATAAAGAGACTTTTTTTTGATTAGTTCTTTTTTAATTAATTTATCCCATGGCCACCAAATAAAAGCTGAAAAAATATCTTTTCTTATTTCACTCAGCTTGAATTTACGTTCTCTTGGAAGTAAATCAAATCTAATGCAGTTTTTTTGCGTCCAATAATTTTCTTCAACCCCATCTTCGAATGCATAACTCTTCATAACCACTACATCAGAATTGTCTTCTATGGCCAGGGAAAAAGCCTCTGACAATGCTTCAGTGGAAAGAAAATCGTCTGCATCAAGAAAAAGAACATAGTCTCCTTTAATGTAATCGAAAGCTAAGTTTCTGGCCTTTCCCGCCCCTCCATTTGGCTGAGAAAGCAAAATCACTCTCTCATCATTTTCTGCTATCGAACTGACTATATTCGTTGAATTATCTGTAGAGCCATCGTCAACACAGATTATCTGAATATCTGTCAGAGATTGTGAAATGACAGACTCTAGGCACCTTCTTATATAAGCCTCACTGTTAAAGTAAGGGATAACTACGGTGACTTTATATTGGGAAAACAAGTTAAGTACCTCTATAAAATCTAAATATAGGAAAAATGCAATATACAGAGAATTGCCATTTAATCGGTATAAAACACATCCCTTGTATAGACTTTATAACGTACATCTTCTAATGAATGATCCCATCTATTTGCTAAAATAACATTTGATACTTTTTTAAACTGAGATAGATCCTGGAGAACTTTTTTCCCTTGATACAAAGTAGATCTTAGCGTAGGCTCATAAATAATAATTTCTATGCCTCTTTTGGACAGGTTTTCGATAATATCAAAAATTGCAGATTCCCTGAAATTATCAGAATTCCTCTTCATGACAAGTCTAAATATTCCAACTACTTGAGGATTTAAATTGATAACCTGTTGAGTGATAAATTCTTTCCTAACTCGGTTTGAGCCAACTGTTGCACCAATAAGTTCCTGAGGAATCTTCTGATAGTTAGATAGGAGCTGTTTCGTATCTTTAGGCAAACAGTAGCCCCCATAGCCAAAAGAGGGATTGCAATAATCACCGCCAATCCTCGGATCTAAACAAACTCCTTCTATTATTTTTTTTGTATTGAGGTTTTCTGTCAAGGCGAAAGTGTCCAACTCATTAAAGAAACTGATCCTCATTGCCAAGTAGGTATTTGAAAAAAGTTTTATCGCTTCAGCTTCTGTAGGGCCAGTAAATAAGCAAGGAACGTTTTTTTTCTCAGCTGCATCCAAAAGCAACTTTGCAAATTTTTCGCTAGCAACTCGATTCCCACCCACAACGATTCGAGAGGGGAAGAGATTGTCTTGCAATGCGAATCCCTCTCTAAGAAATTCTGGTGAAAAAATAACGTTTGAATATCCTTCTGTATTAATTTTGTTAGTAAATCCAACAGGAACGGTAGATTTAATAACGATCGTTCCCTTAAATTCCAAATTAGATGCTAGAGAAATCACTTGTTCAACAGAAGAGGTATCAAAGTTGTTGGTCTGAGGATCATAATTTGTCGGAGTCGCAATAATTAGAAAGTCAGCATCTTTTAGGGCTAGTTCAGCGTCAAGGGTAGCCAGAAGATTCAACTTTTTATTGGAGAGAAAACTCTGCAACTTCGCATCAACAATGGGACTAATTTTCTTATTAATTAACTCAACTTTTTTTTCCAAAACATCAACTGCTACCACTTCATTTTTCTGAGCAAGGAGTACAGAAAGAGACAGTCCCACGTACCCTGTACCAAAAACAGCTATTTTCATTTTTTGCTTTCTGCTTGAATCAGTTAAATATTTTGTCATTGTAACCTAAAAGTCGGGTAAAGGGCTCATTAGACATTTAGACTCTAGGTCTGACGAATGACTAATCCGAATTCTTAGAAGAAATTATTCAAAAAAATTCATTAATTATCTAAAAAAGCTTGCTTAATATCGTGGTATATAGGTGTAACTATAAGAGCAATATTAGGAGATAATTATGGCTTGACCTCAATCAGAGACACCAAAGGAACTCACTCCGATAATCCGAGCTAAGAGAAAGGACGGGTGGTCTTAGGTTCAAAGAGTTGTCTGCGTCTATGACCCTAAGATCAAAAACAGTCAAAGAACTTCAACAGAAACTCTCGCAAGCGGCCCTAGGGCGAATCCAACTTGGAGGAATTAGTTCCTTTAGATCTGCGTAGAAAAAAAAGAGCTCTAAAGGTGAAATAATAGTGGCTCCTGCAAAAGAACTGTCTGCCCCCAGAGATGAAAATCGGGTTATTTATTCACTTGAAATTGTCTTCGGCGTCATTCTTCTTGCTGCGATGGAAGGAAAGACGTCATGCGCTGAAATTGCATAATATTGGAGTAACAGCCGTCCCCTGCTCAAGAAGATATTCCCGAATTACCCGGGCAGTAATATTTTTCACGACACGGTCAGACATATCACGGTGATTATCGGGAAGGATAAAAACTCCGTCCTGATTAATCAGTTTGTGCAGATACTTCAAAGCAGGTTATCCCATCCCGTAGTTGCAGTAGACGGACAAGCTGTCAGAGCCTCACGGAATAAATTCGAACATTCGCCGTATGTTTTGAAGATTATGGACACGAACAATGAAATCATTTTGGCCCGGCTGGTTATTGCCGAGAAGAAAAGTGAAATCACCTGTGCTTCAAAACTTATCAGCACACTGGACATTAGCGGAGTCATTACTACTGCTGATGCGTTGAATACTCAAAGAGAATTTGCAGCTCAAATCATCGAATCCAAAGCTGACTACAGTCTTGCTCTTAAAAAGAATCAGGATCTGATCTACAAACAGGTCTGTGACGTCTTTGAATTGGGATCTCATGACTACAAGTCAGCAGCCACCTCCGTTACCGATAAAGGTGAAAAATCGTCAAACGAAAGACGCAGGTTCTGCTGCCTAATCTACTCCTAAGAGAGAATGTCAAGAGATGGGTTGACCTTGAGGAAGGCTGTATTGTTAAAGCCGTCACAGATACCGTTGTAAAAAACACCGGAGAAATCCTTGATCCCAGGTTCGTTACTACATCTCCTCGCTCAGATTAGAGAGACGAAACGTCGAGACAGCATTGCAGAGAGCGATACGGCAGCACTGGGCAATTGAAAATAAAGGGCATTGGGCTCTTGACATGGCCTTCGATCAGGATCGGCTTCAGTACACAAATGCTTAGTACCTGGCCTGAAGGACCATGCTGAATAATATCGCTCTTAACTCCACTACAAAAATCCAAACACAGATAAAAGAAAAAAACGCAATGGATGCGCCTTCAAATCCCATGTTAAGAAACTAGCTTAACAAAGTTGAAGATATGCTCGCTGCAATGAATGGGTGTATCTTGAGATGATCTGATAGGCCTTTCTTAATTGAGAAGGCCTATTTCATGATCTATCGCTTTAAATTTGGAGCGTCGAACCCGGATAAATTGAATCTGACGAAATCTGAGCTAGCCTATGGTAAATAGCTGAAATTTTATATTTCATTATTATTTCTTACTAAAATATAAAGAGCAAATCTCTTTAGGATCGCCAATCATTTTCACCTCCCCCCTTTCAAGCCATAGAACCTTATTGCAACATCGCTCTATTAAGCTTCTAGAATGGCTGGCAATCACAAGTATGTTCGCCCTTTCGATAAGCCCGTTTAATCTTTGTTCAGCTTGGTTTTTGAAACTCTCATCACCTACTGATAACCACTCATCCATTAACAGGATGTCAGGAGTGATCATTGTTGATACTGCAAAAGCCAATCGGAGATGCATACCAGTTGAATAGGTTCTAACTGGCATTTCAATGAAATCTCCTAATCCGGAAAATTTAACAATACCATCTAGTTCATGGTCAACAGTCTCTTTTGGAATGCCCAACAGAGCTGCTCGAATATATATATTCTCTACACCCGTAGCTTCAGGATCAATTCCAAGCGAAATTCCAATCAATGAACCAATTTTTCCAACTATAGTGGCAGAACCGAACGTAGGTTGGTAGACCCCACTTAGAACTCTCAACAAGGTGCTCTTGCCTGCCCCGTTGTGGCCTATAATCCCAAGTCGAACTTGTGTTTTAATTTCCAGATTAATATTCGATAAAGATCGAACAATTGTTTTTCCCGATTCTGTTAATCCAATACGGCCTCCGGTAGCAATACCTAGTACCTTTTTTTTAAGAGAGCGCCCCTGTGAATTAAAAATTGGGATATCCACAGTCACATCCTTTAAATTGATATAAGCCATTTATTTCTATAACCAATAAGCAATTCGTTTTTTATAATGATTAAATAAAATTATCGTTACAGCCCAACCTAATACTGCCACTAATATCGATACAATCCAATTAAGCATGGAAGGCTGATTATTCATCAACGGAGCTCGCACATTAGATAAAATATGGTAGACAGGGTTTAATTCAACAAATATGGAGGCAACCCTCGCAGACACTTGGTTAGGCATCCAGATAATTGGAGTGACGTAGAACAGAATTTGTAGAATGCTCTTCACAATCTGCGCTAAGTCCCTATATCTTGTACACACTATACCTAAGGCTAAACTTACCCATGATAAGTTTAACAAAACAAGAATAATGCCAGGTATAGAAAGAAAACAATTTAAACCCAATGCTCTCCCTGTCACAAAACAGACAACAGGGAAAATTACAATGTTATGTAAAAAAATATAAAAGTTCCTAATGACTAATTGCTCCACATAAGTGAACAGGGGCAACGGAAGTTGTTTTATTGATGCCTCAGATTGGACGAAGACGTCGCATGAATCACTAATTGTCGAAGAAATAAAGTTCCACAAAATTAATCCCGCAGCAATAAAGGGGAGAAATTCGGAAAGGGGTGACTTAAAGATTTTCCCAAAAATAAATCCTATAGTTGTAATAGTTACCGCAGTTGAAATGGTGATCCAAAAGGGGCCAAGAGTTGAGCGTCTATAGCGCCGTTTAATTTCGGACTTTGCAAGTAATAGAGGAAGTTGGATATCCGAAATTCCTTCCTTTACATCTTCAAATCCTTGCCAATTTTTATATTCCGTTCCAAGCGCCACAACAAATCCTTCTAGGACAAAACTGAAAGAAATATAATATTATAAAACCAACTGACTCAGAGACAGCGAAGCGTCTGAAACCGTAATAGGGTAACAATAAAAACTTCGCCAACAAGTAGCGCAACTTCAACATTTAATTCTGGATAGTCGTCTAATAGGCCACTTCATTGACCAATTCACTAAAATTGTCGTTTGACACACCCAGGCCCGCACAAAAAGGCTTATGCAAAGTAATTATTTCATTCATCCATCAGATTACTAAATCAGTCGTTGTAATATCTTCATTCAATCGATTTAACCAAATTATCCATCGAGATTCCTCCAGTTAAGTCGCCTTCTAAGACTTTGAGCGAAATCTTCAACGCCCTGCGAAACCGCACAGCACAAGCCAGCAGACCTCTACCAATACGACAGAACTTTATTAAGACAGAAACCATACCACATAAATCCAAAACACAATCTCTGGAACCCCGGCAATCGTCAAGCACTTTAGGGTAGAGTTTTTCTCTAGTCTTGCGAAGCAAGACTCCTCTCCATAACTTTTTGATTATCTAGGTATCTTGTTCAAGGTTAAATGCGTCTGCTGCAGCATACAGAAGAGGCCAATCTACCAATCTCTTCAGGCTGTTCCAAGAATCTCATTTGATTCTATTTGCCTACCATGAACTTCAAGATCAGTCCGCCCGTGCCCCTTAAAATTAGATGGCTGTAAAGCTAATTGTGTCTGCCGGGCTGTTGAGCGGGCCTTTCGGCTTTCTCATGCTTAGTTGTAGACGATTGTGCTCGAACTGTAAGTTAAATCTCTAGATCCCTTTGGGCAATGAAGATTTCGCAACCCCTGCTATTTTCGGGTTGTATGGTTTATTGCTGATAAGAACAGCTCTAACAATCCGTAAAAGCTTTGCAGCAACGGCGCATACAAGCTTTCCCCACGGCATTTTCTCTTTTTGTTTCTTTAGAATCCACTTCGTTAATTACTTGGACCCCAATGTTCCTTTGGTAGCCATAATGACTACACACCCTGCGCCTTGCACCATTAGGGATCTCATTGTTTTGTCTCCTCGATGGGTAATTTTCCCTTCTTCTCGTTGTACCCCGTAGCAATGCTTCTCGGTACCAAGCCATAATAGGCAGGAAAATCTTTAGGAGTTTTGAATCTCCTGATATCTCCGATGGTTGCACGCAGTCTGCTGCTGTAGATCGGTCCTAGCCCTGGAATCGTTTGAATTAGTTGGCAGACTTTATCGTTTTTTGCTAACTCCTCCAGAGTGTTAGTGATTTTATTTAAGACCTTTTGAGTTGTTTGAGCGTGTGTGACCATGTCAACAAGTCCCGCTCTCAGCTCTTCTGGAAATGCCACATAACTCTCGATCAGGTCTATCAGTCGAGCTTTTCCGCTGATCCCTTTCGATATATCCAGTCCCCAGGCTTGACAAATCCCTTTTAAAGACACAATGGTCTGTCTATATTGCTTGATATATTGTTCCCGTAGCGTTGTTAAGCTCGCGTACTTTTGTTGCTCCGGATCTTTGGCTTTGATCGTTCTCAGTTGTGTATCTTTGGCTAGAAAAGCCACTGCTTGAGCATCATTTAAATCAGTTTTTTGACTTGAAAAATGAGATTCAATGTAATCCCGCACATTCTTGCCGCTGATAACCAGGCAGCGATGTCCCCAACCCTCTAACTTTTGGACTAAATAATTCATTTCAGTGCACGGCTCCATGGCGAATATCGTAGGGCTTAGCTCTTGTGCGCTCTTCTCAAGCTCCGGATAGTCAAGGCGATCAATACCGATCACTTCACCATCTGTTGTTAACAGAACGGCACTGACACAATTCTTGGCCAAATCAATACCAATGACTTCATATTCGAGGTCGGGGTCGATCGTTTTTGCGAGTATCCTACTAACTGACATGGAATCACCTTTAATGAGAAAGTTATCACTTCCATTTTGCTCCCTCGATCTCGTTGGGAGCAAAGGGGTTCCATGTCATTAATTTACGAAATTCGAAATAGATTTAACCCCTATTTAATAATTCCTCCCTTTCCAGATAGATAAATTATCTTTTGTTAACAATCAATTACATGAAATTTTTAATAATTTTGCGGAACCTTTAATTCATCAATTTACAAAAATTTAATTACAAATATTCAATTAATTACTTCTATCCGAATTTTATATATTCAAAGTTAATTTTCAAAATTTTGACCCAAAATATCTGTTTTTTATTTTTCTAACCCTCTGTACAGTTCGATTCGTCAGCGAGACGGCTAGCGCAAAAGGATTCCCCGATGCAAACGCCGTCTCAGCGAAACGATGCTTAGATCTCCTCGGATTTCACAAAGCCTGTTTCGTAAGACCGGGACTTGGAGCTGCATGCAGCTCTGTTTTAAAGAAGCTCGCTTTTTTAAACAAACGAGAAACGGCCGAGTGTCATCACAGAAAGTTTTCTTTCATGAATGTGAACGATGCTCGAGAGATTCACTCCTATCTTCGATGAGTAGAGGCTCTGAGAAATGGAGGTACATCTCTTGACAGTGAGCCTTGAGCGAATCAAGTCTTCGGACCACGATTCAACCGAAAGTTGTTTATAAACACTTTCACGTCGATCTCACTCGGGAAAAATGCAACAGCAAATTTTCTGACAAGAGGTCAAAAAAGGTCGGCATAGTTCGACCGATTAACTAATGCTGCTCTAGGCAAACTTTTTTTTGAACCCGGGTAGACAATCGGCAGTCTGTCTACCACTTGGTAATAAGGATAGATATATGAACGAAGATACAGCTCTGCTGTTTCCGGCTCAGGCTGCGAACTTACAAAGTTCGTTTCCGGAGAGGACTGATGATGATCGGAAAGTCCGGATCGCGTGATTGACCGCTGTGAACGATTGGAAAACATTAAAGGATCTTCTTCCGAACTTCGGCCAAGAGTCTGAGTTGTAATTCTCAGAGAAACCTTTGTCAGGACTAATGTTTCCTCATCTTCGGACTCGGAAAATCCGAAGACGGAATATTAGCTAGGCGTAAAACCTACTGTTCACCCGGCCATTAGTCGAAAGATATACAGCTGACAATCTTTCTCATTTGAAAAATTACCTATTAGTGTATCTAACTTATTACCTGCGAATGTCCGGCGGTGTTTTTCACCGCCGACCATTCCAAAACAGGCAACAAGATACTCAAAAGTAGATCGTTATTAACCATAATAATTTTGAAAATACGATAATTAGACATGTTAAATATTTCTTATCAGCTTGAGATAAACAGTATTTTTTTGTTTTGATATTAATTAAAGGTAGTCCTTATGATTCAGAACATTAATAAAAGTTGTCTTGGCACCGGCCTAATTTTCGGCATTTGGGACGTCAACATGCTTTGTATCGCATATGAGTATCGATTTAACAACAGACTGATAAACCCGCCCACGCAACTGCTTGAACCTACGAGTCCTATGATTTTGTCCGCTTCAATTCCATTCTCCTTGCTGCAGCTCGAGGAGCTGCCGACGGTAAGCTACGTTGAAACAAAGAAACAGCGTCCTTCAAGACATATGCTTCACGCCTTGATCCACGCGTATTCTTTGAACGACAAGGTCAGCATCGACAAATACGAAAACGATATCGAGCGCCTTGTCCCGTCTTTGAAGAAGGGCTCCTCACGTTTAATGAGCACTGTCAGAAATTGGGCATTTATATACTATGCGCTTCAAGCCAGGTGCAGCAACAGAATGATCAGCGCGATGCTCTTTGACTTGAGCGGCTCTCAATGGCGCTCCCTGCAGGCGCGCTTTCTGAAGCATATCAACGAATCCGAATCCTCGGAACTTTCCAATCCTTGTTGGGACGAAATTTCTGATCGTATTTGGAAGTGCTGTACAAGCTCAAACTTTAAATGTTCAGAAGTTACAGGCTGCTTCGATTTTCTGGACTCAACATTAAAGCTCAGAGGAAGTAAGACGTTCAACACAAATGAACTGATAAACCTCATGAAGCTTTGGAATACCAATCTATCTTCCAGGTCACAGCGCCCTGATTCGTACTTTAAAGGAGATTTCTCTCAATTTTTGAAGATCTACTCTAAAGGTCTTATGGGTAAGCACTTCAGCTTGACACATAAAGTGATTAGGAAGGACGGAACTGCTCGCACGATTGTTGAGCCGAATATTTACGGCCAAAAGATTCCTGCCAACGTTGTGAATAAAGACTCGGTGTATTTCTTCATGGGGTTTGCTGCATGTCTGGCTGTACTCTGCATGAAAAAATACGATCTGTCTGAAAAGAGTGCCGCTTTGGTCTCGCTTTACACGCTTAAACACTCGCCATTCTTTAATTATCAGCCTGGCAAAACTTCAAAACAGTCATCCCTGTGGCCGCAGTTCATCAATAACAACCATCTGGTTGCAATTATTTCCAAGGTCCAGTCTTTTCTGAATTACTTGAAACAAAGTGCGCATCACGACGGCCCGTTCGATTATTGCGCCTGGGCGCTCAAAGGATTTCCCGATAAATGGAGTGAAAAGTATTTAAACCAAATTCCCTCAACAGAAAAAAATTCTGAACTGATTAAAAACTTCTGCGGAAGTTTTAACAAAAAACACTTAAAGAACACGTCACATAATCCGCATCGGCACTAAGGTCTTTCAATGAATCACCGTCTTTCCGCTTGTCTACAGCCGCTTCTGCCTTTAGAAGTCACTTCTCTCGACAGTTTCGAGAGAATGATTTCTGCATGGGCGGACAATGACACGCTGCCAACAGCTGTTGAACTGATTTCTTCGATAGCCAGGCGGGTTCAGCGGCTTCCGCTCTCTGACGGGGATTCATTTAAAGAACCCCTTGGTTATTTTAATTTTGCGCTGATGAGTGCTTCTCAGGCACTCTATATCCTGAGAGACACAATTCTCTATTTCCATCTTCCACTTAAGGACAGAGAACAAGCCATCCTTTCCATTAAGCTCGCAGTGGTGATTATGGCTTTCTATAATCCGCTCCCTGCTCTAATCCGCTCCTTCATTATGCGTTCCAATAGCGAAGACGTGTTTGACTTTTCCGAGCGCCTGTATGATTTCTTTAAACGAAATGACGGATGCACTCTGTCTTTGCTGCGCAATAGCGGCTGCAATGACCGTGACGTTTCTGCGCTCGCCCTTTTAATCGTCTGCCAGGATGTTTCCGAAAACATCTGGCGACTCATCCGTGCGGGCGGTGACAACGATTTGATCCCGTGTATTCATTCCTTTATCACGCTGAATATCCGTGACTACAAAGAGCACTACAGCGGCGTCACCGATGCGGTTCACCAAGCGCAGACTCTGGTCATTCAGAAAGATCTGGAGCGCCGTTTAGCCAGCGGTCCCGCAGGAAGCGCTTCTTTCACAACCGTATTTGCGATCGCTATCAACACGCTCTTCGAAGAAGAGCTGAGCGAATACTCCGGTGCTAATCATCAGGAGTATGTGCATTTCTATGAAGGTGAGGTTTTCGTCACAGAAAAGTTCTTCAACTTGGTCCACTCCAAACTCAAGCAGCTTTTCCCGACAATTGATTGGGATCGCATCAATTCCATCTCCGGCGCTGTCCAGTGCGGTATTTTTGAATTGGAACCTTCCGGTCAGATGTTCACTACGCGCAGCGATAAAAAGTCCGACGCAGACACCAGATTCGTTCGCTCTCTTCGCTTAATCAATCCGCAGTGTTATTTTGCGCCGAATTCCGAGTGGTTCAAAAAGTATCAGGATCACTGTAGCACTTTAAAGAAAAAGATGGCAAAGGGTCGTGAACTTCCGATCATTTCTAAGCAGGAGATCGCCGAAGAAAGAGCGACGATCTGCACGAAGGAACACCGCATGGCATATCCTGTGGGACCGCTTACTGAAAAAGCGATGAGAGACAACAATTTCTTTAGTTCTCTATTTTTAAACGTCCTTCGCGAGAAGAGCCGCGAAGATCAAAAGGCTCGCATGCAGAAGAAGAATATGCGTTCGAGTATCTTCTGGGCAACCGCAAAGAAGAATTCCGAAGAAAGCGAAAAGCGCTATAAGGAAGAAGCGGCTAAATATACGACCGAGATTCAGTTGGGAGCAGGAAAGCGCCTCTCTGAGAAGCTTCTTCCCAAAAGAAAGTCCAGTGAACAAAAGTCCGATCCTACGTCTGCAGAAGCTGAAGCATCCTCTTCTAATTGTCCTTCCTCAGCGCCTGAAGAGGCTGAAGGCAAAACGGATGTTGTTAAGACATGCGCTGCGGAACCTTCTGCTTCTGTTAATGCTCCCGCTTCTGATGCAAAGCCCAATGCCGCAGGCAGCGAAGAAGATAAGGCGGACGTTTCCGGTGAATCCTCTTCTTGCAATGCTTCTGAATCACAAGTGGAAGAAACTGAATTCCCTAACATTCTGAACCGCCTTAGCCTTTCTCTTAAATATCTGTTTGCTCCGTCTCAAGACGTAGTTGATCAGATTGCCGGCTCCTGTGTCAGTTTAAAGGGTGAGAGTCCGACGAATTACGGTTCTGACAGCATCGACAGTGATACTGAGAACTCCATTGTCTGCTCTTCTAATGGTCTGTCCGCAGCTTCGCAGAACGCAGAAGCAGTTTCTGCTTCTGCGCCTAAGACCAGCGCCGAAGTTCGTCAGACTTTATCTTCCCCACAGTCTGAAGTCTCTGCCGACGGCCTTGCCGCCAAAGTGACTCAAACAGAACTTAACAGTCCTGTTAACGCGGAGAAGACCGATACACGAGTGGTCTGCAAAGCTGCCGCAGAAACAGATAAGGACATAGAAGCGTCAACTCAGACAAAGACTTCTAGCCCTGTTCCTTCTGAATGTGTCACCGCGTCTATGGTTTCTGATAAAGCGCCTGTTGATGCGGCCGCAACTGACGTTTCTGCAAAAGAACAGCCCACAATTAATCCTTCGAACAAGGATGAAGACTTGTATTTTGATCCGGTCCCGCAGTCCCTTAAAGGTTCTGCTCGCCTCGAGGCTTCTGATAAAGCTGCGGATACTGCTGCCTCGTCTGAAGCAGTCTCAAAGAAAACAGAGACTACCGTTAGCACTCTGTCTTCAAACGATCAAATGGAAACAACTTCACTTCTCAAAGCGAAGATCGATACTCCTGCTGCTTCTGATAGTGCGTCTTACGCTCAAGCGATTAGTAAGAATGCTTTAGCTGAAGACTCTGAATTAGGGGAAGAGTATGTTTCTGAAGATGAGGAGTACAACGATGAGCCGGATGCGGTCAGCGGTTTAAGCGCGCTTGGGGATGAGGATCAAGACGAATTCTCAATCGAGCTGCCCTCGGTTTATGCAGAAGTCGATCCCGGCGCCGAACCTGAAAACAATTGTCCTCAATCCTTTAATACTCAGGAGTCCGTCGATTCTGACGAGAAAGCGTCTGGCTTCGCTCACAGTAAATCCGCAGCAAGCAGTGCCGGTAAAAGTGCGAACGCAGCCTGCAGCACTGCTGCTCAGGAAGCCGTCAAAACGTCTGTCATTAAAAGTCCTAGCGCTCCTGCAAAGACTAAGACAGCCGGCGCCTCCTCTAAGAAGACTGCCGCTTCTAAAACAAAGTCAGCTTCCGGATCGCAAACCGCCTCCGGCGCTAAAACCACAAAAACGAGCAGCGCTGCGGCCAAGACATCCTCGAAGACGACGAAGGCAACTGGTGCCGCAAAATCGGGCTCTCCCTCTTCAAAGGCCAAGGGAACGACCGGCGCCTCACGAGCAAAACCAGCCGCAACCTCTGCAAAGGCCACTGCCCCTTCTAAGACTCAGTCAAAAGCAGCGGCTTCTAAACCAAATTCGGCAAACAAGAGTGCCGCGGCTAAAAAGAGCACGTCCGCAAAGAAAACCGGCACAAGCACTAAACAAACGAGCGTCGGAAATCAGAAAACCGCTTCAAAAAAGAAACTGAACCCAAAAATCAACCCCGTAACCAATAGCTGATTAACCGTTTAAACATCACTGATCTGTCATGAACTTCGAATTACATCCGAAGCTCTTAGCGAGCATATTGTCTCTAAAAGTCCGCCTGAGCCTTTTCTTAGGCTCAGAAGCGACCGCCGCCCTATTGGGTTAACCCGTCAATCGTCATCCTTTTAATGCTCCTATCTCCTATAAAAGAAGGCTTATTCTCCGAGTACGGTCTGATTTGTCTTACCGATCTGGACAAACGTCGGCTGAACAATCTCGCCAGAACCGCTTTGCTCACCAAGAACGCGGATGTCATTATTTCGCTTGGCGCTCAGCAGGTCATAAGCCGAGAATTCAAACCGGCGAGGACACACATGACTTGGAAAAAAATCCTTATCCAAAAGCCTCGCGTCCGGTTTCCCCGAGCCGATATGAATATCCCTGTAAAAAAGCACATCGTGCACAACTGGGAAACCTGCTGTAAAAACTATCGCGCAACGCGCCGTCTCTGCAGCAGTCATTACCGCAAACATTTCAACAATACTGAAGTGCAGCGTTGCATTATCCATCGCTGGACATATCAGGAGTTTGATGAGAAGCTTCGACGAGCGGTCGAGGGCGGTGCGATCGAGCGCCTTTACCAGACAAAGCCGCTCCTTCCTTTGCGCACCCTTGTTAAACGTCTTTACTTTACAGAGCGTCAGGAACAGAACTATTACAAGAAACTCCGTACTCAGATGTTCCGAGAATTTACGCCTCAGGAGCTTCGCTGGATGCAGCGCTCCTACCGCTGGCGTAAAGTCGAAGCAGAACGCATTCATCTCAAAGCGGCTTATTTCAATGAGCATCTTATTTATTGGCGCGACTACTTTAAAAGTCATCCCGAATTTAAGACATACAAAGTTCGGCGCGTGAGAGCCTGCCGAGACACCTACAACACGGTTTACTACAGAAATTTGCGCGATAAGTACGTTCCGCGCGAAGCCTTTACATACGGATTTATTCCGGCGACGCACACTGCTCCTATTATCTATCACGAACCCTCAGCATCATGAGAAACGAATCCTCTTTAACCCGTCGGCATTCTTTGCCTTACCGCACTGCGTACGAGATATACGCCGCTTCGGTTTGGCTCTTCGCGTCTGCCTACATGGCATACCTGCACGCGCAGCATGTTATGCCGCGCGAAATATCTGCGCTTCTCTATATGGTCTGCATTGTGTTCGCGGTGAAACGCGGCCATGAGGGTTGGCTTATTCTGCGTGACAGAAGTCTGCTCTCAGGAAGACGGTTTGAACTGATGCCGCGCTCTAAGCTTCAAACGCTGATGCGGCCCGACCATCTTTGGCTTGGATACGGTTTTGTGTGGGAACCGAAACACACGCAGAAACTGCATGAACTCTCCAGAATCAATCCCGCCTCTTTAATGCTCCCTGATTTTATGCATCGCTTTTTCGGGCGCGGTGATCAGTATCAGAAGAATGAAGAAATTGGTATGCCCTATATCCATGGACTTGAACCCAACGAAATCGAGCTTCATCGATTCCTTAAAAATTTTGAGGGCGGCACTTTAATTCTCGGAACCACTCAGGCAGGTAAAGGCGTCGCGCTCTGCAATCTCTTTTCTCAGGCGGTGTTAAGAAACGATGTTGTCATCTTCATTGACCCCAAAGGTTCTCCCCGTGTCTACGAGTCCTTCCGTAGAGCCTGCACTGCCGCCGGCCGCGGCGAGCCCCTCAACTATCATCCGGGCAATCGTGATAAAACCAAAGGCATTCGACTCGATCCGTTAGCGACATTCTCAACCGGCGCCCAGATCGCAACACGCATTATGTCGGTAATACCCGGAAAACCTGACGCCTTTACTCAGTTCGCCTGGTCCTGCATTAAGACATTTGCGGACGCCTTGATTGAATTGAAGATCAAGCCCTCTTTAAAACTTCTTTCCAAGCATATCAATCACGGTATTGATGATCTGCTGCGTGATCTCCTTCTTGATCGTATTGAGCACTTTGCAAGCGAGAATTGGAGGGAAGAAGCCCGATCTTTCATGGCGCCGATTAAGGAAGGCCGTCTCACGGAATCTCAGGAAGAACTTCTTTTAATGGTCTCTTTTTACGAGCATGTGCTCGACAAAAAGCAGCAGACCCTGGTCGTAGACGAATGTCTTAAAGTCTTCCATCACTCTAAAGAGCATTACGCCAAGATCACGGCTTCCCTGATGCCGATCTTTGCGATGCTCACAAGCGGGCCGCTCGGAGACTCATTCTCTCCGGATCCCAAAGACGCGGCAGACTCCCGTCCCATCTGGAATCTCGAGAGCATCATTCTCACCCGCTCGTGCCTGTACTGTCACTTGGATTCATTGTCCGACAATATGATTGCATCGGCCGTCGGTTCTATTCTCTTAGGTGATTTGGTCAGTGTGGCAGGCAAACGTTACAACCTCGGTAAGACGGATATTCGCATTTCGCTCTTTGTGGATGAGGCGTCCAACGTCTGCAACAATCCGCTGATCGAAATTCTAAATAAAGGCGCCGAAGGCGGCATCTATACCACGGTAGCCATGCAGACGATTGCCGACCTTGCCCACCGATTAGGTTCTCAGGATGCCGCGCGCATGGTGCTTGGCAACTGTAACAATCTGATCGCGCTGCGCTGCAAGGATCGTCCGACTCAGGACTTTGTGACGGAGACGTTTGGCAAGACCTACATTCATCAGGTCGACACTACGCTCTCAACGCATGCGGACACGCACGCGGGTCTTCCTTCCTTTGAGGGCGGCGCCTCTCACAAGCGTACTGCCGTGCGCGAAGAGATTATCCCGTCGGAATACCTTGGCAAACTTCCGAACGGACAGTTTTTCGCTTTCGTGGGCGGCGGTCACCTTCTTAAAGGCCGTGTGCCCGTCATTACCGATTAAACGAATTTCATTATGTTTGCCCGTATTTTTATTGTTTTGTTCATCCTGCTGCTCGGCTCGATTGTCTGGAGGCCCGGTTTAGCCGACCACACCTCTTTTAATCGTCATGCAGAAGTTCAGATTGATGACACCCGCCAAAAGCTCGAATCCTTTCTGACTCTGGCAGACGTTGAACTCTCCGGTCTTCGCGACAGTGTCTCCTCCGTCCTCTCTAAAGTCACAGGCGGCGCATACCTTCCCGAAGCGGATGATTTAGACGCTGCACATGAAGCGCCGATGGAATCATTCTTTAATCGTCTTTGGTCTTCGCCTTACTTTATGGCGTTAAAAGCCATGCTGGAACTCTCAATGATTCGTGCGGTGCTGGCGCTGATTTGGTTTGCCGCGCTCTGCCCGATCCTTTTAACCGTCGTGTTTGACGCTTGGGTTGTCAGACGTCTCAAGTACGAAAGTTTCGCTTCGCACCACCCGACGCTCTATCAGACCGCATTAAGCGCTCCGCCCGTACTGCTTACCTGCGCGTTTACTGTGATGCTGATTCCGTTTGCGATTCCTGTCTGGGTTTCTGTGGTCTTTTACGCGGCGTTCCTTTTAAGCATCCATGTGATTGTCAGCAACTTCCATCGGTTCGGATAATGAATACTCGACCTCTTTTAATTGTCCTTTCAGCCCTAGCGCTTAGTACTTCCGTACAGGCCCGGGACTGCTTTGAAACGCACGCGCTTGCTAAAGGTCTGGACGCGGATCTTTTACGAGCCATTGCACTGGTGGAATCTTCCGGCAACCCGAACGCCGTCGGTAAAAACAGCTCCAGCGAAGATATCGGACTGATGCAGATCAACTCTTCCTGGCTCAAGCGCTTTAACACCACCAAGAAAGAGCTGTTGGAAAACGTCTGTCTCAATATCGAGATCGGTGCGGAAATCCTCTCGGACAACATGAAGCGCTTAGAAAATCCATGGGAAGCGGTCGGCGCATATAACGCCGCGTGCACCCGTCTTAAAGGGGCGGACTGCATTTCAGCCCGCCAAACCTATGCGTGGAAAGTTTATCGGGCGCTCATGAGTTTATCGGACGCCAAACGGGACAAGTTAAGGAAAGTCTCCTCTTAATCGTCCTTCACCAATTCGTTGTCATGCTCTCCGCTTCTTATTGAACAAAAGCTGCGGAGCGGGGAGTTTTTTTGTGTTTGCTTTTGTTCATTCCCATTTTTTTGATCAATTATGAAATTCAAACTGAGTTCTAATGTCATTGCAGCCGCGTTTCCGATGCTGCTTTCTCTTACCTTTGTCGTCTTTGCCGCCGCGCTTCCCGAATGCGCGTTCGCTGCCGGCACCGATCAGGACTTTCAGAGCCTTTACGACATGCTTAAAAACTGGTCTCAGGGCACGCTCGGCCGTTCAATCGCGCTGATGTTCCTCTTAGTAGGCCTTGGTGTAGGCGTGGTTCGCGGATCCATCATGGGTGCTGTCGGCTGTCTTGCGGCCGCCATGGCGCTTTTCATCGGACCGCAGATCATCGACAACATCTTTACGGCTCTTATCTAACCATCACTCTTGGGTTCGGTCCTTTAGCCGAACCCAAGAAAAGGTATATCCGTCATGTCCCGTTACGATCCATCCTTTGTACCCAGAAAACTTGACGCGCCCGCCAAGTTCCTTTTGTGGGATTTCGATCAGGTGGCGGCCGCTGCCGCCGGTTTCGGTATCGGAATCATCGTCAACTCATTATTGATCGGCGCGCTCGCTTCCGTCGTCTGCATGTGGGCTTACGTCCGTTTAAAGGCCGGACGACACCCCAGATACGGACTGCATTGTCTGTACTGGCACACGCCGTTCAAAACATTTAAGCGCACGCCGCCCTCCAGCAGGCGTCGATTTATAGGTTAATTCTCAAATGAATGTCCAGGAATACGTCTCCGAAGTCTCTTCCCGACTGGCGCTGCGCACTTCTGTGGTGTACGCGTTCGCAGCCTCCTTGGTGACTAACGTCGTACTGGCCACAGGCATCGCGAGCATTGAGCGTCAGGAAAGAATCATTGTGCTTCCCGCAGAGACCACCAAATCCTTTTGGCTCGACAATAAAACCGTCTCAGCTGATTATCTCGAGCAGATGAGCATCTTTGCACTGCAGCTGGCGCTCAATAATTCTCCTGAAACGTTCGACTACAACGTCAAGAAGCTTCTTTCTTACGTTGCGCCGGAGGACAGAGGAGAAACCGAGCTTCAGCTCGTGAGCCAAGGCCGCCGCTTAAAGGCGAGCAACGCCTCGGTGCACTTTATGCCTGAGTCCGTGGAAGTGCGGCCCGCAAAACTGCAGGCCGCGGTCACGGGTTCCATTCGTCAGTTTATCGGCAACAGTAAAACCTCCAGCATGCGAAAGTGCTGGACGGTTCAGTTCTCATATCTCGGGTCCCGCCTCTGGATCAACACCATCCGTGAGTCCGACTGTAGAAAACCCTTTGAGCCGCTTTCTGAAGACCGAAAGGGAGAAATCTCATGAAGCTAGCCGCAGTCGTCTTAATGCTCTTAGGGGCAGCGCTTTGCGCTGAAGCTAAAGAAATGCCCAAAGTTCAAACTCAGGCTCAAACCGACGCTTCCGTTTTGGCGCCAGCCGCTTTCAAGCAGCCCAACCGTATCTACATTGAGAACGGCAGGATCGCTAAAGCGGTCGCTGATACCCAGAGCATCCAGCTTGACCCGGATAAATCCACCGGATCCCTCTACTTTATTCCGCTCACTAAAGAGCAGTCTTCGATTTTTATCATTAGCGAAAGCGGAGAAACGCATGCCGTAACGATTTCTCCTAAAGAACGGCTGATCGCTCAGACAATCGCGCTGAAGGACACCAAGCTGCCGAATCCCCGTTCTCAACTTTCTTCTAATGATCAGAGCGCTCTTCCTTATGAAGAGCGTGTTCAAAGAATCCTGAGAGCGATTCCGTCGCTCTCTCATGAGCATGCGGAAGTCCTTAAAGGCACGATCACGGACGGCTACCTGATCGGAAATCCGATAGCCGCCTGGCGTCTCCTCAGTTTAAGACTCGAGCGCTACCACTTAATGAATCAGACGAAGGAAACGCTGCAAATCAGGGAAGCTGATTTTTACCGCCGCGGCGTTGTCGCGGTCGCGACCGAAGCCACGTCTCTTAAACCCAAGGCTTCAGCGGATCTGTGGATTATCAGAGAGGATGCGCCATGAGCAGCTTCTCAGAAAAAACAGAAAAGTTCAAGCAGTACAAAACCATTGTGATCGCGATTCTCCTCGCAGGCGCGGTCATCTACGGCGTGACTTCCTGTACTGAGAAAAAGGATGAAAAACAGCCTAAAGGCAAAACCACGTCCACTCAGATTTCTATGGCACCGAGCCAGAACGAATACGAGCGGCATCAGGCCGTCTATAACGAGCGTCTGATGCGCTTGGAAAAAGAAAGCCGTGACGCTAAAAATCGTGAAGCGCAGCTTGAAAAAGACAAGCGACGCCTAGAAGAGCGTCTTGCCGCCTTAGAGCGCGGATCTAAATCCGGAGCTAAGACGCCGATCACTCACGAATCCAAGGACGGCTGGCCGCCCGCGGACGTGATTGGCAAGATACCTTCCTCTAATAGTCCCGTCAGGAAAGGCTTTGAAAGCGGCGCAGCTGGTTCTGCCGCGTCCCGGCGCTACATTGCGCAGGGCAACGCTAACCCTTCTGAGAAGGCGCCTCGTTTAACGGTCGTCAGTTTTGAGGGAGCGAATTTAAAGGACTCCGCGGTTATTGGTAAAAGCGAAAAGGACGCCCGCTCAAAACCCCTGATGTATCTTCCGAGCGGCACTTTTGCGCAGGCAAGACTTCTAAACGGCGCGACCGCTCCCACGCGAGGTCAGGGATCCGGGAACCCGGTACCGATCCTGCTGGAACTCACCGATTCCGCGGTGATGCCGAACCTCTATAAGGCCGGCATCAAACGCTGCTTCGTGACTGCTAATGCTACGGGAGAATTGGCAAGTGAACGCGTACTGGTTCGGCTCGATAGGCTTTCCTGTATTGATGAGAACGGCGGCGCCGTGGATAAGAAGGTTCAGGGATACGTTTCGGGCGAAGACGGCAAGACCGGGCTTAGGGCCCGTTTGGTGACAAAGAGCGGCCAGGCGATCGCCAACGCGCTCTTTACCGGCACGCTCGCGGGTCTTGGCAAAGCCGTGTCTCTCGCCAGCGAAAACTCCACCACGTCGATTACCGGCACGATCTCCACCACTGTCACTAACCCCTGGCGGG
>Ga0137298_10599_pt1 | contig 27628 bp, 22 predicted proteins | sample RamsorincwithD2O_2_FD_97182 | JGI IMG/M metagenome (GOLD analysis project Ga0137298, IMG submission 97182) | Mouse cecal microbial communities from Vienna, Austria - Glucosamine amended with D2O | ecosystem: Host-associated > Mammals > Digestive system > Large intestine > Cecum | place: Austria...
TATTGACGGACTGAGATGCGCCAAATAAAGACGTATCGTCATCTTCGTAAAGTCCGCAACCGGCTTCGGTTTTCCTTCCTGACATCCCAAGAAACCTGTATCAGTTGGGCTGATTTTCTGTGATATCGACTGCCTTGTATGTAATGAGGTTTCGCCTACAAATTGTATAGATTGTTGTATGTATTAAAAGATAAATCCACCGTAAACTTGTGATTTACAATGGATTTAATGACTTGGTTTGCGGAGAGGGAGGGAATATAACCGATATAATCACAGTTAATCATATATTGTTAAATTACCCTGATAATAAGGATATTACAAAGAGTAGCTAAAATAAAATTTCTTGGAAAATATTTGCATATCTCAAAAATTGGGTGTAATTTTGGGTGTAGATTTTAAAACACGTCAAGATGAATCTGAAACGAAATATCACCTTTCAGCTTGAATCCCGCAAGAAAGCTGGGCAGCCTATAACTGAAAACGTACCCATCAGGATGAGGGTCGTTTTCAGCGGCAAACGTATTGAGTTTACAACGGGCTATCGTATTGACGTTGCCAAATGGGACAGCGAGAAACAGCGAGTAAAGAACTCTTGCACTAATAAGCTAAAACAATCGGCAAGTGAGATCAATGCTGAATTGAATCGGTTTGATGCCATTATTCAGGATATCTTTAAGGAGTACGAGCTTCAAGGAACAATGCCTACCGTTGATGATGTGAAACTGCTTTTTAATTCCCGGATTGCCCTGAAGCAAGATGAAGAACCGCAGGAAGAGATAGCTGTACCTCAAAAATCATTCTGGGAAATATACGATGAATTTACAAAAGAGTGTGGTAGGCTGAACGACTGGACACCGGCAACCTTCGGAAAATTTAATGCTCTTAAGAATCATCTCTTGAAATTCAAGAAACTAAACTCTTTTGAATACCTCACGGAGAAGGGACTTAATGACCTTGTTGATTTCTTCCGTAATAAATGTAATATGCTTAATAGTACTATTGGGAAACAGCTTGGTTATCTCAAATGGTTCTTGAAGTGGGCTGCTAATAAAGGCTACCACACAAATATGGCTTATGCCGCATTCAGTCCAAGATTAAAGAATACACAGGCAAAAGTAATTTTTCTGAATGATGAGGAATTAGATAAAATCAAGTCTTTTCAGATACCGGAAACAAAGCAGTATCTTGAAAGAGTCCGTGATGTTCTGATATTTTGCTGCTACACCGGATTGCGTTATTCCGATGTCGCAAACCTCAGGCGAAGCGATGTCAAGGAAAATCATATCGAGGTGACTACTGTCAAGACTGCTGATAGCCTTATTATAGAATTGAATCGCCATAGTAGAGCAATCCTTGAAAAACACAAAGATGTCGCTTTTGAAGGCGACAAGGTGCTTCCAGTTATAAGCAATCAGAAGATGAATGATTATATCAAGGAACTTGGAAAACTCGCAGGAATAGATACTAAAATCCGAATCACACAGTATAAGGGACACGATAGGATAGATACCATATATCCTAAGTATGAACTTCTTTGCACACATACAGGACGAAAAACCTTTATCTGTAAGGCTCTTTCATTAGGAATACCGCCAAACGTAGTAATGAAATGGACGGGGCACAGTGATTACAAGGCAATGAAGCCTTATATCGACATTGCCGACAGCATCAAAGTTAATGCAATGAGTCGTTTCGACTGACTCCCTGTGCGTTATAGATATATTATGAGATTTTTTTTGTTAATTTTGCCATATGAACGAAAATACCCCTATACCACTTGCGCCATCATCGCAAGACAATGAAATAATACTTTACCAACCGGATTCAACCGTAAAGCTTGAAGTCCGTCTGGAGAATGAGACTGTGTGGCTGACACAACAGCAGATAGCTGATTTGTTCGGCACTAAACGTCCTGCCATAACGAAGCATCTTGCCAATATTTATAAATCAGGTGAATTGGAGGAGAATAGCACATGTTCCATTTTGGAACATATGGGTAACGATGGCACCCAACGCTATACCACAAAGTATTATAACCTTGATGCTATATTATCGGTGGGATATAGGGTAAACAGCAAAAATGCAACCTTATTCCGTCAGTGGGCTAATAAGGTGTTGAAGGAATATCTACTTAGAGGTTACAGTATCAATCAGCGATTGATGCATATGGAAAATCGGATTGATCACAGGCTTTCCGAACATGATTTTCAGATAAAGGAGCTGAGCAATCGAATGGATTTCTTTGTTCGGACGTCGCTGCCCCCTAAAGAAGGAATCATCTATGACGGGCAGATATTTGATGCTTATACCCTTATGTGCGACCTCATACGCAGTGCCAAGAACCGTATCATCATTGTGGATAACTATATCGATGATTCAGTATTTCGACAGCTTGACAAGCGAGCCACAGGAGTGTCAGCCACTATCTATACTCCTTCAATAAGCAGGACACTGCGTCAGGATTTGGAGCGTCATAATGCTCAATACGCTCCGATTGAAGTAAAGACATTCCGTAGGGCTCACGACCGTTTCCTTATCATAGATGATACTGTCTATCATGTCGGAGCCTCATTCAAGGATTTAGGGAAGAAGCTGACGGCCTTCTCCAAAATGGAGATAATGACAGCTGACGAATTTATAGCTTATCTGGAGTCGTAAAGACAAGTTTAAGAAAATTTCAAGCAATATTCAGAATAGTAGTCGGGATATTACCTGACAACCACTGATACCACTCAAAAAAAATTGGGTGGTATTTTCGTTGTTACTAATAATAAGAGATTTATAAAGATATTTTATTTAAGTCACCACCTCCTTGCCACTCATTATCAGGAGTAATTTTGCAGTGTCGACAGCAAACAAATACAATCCCCGGCGCCGGGACTAACAACTCAAAATTATTCCTAAATATGAAAATTGAAAACCTTTTGAACAAGCCCCTGTGGCAGATGACAGGCGAGGAATTCATGTTCCTTTCGAAGTCAGCAACAAGTGACAGTGCTCCCCGGCAGCCTGAGGTTACGGTGGATGCCTCCTCTCCTAAATATGTATATGGTCTATCTGGTATCGCTCAGCTGTTCGGGTGTAGCATACCGACAGCCAACCGTATCAAGAAAAGCGGTAGAATCGACAAGGCGATAAAGCAGATCGGACGCAAGATAATCGTGGATGCCGAGCTTGCCCTTGAACTTGCGGGACTCAAAACCGGAGGCAGAAGATGATGGACGAACGTAGAACCCCGATTCTCACAGCCGAGGCTGCCATAGAAATGTGGCATGCCTCACGGCTGAGCGTCACAAAGACTTATGAAATGTCACCGGAAATAATCAAGGCTAATAATTCAGTCATTGGAACTCTCGGCAATTTCAGTGCCTCAATCGGAAAAGCCAAAAGCAAAAAGACCTTCAACGTATCGGCGATTGTGGCCGCTGCCCTTATGAACGGCACTGTGCTGAGATATACCGCATCACTACCTGATGACAAACGACGTGTGCTTTATGTTGACACCGAGCAGAGTCCATATCACTGTCAGAAGGTGATAAAGCGCATACTGCGCATGTGTGGTCTACCTGAAGATAAAGACCATGAGAATCTGGAGTTTCTTGCCCTGCGCAAGTATTCTCCGGAGGAACGGATCGAGATAACCCGTCAGGCGATCTACAATCTCCCTGATGTCGGTCTTGTAATCATCGATGGCATACGTGATTTTGTGTATGACATAAACAGCCCAAGCGAATCAACCAAGATAATCACACTGCTCATGCAATGGACTGACGAGAGGCAGATCCATATACATGTCATTCTCCATCAGAATAAGGGCGATGAAAACGCGAGGGGACATATCGGTACGGAACTTAACAACAAGGCTGAGACAGTGCTCCTTATTGAGAAGGATTCGCAGAACCATGACATAAGCTGTGTGAAAAGCGTCCATATCCGCGCTATGGATTTCGAGCCTTTTGCATTCCGAATCAACAGCGATGCTCTTCCTGAACTGATGGACGGTTATGTGATAGGCAACCGGGAGGGTGGCAAATCCAAACGGCAGAAATTTGACCCTTACTCCGACATATCTGAACAGCATCACCGGATTGCCCTTGAAACTGCTTTTTCCAAGCAACCGACCTACGGCTATAATGAACTGACCGAAGCCCTTAAGGAGGCATACGCGCTTGTAGGCATTCGTCTCAGCAACAATAAGGCCTCTGACCTTATATCAATGCTGAAATGCAAGCGGATGATTGTGCAGGACAGTTCAAGGAAGTATTCCTACAATCCGGACTTCGTGTATTAGCCTACAGCTTTAATTTATTTCGGGAGGCGTATATTATGGGGTAAACCAAAGTATCAGGAGAATTAAGGGTGACGGCAGTCAATGGTTGCCGGGAAACTGACAGGGCTTGCCCTTGTTATAGCCCATTATAACTACTCCGCTTCGCTTCCGTAGTTGTGGGCTCTCCCGAGGGGCTTAAGGCGCTGCCCTAAGAACCCGCAATGGCTCTGCCCTTGACCCGGTCGAGGCGTTTCACCCCCGACACCCCCGAGCAGGAAGTGACCCTCTACCTGCACCCTCCGCTTAGGGCGTTCACCCCTAAGGACCCATCGTCGGGAGTGACCCTCTCCCGACACCCTCCGCTCAGACTCTTCGTCTGAGAACCCGCGATTATGAATGACAAAATTCCCTTACGGACTTATGAAGACAGGTATAAAGTTCAAGCCCTGTAACGTAGGCACTGCCGAGGCGCACAACCGCCGCGACAGAGCCTACTGCGAGGCGGTTGCCCGGAAGTTCGGGCACACATACTTCTGGGACGAGTACCGCCACCTCAATCAGAGCTGGCGCAACCCGTCCTATGCAAAGCCTCTGCCGGAGCTGCTTGAAGACATGAAGGTGCTTGTTAAGCAGAAGACGGGACGCGCCATGCAGTGCAAGCCCGTAGAGACCACCGACCGCAAAACAGGTAAGAAAAAGACACGATCCGGCTGTTCCGCCATACGCGAAGGGTGTCCCCCGATAAAGCCGGACACACGGATCGAGGATTTCGAGCCGTTCGTCAAGTGGCTCAATAGCTATGGCATTTCGGTTATCAGCATTGACCTCCACCATGACGAGGGACATGCCGACCCCGACACTGACGACCTGAGGCAGAACCATCACGCGCACATCATTGTCGACTGGCTCAACCATGAGACCGGAAAGACTGTCAAGATCGACAGCAACGTGTGCAAGGAGATGCAGACCGTCCTTGCCGAAAGCCTCGGAATGGAGCGGGGAACGCCAAAGGAGGACACCGGAATCGAGGGGCTGTCGGCTATCGAGTACAAGGAGAAGATGGCAACGGCACATGTCAGGCAGTTGAAGCAGGAGCAGCAAGAACTTGAGAACCGTAAGTCCGAATTGCTCAAAGAACAGAAGTCCAAGGAAACGGAGATAGCCGAACTTGAAGTCCGGCGGATCGAGAAGCAGAGAGCCCTCGATGCCGAGAGCGGCAGCGCGTTGAAGAGCGGCCTCGCTAACATATTCGGCAAGGGGAAATATGCAGAGATACAGCGTGAGAACGTCCGGCTGCAGTCGGAGATCGAGACCGCAAACATTGAGCGAGACAAGGCTCTGGTAAGGGTGGAGGAAATGGAGGAGCAGGTGGCGCAGATACCGAGGCTCGCCGAGGAACGCGCCCTAACCCTCACTTCTTCCCTTCAGTCGCGGTATGACGCACTTTCTAAGGAATACCGCTGTCTTGAAAGTTCATCAGCCACAAGAATAGAGAGGCTTGAACGTGAGAAGTCAGAACTTCTCGCAAGGCTTAAGGCTATGCTCGATATGTTGCACGAGAAGCTTAAGGAGGCTGTCAGGGCATTTATGGAGTTCTCCAAGTCGGTGTTAAGGGAGTTCAGCATACGGCACAGGGACACGATTGTGGAGTACCTTGCCGACAATCCCGATGTCAGGAACGCGACCCACACCATGAAGGTGTTTGCACGCCCATTCCTTGATAACCGACAGTTCGACAAAGGGAGCAAGGAGTTGGATCGCCTGACCTCCAATTTCCCTTCTGTCCTGGAGGAAGTGAACCGGACGCAAAGCCGGGGGTTCAGACGGTAAATCACCATTCTCTGAAAGAATTACTAAAACATGAAAAAAAATTAGTAACTTTGTATTTTGAATCTGTAAATAAAAACAAAATGGTTACTTTGAAATCCAAAACAGCCAAAGTTATTTTTGCTGTAATTGCTTGCTTCTTGGTAAATTCGCTCTGGGGGAATGCATGGCATGTGTATGTTTTGCTTAAAATTCAGGGTGGTACTATACTAAGTTCATTTGTAAGAGACCTTGTAATGGCGATCGCTGTGTTGTTGGGAACTTTTATTGTCATTCAGCCAAAAGAAATTTGTTCTTTCCTTGGTCTCAATTCCAACTTCTTCAAAGGTTTCCTTGTCGCAGTGCTTTCTGTATTACCGTTATATATAGTTTTCCCTATAATCGGGTCTATAAATCCTGACCTTACTCTGTCACTAATAATAAGAAAAGGCTTATTCCCTGGATTTATTGAAGAATTCTTGTGCAGGGCGTTCATGTTTGGTTTATTCTTTAGATATGCAAAAGTTGGTTTTATATGGGCTACGCTTCTACCTGCTGTTTTATTTGGACTTGCACATACATATCAGGGATATGACTTAGTTTCAAGCTTGGCAGCTTTTGGAGTTACATTTATAGGAGCATTCTATTTCAGTTGGATGTATGCTGCTTGGAACTTTAACCTATGGGTCGTATTCGGGCTTCATTTTTTGATGAATGCTGCATGGGTCATATTTAATGTAACGGGAACTGAAGTGGCAGCAGGCGGCTTAATATCGAATATAGTTCGTATTATAAGTATGGCTTTAGCAATTGGAATCACAATTTACTATCATAAGAAAAAAGGAGAGAAAGTTTTTGATTATCCTATTTGGTCTTTCTAAATGACCTACTATATATCATATTTCGGACTTTACATTCATTATAGTGTAAAGTCCTTTTTTATCCCGTCAATACAAGTAAAGAAAGATATAAAAAACACCCTTGCAAGGGAAACCACTCGACCCGATTTATTCTGGGGTTAGGCGCACGTTACACCTTTCTTATTCGTTATAGTTATATAATTACAACATTGACAATGAAAGAAATCTCCCAATTCATACCAGAACTTAGTTCCGCCTGCAAGATATATTCCGGAGTAATCTCCGGAAGTGGCATCGCCTGTGAAGATGCCTTGACCTTGGTTGCTATTATCAATTCTTTCCCTTCTGTTCACGATGTAGAATCTGGAATAATGGACTTGGTTCTGAAAGCACCAGCGGAGCGTATGGAGATTGTTCTTAAAAGTCTACATACCGATTTAGACAAAATTGTAACGCTATATAATGATAACAGCATCTACTATGATCGTAGGGATTTGAGATTTCTTTGGGACAAACCGTTGTCATACGTCGATAAGGATATTCAAGCCCAACAAAAGAAAACACAGGCAGCAAGCGACGAACTAAAAGAAGCCTCTAATTCGTATGAAATGACTCCGTTCAATGGTATGTCGAAAGATGAAGCAGCCGTGTTGGAACGAAGGGTAGACAAGCTGACAGCAGAATACCAAAAGGAGAAAGCGAAGCTTCAAAACTTTTACGCAAAGCGGAAAAGCCTCGAAGAGGAAAGATGGAGTGTACCGACCGATATTTTCAGGCTAATATATCTTAAATGCAATGGTCTACTGCCTGTCATAGAAAAATACTATAATAAACCTGTAGAAAAGAACAAAGAACAGTCCGAACGGACTGAAGTGTATTTATCAATGTCGCTTTTGGTGTCCGTCCATGAGCTCTGTAATGGACGGCAGTTTGAAGATATGGCAGCCATTGATTTTTGCCATGCACTTAACCTGCATCAAGCCTCCAAGCCTTTGGAGGTTTGCAAGAATGAGAAAGTAAGAGTTTGCTACCTCATCCATCAGCTAAGCGAAAAGATTGATAAAGGTATGCGCAGCGAGTGGATTGGAGCCATGCTCCGGAATACAGGCATTGAACAAGAATATTACCGTTCAAAATACCGTGAACCCATAAGCGATCCACCAAGCAAAAAGAACAAGGAATTTGCAGAAGCCTTAAAAGAAATCCTAGGCTGACGCTTTACTTTATCATCGTACCTTATATATACGGCTCTAAACTAAAGTGGGTGTAGAGCCGTATTCCTTCTTTTTGGAAGGAACAAAAGGGAGAATAAAAATTTTTATTCCCTTCTTTTCTCCCTTTAAGCCCCAAACAAAACACCCAATCTCACGCCCAAAACTGGGTGTAAAATTGGGTGTATATATAACAAAAGCCTGATAATCAGGCTTTATCGCGGAGAGAGAGGGATTCGAACCCCCGGAGGTGTTACCCTCAACGGTTTTCAAGACCGCCGCAATCGACCACTCTGCCACCTCTCCATGCTCGCTTCAAGTATCGGCTTCGCGCCGTTCCTATCCGTTTGCGAGTGCAAAGTTACAACCTTTTTTTTATTCTTGCAACTTTTTCTTGATTTTTTTACAACTTTTTATTTTTTATTCTCCTCAAACCTCTATATATCCATTGTTTATATTAATTTTGCAGTCCAAATTTTTTCTGATTTATGGATAGCAATAAATTCAAAGGACATGCAGCCATGACGGGTGCTGAGGTGCTATGGGGCGTAAGCGCACCGCTTGGCAAGGGTGTGCTCATGGCCGGAGTGTCGCCTCTCTTACTCACAGACTGCCGAATGATCGGGGCCGCCATTCTGTTCTGTATTATATCTCTTTTCGTAAAAAATGAGAAAGTGTCGCCGAACGATCTTCTCAAGATGTTTTTCGCCTCACTCTTCGGCATTGTAATCAACCAATCCTGCTTCATATGGGGGCTTAGCCTCACTTCCCCGATCAACGCATCGATTATAACCACATCGCTTCCAATTCTAACAATGGTGCTCGCCGCTATTGTGCTCAGAGAGCCTATCACAAAACTAAAAGTTAGCGGGGTTTTCTTAGGGGCGGTCGGAGCCCTGATTCTCATCTTTGGCGGCCACAGCAACGAATCATCGGGATCACCCGCAGGCGACATACTCGTGATCTGCGCTCAACTAAGTTTCACCCTCTACCTCGTGATGTTCAAAGGACTGATATCGAAATACTCCCCTATCACTCTTATGAAATGGATGTTCACTTACGCATCTATTTGCATCATTCCATTCACATACACTGAGTTTACGTCTCTGAAACTCGAATCGCTGTCGGCATACGCCATCTGGGGAACACTCGGAGTTGTGGTGGGACCAACTTTTCTAAGCTATCTTCTGCTCTCTCTCGGGCAACGCAACCTCAGGCCCACAGTGACAGCGATGTATAATTACCTCCAGCCTATTGTGGCATCAATAGTGGCAGTAGCCGCCGGCCTTGGCGTATTCTCTTTCACAACAGCCATCGCCATACTGCTTGTGTTCTCCGGCGTCTTTCTTGTGACCCGAAGCAAAAGCCGCAAAGATCTAATCAAAGAACAACACCCCTCAAACAATCAATCTTGAGACATCGGTCATTTAAGATTCTTTCGGATTGTCTTTAGGAGCTCTCCGTCCGGAGTATCGCCGGAATAGTCCCAAAACATAATCCCCCCGAGGCCATTTTCGTTAACATATCTGCATTTCTGAGCCAACGATTCAGGATTGTCATAGCATATCACCATCTCTCCTTTATCGTCTGCCACATAAGGCACTTTAGCCACATCGTCAAAGACAACGCGATACCCCTTTATTTTCTTAATTTCGTCATAGTCTATAAAATCAGGGAACACGCCTGCCTTGCCATGACCGTAAAAAGGGACTCCGAGCACCAGTTTCGATGTCGGCACACCTGATTCCATATGAGCCCTTATCCCTTCGTCTGCAGTCATATCACCACTAAGCGGCGAGCGATATAACGCTGAATGATGGCTCGGAGGACGGTTAAGGTCATAGGCCATCACATTCACAAAGTCCACATATTGCATCATGGGCTTAAACTCATAGAAACTCACGGTTGCAGGCGATGCAAGAGTCAGCAGTTTGTCTGCGCCTATTGCCTCGCGTATGTCACGCATTAGCAATATATAGTTGTCCTTGTCTTCAGGCGAGCTTGAAATGCCGGCCACACTGCTTCCGGGATACTCCCAGTCGATATCGACCCCATCCAAGCCAAACTCATCTATCACTCGTTTGCAATCTTTTGCAAACGCCTTACGCTTTTCTGCGTCTGCCGCCATCTCACTGAAATTGCCGCTTCCCCAGCCTCCTACCGAAAGCTGCACCTCCAGATTTTTGTTTCTCTTTTTCAATGCCGCGACATCTCTGAGCCTTGAAGGATTGTCAATCCTTATACCGTCGAATGAGTTATTTACATGGCCGAACGCATAATTAATATTGGTGAGCGACTTCGGATTAGGCATATCTTCACTCCACGAGGTGACATAACCCACAATTCTCTTATCGCCCGCCTCTGCCAAAGCCGATGAAAATAGCATAAACGCCAACACTGATAATACTTTGAACACGATTCTATATCCTGTTCTGAATCCTGTCAAATTTTTCATCTTGATATAAGTTCTAAAAGACGCTCCATCAGATCTCGATTATTGCTCAGGCGCGGCACCTTGCGCTGGCCGCCGAGTTTATGGCTTCCGGCGCTTTTCAGCCATTTGTCAAAAAGGCCGGAAGGCGCCGTCAGCACCTCGGGAGGGTCAAGAAATATCGTGTGGCTGCGTTTTGCATCATAGTCAGAATTCAGCTTACGAAGCTCCTCATCGAGAATCATCGCAAATTTATTATTGTCTTCAGGAGTCTTCTCCCATTCTATAAGCCACTGGTGACGCCCCTTCTTTCCGTCTGACGCAAAGACAGGCGCCGCAGTATAATTCAATATTGACGCACCGCAACGATCGCATGCCGCAGCCATGCCCCTTTCTGCATTATCTTCTATAAGCTCCTCGCCGAACGCATTGATAAAGCTCTTTGTGCGCCCTGCTATACGGACCTTCACGGGAGATGTCTGCGTCACTCTCACCGTGTCGCCGAGATGATAACGCCACAGGCCGTTGCTTGCGCTTATAATCATCTCATAGACCACACCCTTCTCAACCTCCCATATAGGGCGAGGTCGCTTGTCATCACCCTCTACCGGGATAAACTCATAGAATATGTCCCTGTCTACAATCAGCAGCATCGACCCGTCGGAAAAATCATTCTGCACTGCAAAAAAGCCTTCCGAAGCATTGTAAGTCTCAAGGAAATGCATCTTCGCGGGATCGGTGATGCGACGGTATTCGTCCCGGTATGGCTCAAATGATATGCCGCCATGAAAAAACACCTCAAGATTCGGCCATACTTCCGATATATTGTCTACACCCTTGGCCTCCATTATTCTCCTTATCACTGTCAGAAACCACGACGGCACTCCTGATATGTTGGTGACATCCCTGTTACATGCCGACCTCACAAGCGCCGGAAGCTTTGTCTCCCAGTCGGGCATGAGGGCAGTCTTCTTGTCGGGAATCCTTACAAAATTTGCAAACGGGTTTATGCGGTTGATAAGAGTGGCGCTAAGGTCGCCTATATGCACCTTGCCGGGGCCTATTCCCAATGTGTTGGAGAAAGAGCCACCCAATATGAACCCTTTCCCGGCAAACATACGGCTCCCGGGCACAAGACGCAAATAGTGGGCCACAGTGTCGGCTCCACCTCTATAATGATTCCCGTTGAGCGAGTCGCGGGTTACAGGTATATATTTCGACTTGCCTCCTGACGTGCCCGACGACTGGGCGAAATCCCTGCACACTCCTCGCCAAAGCACATCCTTCTCCCCCCTTATCATTCTCATCACAAGGGGGCGCACATCTTCATAACTTATCAACGGCACACACGACGCGTAGGCGCCATAGACGTTGCCGCTGCTCTTTATAGAAGAGAAATCGTAAGTCTTGCCATATTCAGTGTGAGCGGCACGCTCAAGGAGCCTGCGCAACACGCTGGCCTGAAGCGAATCGGAGTCGCTTCTCCAGGAGTCTGTGCGTTCCGCAAGTTTCACAAAACCGGGTCTCACTATGGGAGTGAAATCTATTTTCATCTCTGAACGTGGAATTTCTGTGATTTAATCTTTCTTATCTGCCATATAAGCATTGATGTAGTCACCAAGGTCGCAGCAAGGTCGCTTATCGGATAACAGCACCACACGCCGTCAAGGCCAAAATGCGGAGGGAGGATAAGGAGAAGCGGTATCATAAAAATTATCTGACGTGTGAGCGAGAGAAACACAGCCTTGCCGGCCATGCCGAGCGACTGAAAAAAGTTTGTGCCGACAATCTGGAAGCCAACCATCCAGAACGTCACTGTGGTGATTCTGATGCAGTTCACGGCACACTGTATCTGAGTCTCGTCCTGCATAAACATGCTTGCAATCACACGCGGATTGAACGCGCCGAGAAGACTGCCTATAGTGGTGACAACCACCGCGCTTCCGGCCGCGAGCCAGAGAGTCTTGAAAAGCCTGTCGAAACGGCCGGAGCCATAGTTATAGCCAAGAATAGGCTGCATCCCCTGGCATATGCCGATCACGACCATCACAAAAATAGTGACAAATCGATTGAACACCACAACTGAGGCTATGGCATTGTCGCCGCCATACTTCAGCAATGAGTTGTTGACAATGGCATTAATCATCGAGCCTGCCACATTTATGAGAAACGGGGCCATGCCTATGTATAGAATAGACTTAATCACCGGCCAATTGAACTTAAATGTGCCTCTCACGAAATGAAGCTCGCTCTCCTTCTTGAAGAAATGGCTCATGACAAAAAATGCCGTCACAAGCATAGATATATCGGTGGCTATGGCAGCACCCTTTATTCCCCATTTGAATCCGAACAAAAACAACGGGGCCAGAATCATGTTGAGCCCTGCTCCTATTAGATTTGTGTACATGGCTTTCCCGGGATACCCCGTGGCGCGCATCACATTGTTGTAGGAGAATGTCAGGTTCATCAACACCATTCCGGGCAGAACCCACATCAGGAACTCTCGCGCATACGGCAGAGAGTTTGGCGAAGCCCCGAACATTTTCAATATCGGAGTCAGAAACACGGCAAAAACAGTTATATAGGCCAGACCTATCAACACCGTGAGCTGCACGGAGTTGCCAAGAATGACCTCTGCCATTCGCTTGTCGTCCTGCCCCATAACGATGCTCACCCTTGTGGCCGAGCCTGCACCTATAAGCATACCGAGAGCCGTGGCAAGATTCATGACAGGGAATGTCACTGCAATTCCGCTCACCACATTCGGGTCGTCGATCGCATGACCGATTACAATTGAGTCGATGATATTATAGATAGACATCACGACAGTGCCAACCACTGCCGGGAGGCTATATTTGAGCAGCATGCGCCATATGCTTGCGGTGCCCAGTTCTTTTAATCTGTCGGCGTTGCCTGTTATTGCCGTAGCCATATATAGTTTATTGGAATATTACAAAATTATGCGCCATGCCCGGAAGAGGCATAATTCTCACACAGCCGGCACACAGTGTCGGAGATGCAAAGTTACTAATTTTCCCACCCTCTACCAAATCAACGTTTCTACACTATTTTAGGTTTTGCCTTCGCGTCTTGACAGAATTAGGATAACTTTTATTAACTTTGCATGATTAAACCATCTGCTATGCGATTCCGACTAATCATTATCTCGCTCTTTTTTCTATTGTCAGGGCTCTATTCCACTATGTCTGCGCAATTAATTCCTGTAGAAGACCAAAAGGAGTTTGTTGACTCACTGAAAAAAGAACTTGACTACGGCCCCTATTTCGGGCTTTACAAAGACAATTATTTCACCGTGGGCACCGCCCCTTTCAGGAAGCCGACAGCAATGAATTCTGATGTGAAATTTCAGATTTCGCTTGCAATACGACTGACCGACACTGTGCTGCCGTGGGATTCTTTTGTGTTTCTTATGTACACACAAAAGACCCTTTGGAATGTCTTTCAAAATTCAATGCCGATGCGCGACCTTAATTTCAACCCGGGAATCGGCTGGTCAAAACCTTTTTTCAACAAAGACCGTTATGTTGGTAAACTCACGCTCCTTGTGGAGCATGAAAGCAACGGACGCGACGGCGACGAATCGCGAAGCTGGAACAGAATCTCTATATACGGTTCTACTATAATCGACGAATGGCTGATGGTGCACGCAAAGTTCTGGATTCCTGTCATTGACGGAATGAACAATAAGGACATACTTGACTATTGCGGAATATATCAGCATGGAGTGGTCATAACAACCCCCAACAAGAAATTCTCGTTTGGAATAACCGGCGTGAAACGCAAGGGCTGGAATCTGAATTTCAACACCATATTTGATTTCAGCTGGAGGGTGCATGAGAAATCCAACCTTAATCTCTTCGCCCAGTATTACAACGGCTACGGAGAGAACCTCCTCGACTACAACCAGTTCCATTCACGTCTTCGTGTCGGAATAATCTTTAAACCCAAATTCTTCTCTGAATTTTAATGACACCGGCAAACATGGCAGAACACTTTGTCCCCATTTTCGGAAACTATATCTCAACACCGGCCTGGATATGCCTTGCCATATCGGTAGCCGCAGCCGTTATCGCTCTCCTCACGCGGTTCATACCGATCTGGAAAACTGCGCGTGTTGCCAAGGCACAAGACCCGGAATCCGACTTCTTATCGTTCGAAAACGCAAAAAACGTTCCAATGGTGTCGGTGATTGTCTACACAATTTCCACCGAAGACATCCTGCTCGAATATCTTGACAAGATAATGAATCAGGATTACCCAGACTATGAAGTGATTCTCGTGAACGAAGGGGGCTACGAAGTGACTGCCTCATTGGCTGAAAGACTTCAGCAGCTATACCCCGAGCGCCTTTATGTCACTTTTATCCCACCGGAATCACACAATCTCAGCCGGCGAAAACTCGCTCAGACAGTGGGAATGAAGGCGGCAAAAGGAGAGATAGTGCTGACAACCAGTTCTAATTGCATAATCCCCTCAAATTCATGGCTATCGCTCATGATGCAGCCATTTGGCGCAAATTCTGACACCGACATAGTGCTTGGCTATTCACACATCGAATTCGATAACCTTCACGGCATAGGAAAATGGTATAAGGAATTTGACTCCACTCTCACCGCATGCCAATGGATAGGAGCGGCTGTCAACCATCACCCCTACCGTGGCGACGGTTTTAATCTGGCTTTCAGAAAGCGACTGTTCTTCGAACAGAAAGGATATTCCAAGACCCTTCATCTAAAGAACGGCGACGACGACCTGTTCATAAATGAGATAGCAACCAGCACAAATACCGACGTGATGATTTCTCGCGACGCAATCCTCACCTATGACTGGGGAGAATCAGGCAACAGGGTGCATTCTGAACTTAAAGATCGTTATCGCTTTACATCCCGGCTCCTACCCAAAGCGCCTTTCCTCAAAGCGGGTGCCGGGTCATTGATGCAATGGGTGTGTGTGGCATCGGCTGTGACAGGGGCTGTGATCGAACTTCCCGATCTCCTCCCCGCCGCTGTGGCGCTTGGCATAATCCTGATTTTCAACATAACAGAGATTCTTATCTATCGCAAGGCCGCCCGCGCACTCGGATCAGTATGCCTGTGGTGGTCGCTACCCATCTTCCTGTTGTGGCATCCTGTAGCCAACTGGCTGTCACGCCCGACTCGTAAGCGCAGACGCAAGAACTTCACATTCGACTGAAAAAAGTTATTGACAATTCCATCCCAAATTGTCAATAATTTCCACAAAACACTGAAAAGCAAGCAGGCGGCACATTGTGCCGCCTGCTTGCTTTTCATATTATGTTATGCCGGAATCTATGTCAATGAGTCTCCACTCTAACAGTTGGTGGAAGATCGCGGTTGCGTTTATCGCATTCCTCAACTATGGCATCAGCAAGAACCGAGAATGCAACAGCTTCCGGATTAAGAGATTCCGGAGTGCCTGTGAGAGAGTCAGCCATCAAGGCAGAAGTAGTAGGTGCTCCAATATCCGTCTTTTCACAGATATCGGCCACTAACGGAATCTGGACAAGCAGTCTGACTCCAAGTTTTTCGGCCAATCTAACTGCTCCTCCATTGCCAAAGATGTAATATTTTTCATCGGGATGAGACATAGGGGTAAACCATGCCATATTCTCTACCATGCCGAGAATAGGCACATTCACCTTGTCGCTCTTGAACATGGCAATCCCCTTCCGTGCATCGGCGAGCGCCACCTCCTGAGGTGTAGACACAACCACAACGCCTGTGATAGGGAGAGTTTGCACAAGAGTCAGATGAATGTCACTTGTGCCGGGAGGCATGTCAATGAGGAAGTAATCGAGCTCGCCCCACCATGCGTCGCTGATCAGCTGTTTGAGCGCATTGCTTGCCATTCCTCCTCGCCACAAGACAGGGCTGTCTTTATCTACCACAAAGCCGATACTGAGCATTTTCACTCCATATTTCTCTACCGGCTCTATCCAGTCGCGGCCATCATGATTCACCATGTAAAGCGGCTCATCCTCCACTCCAAACATCTTCGGCATCGACGGGCCGAAAATATCAGCATCAAGAAGGCCCACCTTATATCCTTTGGCGGCAAGCGCGATAGCTACATTGGCGGCCACCGTTGATTTTCCCACGCCGCCTTTGCCGGAAGAGATTCCAATAATGTTTTTCACCCCGGGCAAAGGATTTGCCGGCTTTTCAGCCACAGGCTTGCGATACTTCACAGCGATGTTGTCTTTAATCTCTACATCGGGAGAGACATAGGCGTTGATGGCTGCCTCTGCCGAACGAACCACACTGCGTATAAAAGGGTCGGTAGGCTTGTCGAATATCAGTGAGAACGACACCTTGTTGCCATCTATGCGGATGTCATCCTCTATCATGTCATTCTCGGCAAGGCTCTTGCCATTGCCGGGATATTTCACATTCTTGAGCGCATCAAGAATAAGATTAGGGTATAGAGTCATAGGGTTATATATTATACTGCCGCAATCAGCCGGCAATCAAATCCACAAATCTGTTTCTCTCATTGACACTCCTTCATGGGGGTGTGGCGAGGATAGGCGCGATAGTCATCCTTTTCTATGTCGTCGGAATTCGGCTCCATAAGATTATCAAACGAATGCGGACGCATCGATATGAGTTTTATCTTCTTGCCCCTTGAAAGCCATTGGCTTTCGTAATAGGTCTTGATAGAACTCACCGGGTCGGCCATCCCGCTCCCATATAGGTCGTCTGTAATAGCAACAATTTCAAACCCATTGAGTTCGGCAAGACGCCGTGTATATTCAAAAAGGAACGGCGAATCCGTTTTAAGGTTGATGATTCCTCCGGGCTTCAAAAATTTGCCATACATAGTGAGGAAACGTGTAGACGTGAGCCGCTTTCTGGCTTTCTGCATCTGTGGGTCGGGGAAAGTGATCCAGATCTCTTCCACCTCTGCGGGCGCGAAAAACTTGTCGATATTCTCGATTTCCGCACGCAGAAACGCAGCGTTGGCAATGGAGTTCTCCTCCACTTCCCTGGCGCCGCTCCACATTCTCGCCCCCTTGATGTCGACGCCTATATAGTTGCGCTGTGGATTCGACTTGGCAAGGGCAACAGTATATTCACCCTTGCCACACCCTAATTCGAGTGTTATAGGCCCTTCATTCTGGAAAAATGCTTCATTCCATTTTCCCACATACGGGAATCCTTCCGACAGCAGCACCTCCCTGGGATATTGAAGCGCACACCGGAACGTGGACATGTCAGCAAATTTTTTTAACTTATTTTTTCCCATAGTTTATGTCGTATCAGTCTATAGTGTCAGTTTTGAATAACGCCTCACACAACAGTAATTAAAACCTCCGGCAAGGCTTCCGGTGTCAGGGCATCATCACTGTGGCGGTACGCAAAGAACCCTCTGTGCTTGCCTTCACAATTAAAATCTTGTCGCCTATGCCCGACATGTCGATTTCAACCCTGTCTCCTGAATAAGAGCCGGAATGAACAACGTTACCATTGACTCCGTAAATCCATACTTCTCCCCCGGTTGCCGGCCATTCGACAACAATCATGTCTTTATGAGGATAAATGATAATTTCGCTGTCGGCCTCAACGCCTTCAATCTTCGACGGGCCGGCTATTATTTCAAAGCGGCTCCACAATGGGTCAGAAGCCCAGATGTCGTATGAATCAGGCGAGACGTAGAGAAAAACATCCTTTGTGGAAATACCCTCAAACGCATCATCCGCCACTGTCGGCAACGACGCGCCTAACAGGTTGGCATCTATGGCCTGAAGCCCTGTGCATCTCGCAAAAGCGCCTTCTCCTATGTGGTTCAGAGAACTTGAAAAGACTATATGCGAAAGATAAGACGACGAAAACGCGTAATCACCCACCGCAGTTGTCTTTTCCATTATCTCGCTAATCTTTAACACCTTCGATGAAGCCGCATACAATGTTGGCACTTCCCGCGGAGTCCCTTCCACTTGAGCAAGCAACGAATTCGACATAAGCACACCATCGCCGAATGTCGCACCCGGGTTGACAATAGCCTTTCTCATGCTTTTGATTCCTGACAAGGAGTAGTCGCCATAACTCACGGCCCCGGAGGCATCTATCGATGCAAGAGCAGAACCGGCAAACACCTCAGCCCCATCTATGGCCACGCCTTTCGGCAACGTTACATCTTTAAGCGAGGTGCATTTGGCAAATGCACAATCACCCACCGACACGAGTGCGGCCGGCCCGTGAAACGCCGCAAGTTTCGTGCATCCGTAGAAGGCATACGCCGACACCGTATGCAGCCCTTCCGGCAAAGCCACCTCTTCAATCATAGACGAGGCAAAAGCCCCTTCAGGAATAACCTCCACATTCGATGGCAGAGCCACATACTTCAGAGCCGAGCCAAAGAATATGTAATCCTTCAGTTCACCGTCAGCATAATATGAACGCTCACCGGGTCTGAACGATGGCATTGTGCATTCCACAATCTTCAGCCCGCTCATGTCAAGACGCGATATGTGGCCGGGAAGCGACATAAGAGCCGGGAAATCCCTCGCGTCAGCCTCCCCCTTGATCACAAGCACGCTGTCTTCCGCCGGAATGCCGCGCATACTTGCGGCCAGGCTGCCCGGAGTGATTTCTATTTCAGCGGCATGGAGCGTCATTCCCAATAACGGAACGGCTGCCACTGCGGCGAAGCATTTAAGGTTCATATAATTTTGTCGGTTTGGTAGTTTCATATAATTTTGAAGCTCTCGTCTGTCAGTTCACCACAAGTATCTTCCCTGCGGCAGCAAACTCCGTGTCGTTTTTCCCCGACGACACAAGCACATAATAGACACCGCTCGACACCCTCTTGAACTGATGGTTGGTCACATCCCACTTCACTTCCGAACCGTTGGCACGCCCGAGTTCTTTGACAATATTGCCTGACGCGTCTACAATCTTCACAATTCCACCGGAAGGCGCCCCCTCAATCGTGACATATCCCAGATAATCGGGGCGAACAGGATTCGGGTACACCTTTACCGACTCTTCACTTCCCGCCGAAGAGCTCCCTGAAAGAAAATACTCCACAAGACCCATACCCGTGGAAATCATCATGGAATTATTCGCAGGAATATACTCAAGCCCATATGTGGCATCATCCGGCATAGGGCTGTTTGAACTGTTAAACTCTCCTACAATCTCGCGACCGTCTGATGATGTGCATAACACGCCGCCTAATGTGGCAAACCATTTTCTGCCATTTCCGTCGCGGGTTATTTTATTTACAGACACTCCGTCGAGCAGATAGTCTGCAAGGTTAGTTCCGTCATTTCTGGCAATCTTAATTCTGGTGACTCTCGGAGATGATGAAAATGCCTGTTCAGGGTCAAGATAAAACACACCGCCGTCATGACCTATCCACACATTGCCGGTTGCAGGATCTTCCCACATACACCTGATATGGGTGGGAGATATCGAGCTCCCTTCCTGATCTACAAATTCGGTTTTTTTTATCACTCCAACAGTGTCATCCGACGAATCGAGAGGAGTGCCATTAGTGTCAATCACCACCAACGGGCTGTCATACTGGCCTGTGGTGTAGACAAGATAATTCCGGTTTGACGAATGCCGCAGCGGCAACAATTTGTCGATATTGTTGGGCAAGAAACCTTTTACCTCCAAAACCTTCGGCGCGACCAGCGACGTGGCAGACGATGTTGCTTTGCGGTCTTCCGGAGTCCAGCAATAAAGATATAGCCTTTCTGGGTTCTGATTGTCAAGGTCTATATACATCGTCCATAGATTGCCGTAATAATCAAACTCAGGAGCGGTGAACTGGCATCCCCACTTGTTTTTTCCTGTCTGATCAGGCACAAACTCCACAAAACCCGGAAGTTTGCTTCCCGTGTCAGACGGACGAGAAAGATGTATCACGTCGGAAGGGTCGGAAAGGTTAATTCGAGCCAATCCGTTGTACACCGACGTCATATATATTAAATCCGGATTGTCGGGATCAATTGCAAAACCGTTAGGAGAGCGCATCATTTTTGTCTGTTCCGGATTTGTGTATGCCGGCGACAGGTTGCTCCAGCGGCTATCGCGGTATGCACTAAGCAATGCAGGCGACGAATGGCTGTAACTGTCATTAAAGTTATAGTCATAGCCATAGTTCACAAGCATAAGCCCTTTCGATGGATGCACGAGCATGTGTGTTGAAATGAAAGGAGCCGGAGCATCCGGCAGCATATAGTCGCGGGTCATTGTCCAGGAAGTCCCGTCTGCACCCGGCTTGCCGCTTCTTATTCCTTTTCTGGCCATCCCTTGCCACACCTCCGACATGTCATAAGACCCGGCTGATATTCCGGTCTGCTCTTCAGGAAAATCGGTTGCGGAAAATTTGCCATCCGGAGTGAACTGATAAAGCCGTTTTGCCGATGCCATTGTCACTCCGTTCTTATTGTTCTCGGTGTTATAAAGTGTAGAGCTTGTCAAAATGGGAGTGACTGCTATTTTGCCATTTTGCAAAGATATGGAGCTGACCTCTCTTGCTTTATTCTTATAGGCAGCCACCAGACACATGTCGGCTGACAACGGCGCAAGAATATATGGTTTTTCAAGACTTGCAACCTTTTCATAATCGGAAAGCGACATACGGCGGTCTGAAGCCGGCGCTGCGATTATGTCATTGCCATGTATTGCCACTATAGTATCGCCGATTCGCGCCATCGACTTCAATGGCTCTCCATATATCCGGCTTTCCGAAATCTCGAATTTCTCGTCATTGAGCGCCACATATCCGAAATCTGTGGCAATATACACTCTGTCAAACTCAGGATTCACAGTAATCCCGTTCACATTCTTTGACTGATTTATCGTCGCAAGCCTGTAAGCCGGGCAATTCACCACATCGCCGTTGTCAAAAATGAAATCCATGTCATAGTTTGTGTACACTACAACGAGATAACCTTTCTGCGGGCAATACTGAATATCCAACACATTGTTGAATGAAAGAAGATTATCGGTCGACAAAGTCTGGAGTTCATCCCCCTCCTTGTCGTATCTGAACAATGATTTGGCATCGACTCGGCCGGTCTTTAACGGCATCGTGCGGCTTGTGAAATAAGTGTATTCAGGAGTTTCAACCACCCTTCCGACCTCCTCGTCGAAAGTGGGGTGCATTCTCCAGTTAGAATCGGCGGAGGCTGTTGCCGCCACTGCCAATGCGAAGGAAAGAGGTAATATCCGTTTCATAATTTTGTTGCAAGTAATATTAAATCTGACAAGAGTGTCGCCGCATGATTATTTTGTGAGATACTCGATGAAATGCCTCATGGCGCGTCCGCGATGAGAGATGCTGTTTTTTGCCTCTGCCGTCATTTCGGCAAAAGCCAGTCCCGACTCGTCGGCCACAAATACGGGGTCATACCCGAATCCGGCAGAACCGTGAGGCTCGGTAGATATTTTTCCTGTCACACACCCTTTGAACAGTTTCTCTTCCTCTCCGCGCACAAGTGCTATGACAGTTTCAAAACGAGCAGTGCGGTCTGCCTCTGCCACTCCTTCAAGTTCCGAAAGGAGTAAAGCCATATTGTCGGCCGCGTTGCACTGCGGGCCTGCAAAACGCGCACTATAGACACCGGGCTTGCCGTCAAGCGCATCTACCATAAGCCCCGTGTCGTCGGCAAAACAGTCATAACCATATTTTTCCTTCACCCAACGCGCTTTTATGAGGGCATTCCCCTCAAGGGTGTCGGCAGTTTCGGGTATGTCGTCATGACAATCAATGTCCGAAAGAGAAAGGATGTTAATTATTCCGGACGATAACGCCCGCGCCTCCTCCAGTTTATGGAGGTTATTGGTGGCAAACACTATATTGGGAAGCTCTTTATTCATCATAAAAAAAACGCTTGTCATATGCCTTTTATTGTAGAGCGTGTCTCCATACTGAAAACGCGGCAAGCTGCTCAGGCATATCTTTCATTCATGTTCTTGACCCGCAAAGCACATTGGCAAGAGCGGGGGTAAGCCTGACGCAAATTACATATAGCATGAACGAGACTCCGGCAAGAAGCAAAAAACTGATAATATAATCAGCAAATCCTATCTCAGAATTGCCGTCCGGAGGAAACAATGCCAATACAAATTTTGGCACCACTGATGCGTAAAGGCCATGAGATGCATACACGAAAAACGTTGATTTATCCAATATTGAAGCTGTCTTAAATCCACTCTTTGTCGCAAGAAGGCTTAATGAGACAAGCATCATAACTCCTGCCGTCATACTTATCCACAACGGGAAACACTCCACGCCGGCACTGTTTGCCCAAGATGTCATGACAAAAAGAGGAAGCCAGATCCATAATGCCGACGCCGCTTTCTCAACCGGAAACCGCAACAACGGGAAGCATCCGCCAAGTGCAAAGAAAAACACTGTGGATGCCAGGCTCCACGGCAAATCCAGAAACTCTATCATGCAGCATAATAGCACCAGCGAAAACCATCTCAGATATTTAAACATCAAAGACAACACCGGCGATATCAGTACAGCGATAATTAGATTTCTTATAAACCACAGCGGCATGTCATAGGGATATGAGGTGCCGCCAAGGTCAACAAAACCCACCGCCACATTTTGCCATGAGTCAAACAGGGTCTTATACTGCGGAAAATAATCCGTCAATGCCGGATGCACCTTGACACATGTGGTCAGAAAGGCTATAAGATTCCACAGCAGATAAGGCACTGCAAGCGTGTGCCATCTCCTGCGTAGCTTATCGGAATATGCATGAAGATTTAAGAATCCTGACCGGAAAAAGAGATATCCGGAAATAAAATAGAAAGCAGGCACACACAGATTCAGCACATACCTCCAGCAAGTCATAAACTTTCTGAACACAGGCATGGCGTCATCAGCAGGAAGAAACGACAGTATGTTGCTATGAATCAACACAACTCCCAATATCAACGGGAAACGCATATTGCCGAATGCCTTCGACACCAACGGGTTGACTTCCATAATTTCAATCTAATAAAACACTCGCCTCCCCGCCGGCGCAGGAAAGCGAGTGCCTATTTAAGCATGATATTAATTACAGCACGATGTTCACAATACGTCCGGGCACGACTATCACCTTCTTGGGGGCCTTTCCGTCGAGCCATTTCCCGGCTTCGGGGGCGGCAAGCGCCGCAGCCTCCACATCTGCCTTCGAGGCGTTGGCCGCCACTTCAAGCATGAAGCGCGTCTTGCCGTTGAAGCTGACCGGGTATTTAACCATATCCTCCTTGAGGTACTCCTCGTTATATTCAGGCCACTCGGCATCCACCACCGAGCCTTCATGGCCGAGGCCATGCCAGAACTCTTCGGCTATGTGGGGTGCAAACGGGGCAATCAGGCGAGTGAAAATCTCCATTGCCTCAGCGTTAGTCGACTTCTGCGATGAAAGTTCATTCAGAGCCACCATGAAAGCCGACACAGAAGTGTTAAACGAGAAATGCTCAATGTCATAAGTAACTTTCTTTATGAGCTTGTGCATGGTCTTCAACTCCTCCTTGGTCATAGGCTCACGCTTAGAGGGATCGATTTTGCCAAAATGCCCCCAAAGTTTTTTAAGGAAGCGGTTGGCGCCGTCTATGCCGTTTGTGTCCCAAGGCTTAGACTGCTCAAGCGGGCCGAGGAACATCTCATAAAGACGCAATGTGTCGGCTCCGTAACGCTCAACAATGTCGTCGGGATTGACCACATTAAACATCGACTTCGACATTTTCTCCACGGCATATCCACACACATACTTGCCGTCTTCGAGCAGGAACTCGGCATCGGCAAATTCCGGGCGCCATCCCTTGAACCCTTCAAGATTGAGCACATCATTGTTGACAAGGCTGATGTCAACGCGAATAGGAGTCACGTCATAATCACCCTTCAGCCCCTTGCTCACAAAAGTGTTGGTGTCTTTTATGCGGTAAACGAAATTGCTTCGTCCCTGAATCATTCCCTGATTCACGAGTTTCTTGAACGGCTCCGGCTCGACCACAAGGCCAAGGTCATAAAGGAACTTGTTCCAGAAACGCGAATAGATCAGGTGCCCTGTGGCATGCTCCGCGCCTCCCACATAAAGGTCTACATTGCGCCAATATTCATCAGCCTCTTTCCCCACAAGAGCCTTATCGTTGCGCGGGTCCATATAACGCAGATAATATGCGCTTGAGCCGGCAAATCCCGGCATTGTGCAGAGTTCTATGGGATACCCCTCCGGAGTCACCCAGTTTTTGGCTCTACCCAGCGGAGGCTCCCCTGTGGCGGTAGGCAGATAAGAATCCACCTCCGGAAGCATAAGGGGCAGCACGCTTTCATCCATGATATGAGCCACGCCGTCCTTATAATACACCGGGAACGGCTCGCCCCAATATCTCTGGCGCGAGAAAATAGCGTCGCGCAGACGGTAGTTCACCTTCACGCGCCCTATCCCCTCAGCCTCTATAAATTCCTTAGTCCTGGCTATTGCCTCCTTCACCTCGAGGCCATTCAGGTTGAGTTTGTCGTTGGCGGAATTAATCATCTTCCCCTCCTTGGCGTCAAAACTCTCCTCGCTCACGTCAGCGCCCTCTATAAGCGGCACCACCGGAAGATTGAAATGGCGGGCAAACGCATAGTCGCGCGAGTCATGGGCAGGAACGGCCATAATGGCGCCGGTGCCATATCCGGCGAGCACATAGTCGCTCACCCAGATTGGTATCTCCTTCCCGGAAATCGGGTTGAGGGCATAACTTCCGGTGAAAACACCCGACACACGTTTGTCTATCTGGCGTTCACGCTCAGTCTTGTGGCTGACCTCGGCGAGATATGCGTCAACGGCCTCTTTCCGCTCCGGAGTGACAAGCATCTCCACATATTTCGATTCCGGGGCAAGCACCATGAAGGTCACGCCGAAAGCCGTGTCTGCGCGGGTTGTGAATATTTCAAGGCTGAAATCCTTGCCCACAACCGGAAAGCGCATTTCAGCGCCCTCGCTCCTGCCTATCCAGTTGCGCTGGGTCTCTTTAAGAGAATCGCTCCATTCAAGGCTTGCAAGGTCGTCAAGAAGACGCGGCGCGTATGCCGACACTCGCAGACACCACTGGTTCATCACCTTCTGCTCCACCGGGTGTCCGCCGCGCACGCTCACGCCCTCGCTCACCTCGTCGTTGGCAAGCACAGTGCCGAGAGCCTCACACCAGTTCACCATGGTCTCCCCCTGATATGCAATCCTGTAGTTCATCAGCGTCTCGGCCTTCTCCTTCTCGCTGAATCCGTTCCATTCATCAGCCGTGAAAGAGAGCTCCTTGGAGCACGCGGCATGAATCCCCTCGGTGCCGGTGGCTGAAAAGCGCTCCACAAGCCTCTCTATCGGCATGGCCTTGGCGGCATCGAGGTCATAATATGAATTAAACATCTTGATAAACGCCCACTGCGTCCAGCGGTAATATTCAGGGTCGCAAGTGCGTATTTCCCTGCTCCAGTCAAACGAGAATCCTATTTTGTCGAGCTGCTCGCGATAGCGTGCAATGTTGGTGAGAGTGGTCTTCTCGGGATGCTGACCCGTCTGGATGGCATATTGCTCTGCCGGAAGCCCATATGCGTCATAACCCATAGGGTGAAGCACATTGAACCCCTGCTGACGCTTGAAGCGGGAGTAGATGTCGCTTGCTATATACCCCAGGGGATGGCCTACATGAAGACCCGCTCCCGAAGGATAGGGGAACATGTCGAGCACATAAAACTTTTTCGTCCCGGGCTTTTCCTTGGCACGATAAATCTCGTTGTCGCGCCAATACTGCTGCCAGCGTTGTTCGATTTCGCGATGGTTATATTCCATATACGGTATGTTATTGTTATTTCTTCAATAATCAACGGAGGAATAAAACAAGATGATGCCTCCGTTTGCTTTAAATAGAACGCAAAGTTAACAAATTCCGCATATTCCTCAAAACAAGTGGCTTCAATCTTTATCCACTTTATCTCATTATGCACGGATTCCATGCCGGATTGGCCCGTTTCCGCACCCGGCTTCCACGATTCGGGAAGCATTTGCCACTGAACAGCTCCTATTTTTTGGTTTATCTGAATAAATACTTAACTTTGCACCATATTTCGCGGAGGGCAATCCCGCTCTTCTGCAAACCAAAACAAGAAAAGACATATAACAGACACCCATCATGTCGACCAACACAACAGACAACACCCGCAAAGTCACCACCAGGCGGCTCGGGGAGATGAAACAGCGCGGCGAGAAAATATCCATGCTCACCGCCTACGACTATTCTTCCGCAAAAATCCTCGATGAAGCCGGAATCGACGTAATCCTCGTGGGCGACTCAGCCTCCAACGTGATGGCGGGAAACATCACCACGCTCCCTATCACGCTCGACCAGATGATATATCATGCAAAATCCGTGATGAAAGCCACAAGAAGGGCCCTCGTGGTTGTAGACCTTCCCTTCGGATCTTATCAGGGCAATTCAAAAGAGGCGCTTGCATCTGCCGTCAGAATCATGAAAGAGAGCCATGCCGAAGCCGTGAAAATGGAGGGTGGATCCGAAATTCGAGAGTCGGTTGAAAGAATACTCTGCGCCGGGATTCCCGTCATGGGGCATCTTGGCCTCACGCCCCAGAGCATCAACAAATTTGGCACTTACAATGTGAGGGCGCGCGAGGAAGCCGAGGCCAGCAAGCTTATTGAAGACGCCAAAATGCTTGAAGAAATAGGCTGCTTCGGAATCGTGATCGAGAAGGTGCCGGCAGAGCTTGCCGCGAGAGTGGCCAAAGAGGTCAGCATACCTATAATCGGCATCGGCGCCGGTGGCGGAGTCGACGGCCAGGTGCTCGTCATGCACGACATGCTTGGAATCAATCAGGGGTTCTCCCCGAGATTCCTTCGCAGATATGCCGACCTCGCCGGAATAATGACCGACGCCGTGCATAATTACATATCCGACGTGAAAAGCGGCGACTTCCCCTCCAAAGAAGAATCATACTGACAAATCACAAATCCTACAACACACTGTCAAATAAAGAGGGAATCTAATCAATC
>Ga0137298_10600_pt1 | contig 27614 bp, 28 predicted proteins | sample RamsorincwithD2O_2_FD_97182 | JGI IMG/M metagenome (GOLD analysis project Ga0137298, IMG submission 97182) | Mouse cecal microbial communities from Vienna, Austria - Glucosamine amended with D2O | ecosystem: Host-associated > Mammals > Digestive system > Large intestine > Cecum | place: Austria...
CTCATTTTGCAGTTGTGCTAGTTGGGCATTATCATAGGTTGTTTCATTGGTAATTAAGTTCTTCGTATCTTTTGCTTGCAAAATTATTCCGTTTTCTCCTATGACCGCATTGAGGGTTATCCCCGCTAAAATGATTAGTACGACTATTGTTACTAGTCATACCTTATATACGTTTTTCGTCCTATTTCTTTCCAAAAAGACCACAAGGCAAGGTTTGTCGTTCCTTGCCTTGTTTTTGTATGTTAATCAATATCTACTACTAACCCCCATGTTAATCTACTTTTTAGTTTATCGATTAGTTGTAACTGCTCTGGAGATTTATTCGCCCAAAAGACCATTTGCTTTGTTTCGTCTATTCTTTCATTTATTCTATCGACTAATTGGTTCTGTTTTTCTACATCTTCCTCTATTTGTTCTAGTTCGTCTAAAATTAGAATATCCGCTTCTGGCTGTCCTTCTTCTATGTTTTTTGCCTTTTTTTGCACTACTTTTAAGCCTTTTTTTGTGCTTTCTTTCACGATATTCAATACCAAACCTTTTCTTTTTGTTTCTTCCCCATACAAATACAGAGGGTTGTATAACTGTCCTGGCTTTTCCAAGATTACCTGTATTGCCGCTTTAGCAAATCTATTTTCTTTTTGTAATATATTTGTATCCATTTTTTCTCCTTCTTTCTTTTTAAGATTTCTTAATAATTCCTGCCATTGGCACTCTAATTTTTCCTCCGTTTTTGAATAGTACCAGTTCATCCGTATTTTCGATTGCAATATCTTCTACCTCTTCAAAGAAAATCTCAAACGTTTCGTCTTCTAACAACTCACAAGTTGAATTGATTGGAAAAAAGTATAATATGGCAACAGTCTCTTTCAAGGTTACCAAAAAATTATCTCCATAGAGGATTTTATCGTATTGCTTTACTCTTCTATTATTGATTTGAGAAGATGTATATTCTTCTATCGTATTGTTTTCATAGATAAAATAGATATCCTTTTTATTAAATTCAACAATATGTTTCACATTTTTTGCATATAACTTTTGATTCACATATACTTCTCCCTTGCTGGTTAAGGAAACAACTTGATGGAATAAATCCAAAGTGATATAGACGAATTCCTGCTTTGGAACCAGATACTGTTTCTCCATTAAATATCTTCTACTTACTAATGGGTCTTTCTTTTCCTCAAATTCTAATTTATCTTCCCAGTTTTGTGCATAGTAATTTAGGTTTACTCCAATCTCTTCGCCATCTGCTATCACTTTATGATTTCGTATTTGCAAACTCTCTACTTCGTAGCATACTAGCAAATGCTCATGAAAAACATATTCGTCATCCAGTGTATATTCCTTCGGTATATACACTCCATTTTGGTTCACTAGTACAGTTTGTACAGCACAATCTACTTTTGTGGCTTCATATCGAAAAGTTAGATAAATTCCAGTCTGTTCAAAAAATTCTTGGATATCTTCTGGCTTGCAAGAATTAAAGTATCTCCCATATTTTCGTATAAACCCTTGTACTTCTTTTCGCAACAATATATCTTCCCCGTCTTCTACTTCAATTCCAAGTGCCTCTCCCACTTTTAAGTGATTATGGACCAGTATCTTCTGTGGCATTTTTTCCTCTTTGGTTGGCTCTAATCGAATAGCACTTCGCATACTTTTTTGCAGTAGTACCTCCTCCTTTTCTCCTTTACATACCACAAAGATATTTCCCTCCGCTTCTTTGATTTCTTCTGCTTGTTCATACTCTGTAATATTTACTTCAAAAGAGTCGTCCTTTGTTTCAATTAACTCTACATCGTTTTCCTTATTGATTCTTAGTAAACGTTCTACAAATCCTGGTTGATAGATAATCTTCTTGTATTGTTTGATTGGTTCTGTAATTGCATCAATAAAGGCAAGTGGCTCTACGGTATTGTCTTCATAAATTACATAATAGCAATAGTTGTTCATTGCCCAGATATACCTTACTTTTTTCGCATAAACCTTATCCCACTCATATAAATCTCCATTTTTTAATAAGATATATAACTGTCGAGTCGTTGGAATCAACTCCACCTGTATAATTTCTTCTTTTGCAATATGGTCTAAAATGCTCTTACCAAAAATATTTTGGATTACTTCTATTCTTTTTTCAAGGTTTCTAGAAGCACACACCAGTTCATTGAAGGCTCGTACATAACGGTTTAGTGGAAAAGCGTATTCTTTTTCTTCTGCTACATCATAAACACATCTTTTATAATCGCCTCGGATGGTATAAATTTTCCCTGCTTCTTCGATTAACTTGTCTACTTTGGTAACCACGAGTAAATGATGTTGAAATATTTTCAAATCACTGGTATCCATTATTTCGATACTTGGTAAATCCTTTGGTACACCTCCAACGAAAACAACTCCATTGCTGTCCATTACGAGTTTTAATCCATATCGGCTTTCTTCGATTACATGTAGTACACGTAAGCCTGTTTCTTGATAAAATGCTATCATATCCTTTCGATTGGTCGAATGAAGTAGCACTTCATACGTATTCCAAAATGTTTTTACCTCTTCTGTTTCCATCTTTTTTCTCAAATCTTCGCCATGTTCTAGTTTTATTCCCAGTACTTCTCCTACTCTTTTTTCATTGTTTACAAAGATATTAACCTCTTGTTCTGTTTTTGGATAAAAAATCATAAATAACCCTCCTCTTGTTTTATTGTAGCGTCCGCTTCTATTCTTTTCAATTCGCAATGACACATATGACCAGCAGGATTGTTTTGCTTTTAACCGGAAGGTATACTTAATCTAAATTTATTTTTTGGAGGTTTATGTTATGGAGAAATGTCAAATTTTTACCAAGTGGACGAAGGAATTTGGAGATGAAATGGTTGCTCAATACCCCTACTGTAAAAAAGTTTATTTATCACAAGATAGTCATTACAAAAATAACCTACTTCTATTAGAGGCTCTTGCTAATAATCCTGTTTTTGAGCACATGCAAAACGAGCATGATTTAACCGCTTATCTTTCGCAAAATCACATGATTGCCTTGGAAAAAGGAAGTGGTTGCACCATTCGCCAAGGACAGTATTCTTTTCGAGATAATCACGTATGGATTGAAGATTGTTCTGTTATCTTTCTTTTTGAGCAAGAAAGCCAACTGCAAGATTTTAGCAAGCACTTTCCAGAGGAACAGGAAGTGGAAGGTATTTCTTTTGTATTTCCGCAAAAAAGTGAATATTCCCGTCTTGGGAATAAACTGCAAACTTTTTTGCATGAGATATCACTTGATTTTAGTACCTTGAAAACTTTTTTAGATGGCACGATTGTCCTTCGTTTGGAAACAATCGAAAAAAGTAACATTCATACTTTACAAGACAAAACAAAACATCCTGCTTTTTATCGAAAAGATAAGAAATTAAAACCAATTTTTTCTTTCGTTAGTGCCCAACCTCTTCCAGCAGAAGAAGTTTCGCAAATGCTAACAGATGCACTTTTCTATCTTGGTGTTCACTCCTATTCAGATTATTTGTATGCTACCAAAATAGACCCTACTTATACCAACACGCAACTAGACATTTTATTAGTTGTGGAAGGAGATTAGTCATGAACGCTAGTTATGACTTAAAACAAGAAATGTTAAAAAATAACTCTGTCAAAGAATGTCTAACAGACATTCTTGGCAGAATTCATTATCCACTATCTCTCGAAGAAATCTTTGCAACAGGACATCATTTAGAAAAGTATTTGCTTTTCAAAATACAAGGCTGTCTTAGCATTGGTTTTGATTGTGATACTACCAACCTTGTCCAAGATTTTTTCAAACAAAACTATGGTTATACAGGCTCCTCTTTTGATACTTTACTAAGTATGCAATATCTATGGGGCTCTGTCCTTCGCAATCTTTGGAAAAAAGATACTGAACAAATATATTTTTCTCCTCACTCATCGGATTATCTTTACCTAAAAGAAACCTATGGTTTTTTTGTCAATCAGCAAGGGCAAAAGGTTTATCGTATCGATACTGCTCAAAAGTTTATTTATGAATTGGCACATCTTTCTGAAATTCAAACAATTCTTAGGCAAAAATTATCGGAGCATTTTTCTGAGTTTTCGCTCTATTACCATACGATTGGCAATCTATCTCCTTGTCCTTCTGGAAATTACAATCGAGAAAAAGGTTCCTATTCTCACCATTGTTTCGACCGTTTAGATTTATTTCTTCAAACCAAGTTCTTTCAACAAAATAGCGAATGGGTTCATTGGTTTTCTCAAAATGCAAACACTTATTTTCTACAAGATTTTATGGCTCCAAATTTACCACCTTTTCCAGTATTTCAAGTTGGTCATGTAGAAGCATATCGTCAGGAAGTGTGCACATATATTGATACGCTTCTTCCTTTAATCGTCAATCGTAGTTATGACCTTACGAAAGATTTTTGACAAAATAGCCTATGTTTCATATAATGAAGAAAAAAACAGAAGGAGAAAAGAATGGAAGAGAAAATTTATCCTGGAAGTGGAAATATCTTATATGTCTATAAAATTCTAAAGAAATACACAGACGCAGACCATCCTCTAACGGTTCAACAAATTGTAGAAAAGATTGCAGAAGAATTTGAAGAAACAATTTCTAGTCGTACCGTTCGTAGAAATTTTAATGTGCTAATTGAAAAGTTTGACTTAGCGATTGAGCGAGTTGGTGATGCGTATTATTTAGATTATGAAGACTATGACTTAGATTTTTCCGAAGTTCGCTGTCTTGTTGACCTAATTCAATATTCTAATTTTATTGACGATAGTTTTGCTAAAGAACTTGCCAATAAGTTAATCCACCATTTGAACAAAAATGAACAAAAAGATTTTGAAGGATACCAAAAATATACCCGAAACACCAAGACGACCAATAAGGAGGTCTTTTATACGATTAAATCACTTGTTGAAGCTATGCAACAAAAGAAGTATGTTCATTTTGATTATTATAAATACAATGTGCAAAAGGAATTCAACTTTCGCAAAGCCTTTTACCTATTCCCTCTTATTATCCTTTGTGATATTGGGCAATATTATCTAGTGGCTGCAGATCAGAACAAATCTCTTTTCTATTTTCGCTTAGACCGTATTAAAAATTTAGAAATAAAAGATGGTACCCCTCTAAAAATTTCAAAACAACAATTAGAAGAATATATCCAATCCACAGTGGGTATGTATGGCGGTGCTCAAGAAAATGTAAAGGCAAAGATAAAGATCCATTTATTGGATGATGTCATTGACCAATTTGGAAAGGATGTCAAAATAGAAGTATATAACAAGGACTACTTTTTGTTAGATACTTCGGTAAACCGTGAAGGATTTAAGCAATGGACACTTCGCCACATTGAAGAAGTAGATGTATTAGAGCCTGCTCATTTCAAAAAGGAAATCGCAGATATCTTGGAAAAATCCTTCCAAAGATACTCTTGCTCTTAGGTAAATGGACACATATGACCTTGCACATTGTTTCACTTTCTTTTCGCGTATATAATAGATTTAGAAAGTGAGGTATGTTTTATGGAGGATTTAAGAGAAAAACAATTACAAGAGGTTGCATTAAGAAAAAAGGAACTAATGGAAAAGTATGGCTTAACAGAAAAGGCTTTCTCCTTAACCAAGTGGAGGAAAGATAAGCACTTTGCTAAGTTAATACAGGATTTTGAGGAAAAGTATAATGCCATCGTCTACTACATTGCCCCTGACTTGTTTGTCAAAAGTTTATCCTTTCTTTTCGTTGGTCAATATCCAGAAGAATGGGAAAACGAAAGGCCTAGTAGTTATGATGACGATATGGCTTATGTGTGTAATTTAGTCTATGAAGACGAATCCGAATTTGGCTATGTCTTATTCAAGAAAATGGATGGGAAACTCATTCGAGTAGGGTAACTCCTACTCTTTTCCCTAGAAAGGATGTACCTATGTATTATTATGCTATGAGTGATATTCACGGTTATCTCGATATTTTACAAGAAACCATGAAACAGATTGATTTACGCAATTCGGAAAACAAGTTATTTCTGCTCGGCGACTATATTGACTATGGTCCACAAAGTTTTGAAACACTTTCTTTTATTCACACATTAACGAAACAGTATCCCCATCAGGTCATTACCTTAAAGGGAAACCACGAGGAATATTTTTTGGACTGGTTCCATGCACCAATTCCAAACTCCCATTGGTTTGAACCAAATACCATTCAAACATTTCTTGCCACAAATCAGTTGGAAGAAGTTACAAATTTATACAGGCAAGACCGTTATCAAGCAAATGTGTTTGCTGCAAAACTAGTTCAAGAAAATCACAAAGAGCTAACCAATTGGCTCCGTGGACTACCACTTTATTATGAAACACCAGACCAGATTTTTGTTCACGCTGGAATCGATGAGGAAGCCGAGGACTTGTGGAAATTCGGCACGCCAGACGAATACTTTACCCAAAAATATCCTGCTACCCAAGGGTATTTTCTAAAAGATATTATTGCTGGACATATTGGAACTTGTAATCTCCGCCAAGATAAGAGCTGCTATGAAGTTTACTGGGACAAGAAAAGCCATTATTATATTGATGGTGCTACTCATTTCAGTGGCTTTATCCCTATTTTGAAATATGATACCACTACCAAACAATACTCAAGTTTCCGAAAAGAGAAAACAAACTGGAAAGAATATATGCTTCGATAATCTATTTTACCGAAGCATATATTCTTTATTCTTCTATTCCATTCTTTTTTACTCTTTGATTTACTCTTTTTAAGTTTCGTATAAATCTTTGGTCAATTTCCTGTATTTTTCCTCTTTGCTCCAGACTAATCGTAAGTTCCTCTAACAATTTTTTTCGATAGGATACGTATTTATGGTAGGCTCGAAACATATTCTTAAATTCCATTTCCATATTTTCAATGTATTGTTCGTTTCTAAAATTAGTCGCGTCATTTGAATAGTGCATTTTCTCCCCTCCTTTTTCTATTATACTCGGGTACTATCCTCTCGCACAAGTTGTATGGTCATTTATGACTTTAGTAATGCTTCTCTTTCTTGAATTACAATCTCTGTATTGCTCATAAATTTTCGAAAATTCTGCTTTACAGTTTCACTATTTCCTTTTTGCATTAATTGAAGATCGATCTTGCTGTTTTCCTCATACTGGTTTCCAATCTCTACTTTCCCATTGGCTAAATCGGAATGAACCAGACAAAGCACTTGGTAATATTCTTCTTCCTTGATTGATTTTTTTGTATGATAGCCATACAAAAAGGGTTCTAATTTCCACGCATGAACAAAGTTCTGAAATCCCGCTAAGCCATCTCCATATTGAAGAAAAAAATTAGTTTCTATGATTCTCGTTTCCACAAAAGAGGGAAATCCTTTGCAAATACACTTTTTGGTTCCTCTACTAAGGTAAAAGTTTTTAATATCTTCTAAGAATAAGTCAAAACGGTCTTGGTAAGTTTTCGCTCCTGCTCGATAAGTATTGATGGTAGGGATTGGATGAACAGGCCATAGTATATGCCCTCCTAAAATCCTCGTCTTTTCTAAGTAATTGGCAAGTTCCTCTAGGCTAGCATAACCTGCTTGATAGGCTTTCTGCAATTTTCTGATCGATAGCCCAAGAAAATCACTGCTATATCTTTGCTTTTTTGCGTCAAATAAGTTATAGCAGAATTTTCCCTCTGCATACTCCATTTGTCTATATTCTGTAAATTGTACTATTTGTTCTGTCCTATTCCATACTTGTTGTAAGTCTTGATATAGCACTTCGCTGGTAGCATCTGGGTCCATATAATGCTCTTTGCCATAAGTGTGGTCTTTGATGCACTTTTTTAATTCTTCTTGATCGAGTAACGAATAGTTTTTATTCATGCTTTCTCCTTTTTTCTAAAATTCCAAATTAAAATCTGGTACATATTCTTCCTCATGCTCTCCTAATTCTTGGATATATCCGTTTTGGAAGTCTAAACAATACAAGTATTCTTCGATTTCTTTGTATTCCTTTTTCGTGAGTTTTCGGTCAAGTCCTGGCAAACTCTTTGCTTGATAAGTCGGAAAATATTGTGCCATCACATTGACAAAAATATCTGCTGGCATATTTTCTTTGATCCATTTTAGAATATGTTTCGAGTTCTGCAAATGGTTTGGCAAGACTAAGTGGCGTATCATAATGCCTTTTTGTATCATTCCATTTTCGTCAAAAACGGTATGCCCTACTTGGTTTTGCATTTCTAAGATGGCTTTCGTTGCTGTTTCAAAATACCCTTCTACCTTGGAATATTTTTGTGCCAGTTCGTCTGCATAATATTTTAAGTCTGGCAAGTATACATCCACATAGCCATCTAGTGCTTGGATAGTTTGTATATTCTCATATGAATTGGTGTTATAAATTACAGGAATATGTAGTCTATTTTCTTTGGCTATTTTTAGTGCTTCTCGAATTTGGTAAACATACATGGTCGGTGTTACTAAGTTAATATTATGTGCTTTCTTTTCTTGCAGTTTCAAGAAAATGTCTGCCAGTTGTGGTATCGTTACTTCTTTTCCTTTTCCCTCTTGGCTTATCTCATAATTTTGGCAGTATCTACAATGTAAATTGCAATGCGAAAAGAAAACGGTTCCTGAACCGTTTTCCCCACTGATACAAGGTTCTTCAAAGAAATGTAGGTCTGCTCTTGCAATTTCTACTTTGTCTGTTGTCTTACAATTTCCGTTTCTGCCCTTGTATTCGATTTATTTTACAGTTATGTGGACATATTTTACATTCTTCTAACTGTTCTAACATTATCCAAACAATCCTCTCTTTTTGATTGGTGGTTGCTCATTCATGGTTTTCGCAAGTTGCATTAAAATATCTCTTTGCTCTTTGGATAAGCGTTTTGGCACTTGTACCAGTACCGTAAACACTAAATCTCCTTGGTAATTGCTGTTGACGTTCTTAAAGCCTTGATTGCGAATGGTAAATTTCGCACCATGTTGTGTTCCTTCTGGTATGGTGTATTTTACTTTTTCACCTAAAATGGTTGGGATTTCTAGTTCTGCTCCTAAGGTTGCTTGGGTAAAGGTAATTGGGATTTCACAATATACATTATCTCCATTTCTAGTAAAGATACTGTTTTTACGCAAACGAATGGTAATGTATAAATCTCCTTTTGGACCACCTTTGCTACCTGGTTCGCCCTCTCCTCTTAGTACAATGCGTTGGTTATCGTCAATTCCGGCTGGAATTTTCACTTTCACACGAGCAATTTTACGAACTGTCCCTTTTCCATGACAGTCAACACAAGGTTCTTTAATGACTTTTCCAGTACCATTACAGTTGGAGCAAGTTCTCGTTGTTTGCATAGCACCTAAAATGGTATTTTGCGTTTGACGAATTTGTCCTGTTCCCTTACATACGGAGCAAGTTTCTGCATGGGTTCCTGGCTTAGCTCCAGAACCGCTACACGTTTTGCAAGTTTCATCTCGACTAATGGAGATTTCTTTTTCCACGCCCGTAAAGGCTTCTTCATAACTAATGTCAATATTGGCACGTAAGTCCGCACCTTTTTTTGGTCCGTTATCTGCTCTTCTGCCATTACTAAAACCGCCTCCAAAGAAAGAAGAGAAAATATCTCCCAAGTCCCCGAAATCGGAAAAGCCATCAAACCCGGAAGAGGAATACGAATAGTATCCTCCCCCTGGGTTTCCTCCGCCAAACCCTTGCGGACCATCTGGACCAAATTGGTCATACATACGTCTTTTTTCTGGGTTTGATAAAGTTTCATATGCTTCATTGACTTCTTTGAACTTTGCTTCTGCTTCTTGCTTGTTATCTGGATTTGCGTCTGGATGATATTTTTTGGCAAGCCTACGATAGGCTTTTTTTAATTCATCTTCACTTGCGTCTTTGCTAACGCCTAAAAGTTCATAATAATCTTTCTTAGCCATTTTTTCCTCGCTCTAGATATTTCTTCTTTTATTCTTTTTTGTCGTCGTCTTCTACTTTGTAATCTGCATCATATACATTTCCATTTTCGTCTGTATGTGATGCTTCTGCTCCTGGATTTGCTCCTGCACCTTGTGCGTTTTGTGCTTGGCTATATAGTTTTTCAGTAATGGAGTAGAATACCGTTGTTAATTTTTCAGTTGCTGCTTTGATAGCGTCTGTATCGCTTCCCTCTAGTGCTTTCTTTACATTTTCAATTTCAGTCTCTGCTTTTGCTTTTTCTTCTCCACTGATCTTATCACCTAATTCGTCGATTGTTTTTTGGCTGTTGTATACAAGGCTTTCTGCATTGTTACGTACTTCGATTTCTTCTTTTCTCTTCTTGTCTTCGGAAGCGTGTGCTTCTGCATCTTTTACTGCTTTCTCAATATCTTCGTCTGTTAAGTTTGTGCTTGCTGTAATGGATACTTGTTGGCTATTTCCGGTTGCCATATCTTTTGCAGATACGTGAACAATACCATTTGCATCAATATCAAAGGTTACTTCGATTTGTGGTACGCCTCTTGGTGCTGCTGGAATTCCGGTTAATTGAAATCTTCCTAATGTTTTGTTGTAAGCAGCCATTTCTCTTTCTCCTTGTAGCACATGGATTTCAACACTTGTTTGACCATCTGCTGCCGTTGAGAATACTTGTGATTTTTTGGTTGGAATGGTTGTATTTCTTTCGATTAGTTTTGTAAATACACCACCTAGCGTTTCAATTCCTAGAGATAATGGTGTTACATCTAATAACACTAAATCTTTTACATCGCCAGAAAGTACACCACCTTGAATTGCTGCACCAATGGCAACACATTCGTCTGGGTTAATGCCTTTGTCTGCATCTCTTCCTGTAATTTTCTTAACTGCTTCTTGAACAGCTGGAACTCTAGTAGATCCACCTACTAATAGGATTTTGTGTAATTGATCTGCTGTAATTCCTGCATCTTTTAATGCTTGGTTTACTGGTATTTTAGTTGCTTCGATTAAATCGTTAATCAATTCCTCAAATTTTGCTCTCGTTAAGGTAATGTCTAAGTGTTTTGGCCCTGTGCTGTCTGCTGTAATAAATGGTAAGTTAATATTGGTTTGTTGCATACCAGAAAGTTCAATTTTTGCTTTTTCTGCTGCTTCTTTTAGACGTTGCATAGCCATTTTGTCTGTTTTTAGGTCAATTCCGTTGCTCTTTTTGAACTCATCTACTAAGTAGTTCATAATTCTGTCGTCAAAATCGTCTCCACCTAAATGTGTGTTACCATTGGTTGCTAATACTTCAAATACACCATCTCCAATATCTAGGATGGAAACATCAAAGGTTCCTCCACCAAGGTCATAAATCATGATTTTTTGGTCTTGGTCTTCTTTATCCATACCAAATGCAAGTGCTGCAGCTGTTGGTTCGTTGATAATTCTTAATACTTCAAGTCCTGCAATTTTACCAGCATCTTTGGTTGCTTGTCTTTGGCTATCACTAAAGTAGGCAGGTACAGTAATAACAGCTTGGGTTACTTTTTGTCCTAAATAGTTTTCTGCATCAGTTTTTAATTTTTGTAATACCATTGCTGAAATTTCTTGTGGAGAGAATTCGTCTCCTTCAATTTTTACTTTTTCGTTTGTTCCCATTTTTCTTTTAATGGAAATAACGGTGTTGTCTGGGTTGGTTACTGCTTGACGTTTTGCAATTTGTCCTACCAATCTTTCTCCATTCTTTGAAAATGCTACAACAGATGGTGTTGTACGGTTTCCTTCTGCATTTGGAATTACAACTGGTTCTCCCCCTTCCATAACAGCAACACATGAATTTGTTGTTCCTAAGTCAATTCCTATAATTTTTCCCATTTCTAAAATCCTCCTTAAAATTTGACTTCCTGAAAGGCTTTTGCCTCTCTATTTTGACTTGCCTCTCGGCATAAAAATAAAAACATTTTTTTCGTGGCTTAATTTGCCACAACTACCATTGAATGACGGATTACTCGATTCCCAATTTTATACCCTTTGCGGTATTCTTCCTTGATAATTTTTTCTCCTAAATTTTCGTCTACCACAGATGCAACTGCTTCGTGAAGTTCTGGGTCAAATGGCTGTCCGACTGCTTCAATCGCTTCTACACCATTGGCATGAAGTACATCTTGGAATTGCTTTAATACTAGTTCAATTCCTTGTTTATATCCTTCGTCTTCTGTCTTGGTTCCAACAGCTTTTTCTAGGTTATCGATAACTGGTAAAAGTGATGTGTAGATATCCGATACTAAACTTTGATAAAGCGTATCTCGCTCCTTACTGCTTCTTTTCTTGAAATTATCAAATTCAGCCATAATCCTTTTGTAGCGGTCAGATTGTTCATTTAGTTCGTTTTTATGACGTTCAATTTCTTTTTTTAATTCAATAATTTCATCACTGTTTCCTCGATTTGTATTTTCTTCTGTTTTTTCTACTTCTTCGTTTTGATTTTCCTCGTTCATATCTTCCCTCCTTAGGTTTCTTCCTCTGAATTTTCTTCTTTTGCTTGGTTCCCATTCAATTTTTGGTTGATGTATTTCATAACGGAAATCACTTTTGAATAGTTCATGCGCTTTGGTCCAATAATTCCAATGGTTCCTACATCTTTATTTCCAATTCGGTGCTTGAAAGTTACAATGCTAAAATCTTTTAATTGCTCGTTCTCATTTTCATCACCGATATAGATGTTAATGTCTTGGGCAAACCCAGTATCTAATAGGTCTAGCATGATGTCTTTTTCGTCAATCAAATTGATAAATTTCTTGGCTACTTCCAAACTCTTAAACTCTGGTAACTCAAAGGCTTTGTTTGTTCCTTCTAAGTAGAAGTCCTTTTCGTCATTGATTAGCCTTTTCATTTGCTCAATGATTGGTCGGATGACTTGCACACTATATTCCATTTCACGGAATAGATATTCTTCTAGTGGTTGGTCTATCGCCTCTAATGGCTTCCCTTTTAGTTTGTTATTGAATAAGTAACTGACTGTATCGACTTGCTCTTGGTTAATATCGTCATCAAATTTAATGATGGTTTCTTTGACCAGTCCTGAGTCTGTTAGAATAACTGCCATTAACATACGAGAGCCCAATAAGATAAACTTAATTTCTTCAATTGTTTGAATATTGGGATTTGGTCCAACAGCAACTGTTGTATAATGGGTAATCTCGGAAAGCGTATTGGTTGTAATCTTGGTCAGTTCTTCAATATTATTGACACGCATTTCCAATTTTGATTGAATGTACTTGATTTCCTCTAGGCTAAGATTATCGTCTTTTAGAAGTTCATTCACATAGAAACGATACCCCTTGTCCGAGGGAACCCTTCCACTGGATGTATGTGGTTTATCTAAGTATCCTGCACTTTCAAGTTCTGCCATTTCATTACGAATGGTTGCACTACTAAAGTCTAATCCATATTTTTTCACGATACTTCCCGAACTGACAGGCTCTGCTGAATTGATGTATTCATCAATAATTGCCTGTAGAATTCGTTTTTTCCTGTCATTTAACACTTTTTATCCTCCTTTTAGCACTCGAAGATGTTAACTGCTAAACTGCTACTATATTATATCCAAAAAAATGGATTGTCAATACTTTTCTTCTCAAAAATATGTGAATTTTTTGTGAAAGAAAAAAGAGACATTGCGTCCCCTTATTCCTTTTGATTAGACAAATTTCTCCCATACTAAATTGGCTAAATCAATTCCTCGTTTTGTTAATTTGATGAAATCGTCATCTACTTCCACTAAATCGTCTCGAACCAGTTGGTCTAATTCCAAACGGTAGCAATAAATTGGATTGATACCATACTTTTCTTTGAATTTTGAAATTTCTACTCCAGCAATTTTGCGAAGTCCTAGAAGCATATATTCTTTCATTTTCGCTTCCTCGTCTTGCTTTTCATGGAAAATGAAGTTATCTTGTGCTTTATCCTTTTGAATGTTTTCCATATATGGTTCTAATTCTGCTAAATTGGAGTAACGAATTCCGTCTGTATACGAGTGTGCCGCTATTCCAAATCCCATATATTCTTTTTGGTTCCAACAGTCTGTATTATGTTTGGACTCTTTTCCCATTTTTGCAAAATTAGATATTTCATAATGAATATATCCCGCTTCTTCTAACATTTTTTTCACGGTCCAATATTCTTTTCGTTCTACTTCTTCTTTTGGTAAAGTAAGGCTTCCTTCTGCAATCTTTTCTGCCATTGGAGTTCCTTCCTCTACGATGAAGGAATATACCGAAATATGTTCTGGTTTTAGATGAATGACTTGCTCCACACTTTTTTCAACATCCACTACATTTTGTTTTGGAAGTCCTATCATTAAATCTACATTGATGTTTTGAAAGCCTAATTCTCTTGCCTCTTGATAAACTTCTTCAAATTTTTCATAATCATGAATTCTACCAATTACTTTTAGAACATGCTCTTGTATGGATTGTAACCCGATACTAAGGCGATTGATACCCGCCTTTTGATAGATTTCTAGTTTTTCTTTGGTTGTCGTTCCTGGATTTATTTCAATGGTAATTTCACAATTCTTTTTCAAGATAAAGTTTTCTCGTATGGTTGCCAGAATTTTTTCCACTTCTTCTGCTGGTAAAAACGATGGCGTCCCTCCACCCAAATAAATGGTTTCAATTTCTAATAAATCGTCTTTTCCTTCTGCTTTATCTTGGGCATTCTGCTTTCCTACCATCTCCAATTCTTTTCGTAGGCTTTCGGTATATGCTAGCATTTTGTCTTCTTTTCCTGCGAAAGAAACAAAGTCGCAATATTCGCACTTTTTCATACAAAATGGAATGTGAATATATATTCCCATTGGTTTCATGATTTCTTCTCCTTATTCCTTAATTCTTCTGCTAATTTAGAAATTGCCTTTAAGCGATGGTTTACCCCAGACTTTCCAATGGGCTCTTCTAGCATTTGTCCCAATTCGATTAAAGTCTTATCTGGATATTTCATACGTAGTTCTGCAATTTCCTGTAATGGTTTGGTTAGTTCTCCAAATTTATGATTTTGTTTAATCCATTTAATATCTTCCATTTGCTTCACAGCCGAGTTAATGGTTTTATTTAAGTTTGCTGTTTCGCAGTTGACAAGGCGGTTGACATTGTTTCTCACTTCTCGCATCACGCGAATTTCCTCAAAGCGAAGCACACCAGAATTTGCTCCACACCACGCTAAAAATCTGGAAATTTCTTCTCCTTCTTTCAAATACAAAACTGGACTTGTTGCAAGTTCCTTGAAAGCAAAGTTTTGACTTTGTAATAGTGCTTGTACTTTCCTTTTACTTTCTTCTTGTGAGAATTTGATTTCCAAGTGATATTTCTTTTCTGGGTTATTGATACTGCCTCCTCCTAGAAAAGAGCCTCTTACCAAATCTTTTATAGCTAATTCTGGTATGGCTTCTTGTAACCCAATTTTCCCATTTTGGATTTCTAATCCTTTTGTCAACTGCTTTTTCGAAAAGAAAATGGAAAAAGTTTTTCCTTGTAAATCAATCGTATATTCCATGATACCGCAAGTTGCTTAATAGTTTCGCAAAACGGTTGATGGTATATTGGCTTTCGGTAGAAAAGCGAATATTTTGCCCTACAACTGCTGTATTAGCACTGATGCAAAAGCCAATTAGTTCGATTTGTAAACTATCTTTTTGCGTGTAATTATTTAATTTACTAAGTTCCTCTTTTACATCGGTTGAAAACGACATCCTATTTCCTCCTTAATTTGATCACACGGTCAAGGCCTGCTAAATCTTTTTCAATTCCTTCCCATACAAGACCTATCTCTTCTTTTTGTTCTTGCCAAATGGCTTTTACCGCTTCGGCTTGATCATACCCAATTTCACAAAGTAGCCAGCCACCAGAAACAAGATATTGGTCAGCTTTTCTAAAAAGCTCACGATAAAAGCTGAGTCCATCTTCTCCTCCATCTAAAGCAAGTTTCGGTTCTTTCTGCACTTCTAGCGATAAGGTTTTTATGGTAGCAGTTGGAATATATGGTGGATTAGAAACAATTACATGGTATGTTCCTTTTACCTTTTCCCATAAATCTGTTTGCAAGATTTCTATTTTTTCTGCTACACCATTTTCTTGTGCATTCTTTTGGGCAATTCCTAATGCTTTTTCGCTAATATCTGCTAAAGTTACCTTACACACCTTTTTCCCATACTGAGCAATGGAGATACCGCACGCATCCGCTTCCTGTGCATAAATCTAAAACCATTGCATTGTCTGGTAATCTTCTTAATGCTTCTTCCACTAAAATTTCTGTATCTGGTTGTGGAATTAAAACATCTGGTGTTATATAGAATGGCAGTCCCATAAATTCTTGGTTTTGCAAAATATATTGGATTGGTTCTCCTGCTAGTAGCCTTTGCACCATCGAAAAAAAGATTTCTTGCTGCTTCTTCGTTACCATTTCCTTTTCTTTCATTATTAGTTGTACTAAGTCCAAGTTCAATAAATGGGCTAAAAGACGATTTGCCTTTTGCCTTGCTTCTGGTATACCTGCTTGCTTTAATCGCTTTATTCCTTCTTTTTGCAGTTCTTGTATTTCCACTGTTTATCCTCTTCTTTTTTGTTTTTATTTGGATTTTACCATACACTAGCCAAAAATACAATTTTTTTGCATTTTCTGTTTTTTTGCTTTCATTTTTATTTTTTGTATATTATAATGTGTGAGAATAAAAAAGGAGATGTCAAAAATGAAACAGAAATTGATTACAATTGTATTATCTTTAATTGTTACTTTGATGCCTTTACTGGTTAAGCCTAATCCAGATTATGCTTTACTAAAGTTTTGGGTTTTAATCTTAGGCGGAATTGCCTTACTGATATTATTACTTGCGAGTTATCGTGAATTAAAAATTGACAAAAGAGATATTATTCTTTTTGTTTTTCTAACCCTTATTTTTATTAGTGCTCTTTTTTCGAGCAATATTTTTGTTTCTATTTTGGGCTCAACTCGTTTCCATGCTGGGTTTGTTACCTTTATTTTCTTTGTTTGCATTTACTTGGCTGCCAAGAAATTTTTTCATTACGAAAAGATAGAGGAGTTTTTGAATATTTTATTCTATTCCTCTCTATTTATTGGTATCTTTGGAATTCTGCAAAACTATATTTCAATTCCTGCTTTAAGCCCACTCTTTGACGCAGGAGTTTGTTCTACCTTTGGAAATTCCAATTATTTTGGTACTTATATTAGTCTTATTTTACCTGCCTCCATTGTACTGTTTATTCTAAAAGAAAGCAAGAAGGGATTCATTTTGAGTTCTGTTCTCTTCTTTAATCTACTTTCATCTGGTACAAGAAGTGCATGGGTTTCCTTTGGTGTTATTGCTATTCTTGGAATCATCTACTTAGTCAAACAAAAAAACAAAGTCTATTTCAAGAGATTTGGAATTTTGTCTATTTGCTTTATTGCGATTTATTTGCTTTTAATGTTTCTTCCAATGGGAGCAATCGTCCATAGCAAGTCCCAATCTTTGAAAAGTGATTTAGACATTACGTTAGGCGTTCTTCTTCATAAGGACGGTGCTTCTTCGGAAAAATTTCTCTCTACTGGTTCTGGTAGAATGGATATCTGGAGAATTTGCTTGAATCTAGTTGGTAAAAAACCGCTCTTTGGATGTGGTCCAGATAATTTACGCTTTGGAATCGTACAAAACTTTTTTTGGGATGCCTTTCATTATGCTTCGCAACATAGTGGTTCTATTATCAATAATGCACATAATGAATATTTGCATATTGCGGCAACTATGGGTATTCCTGCTCTTATTGTTTACCTATTATTTCTTGGTAGTATTCTACGAGGTAAACTTAAATATATGTTCCAGGATAAAGTAACTTTTACACTCTGTCTTGTCATTATTGGCTATCTAACGCAAGCACTTTTTATCAATTATACACTGGGGATTGCCCCTTTGTTTTGGATGATACTCGGACTGGCTGATAATCCTCAATTTAAGGATAGCTTAGGAAATTTATTAGGAGAAAGACGCTATTTGAAATAGGGTCTTTTCTCATTTTAACAAAGTTTTTCTTGTTTTTTCCCTATCTTTTGCTATAATGAATGTATGAAAAATTTGAAAGTTGAAACCAAAGAAGATGGAAAAAAATTAAATACTTTTGTTACTTCTCATTTTCCGCATTTGAAGCAAAACGCTTTTCAAAAAGCACTCCGTAAGAAAGATATTCGTGTCAATGGAAAACGTGTGAATGAAAATGTCATTTTGCATACGAATGACGAAGTAATTCTTTATCTAACAGACGATGTTTTAGCTGGCTCTATTTCACCTGCACCTTGTAGTTTCCAACCTATTTATGAGGATGAAAATATTGCGGTTTACTGCAAGCCTGCTGGAATGGAAACACAAGGGCACGGTTCTTTTACCGAACATATGCAAAATGCAAATCCAGAGCAATATTTGGAGCCCTGCCATCGTTTAGACCGTAACACTTCTGGTCTTATTCTCTATGCCAAATCGCCAGAGGCTCGTGAAATTCTTTTTACCAAGTTTAAGAAACGTGAAATCGAAAAACATTATCGTGCAACCGTTCTTGGTATCCCTAAGAAAAAAGCTGCTACTCTAGTCGATTACCTTTTCAAAGATGCGAAAAAATCTCAAGTCTATATTTCTCATACGCCAAAGCCTGGCTATGTTAAGATTATTACCCAATACACCTTGCTTTCGAGTGATTTCAAGAATAACACATCCGTTTTGGATGTGCAAATTCATACTGGGAGAACCCACCAAATTCGAGCGCATCTTGCTTTTATTGGTTACCCAATCCTTGGAGATGGAAAATATGGAGATGCTCGTATGAATAAGCAATTTCATAAAAGTACCCAAGATTTAGTTAGTTATTCGCTTCATTTTGCTTTTTCCACGGATAGTGGTATTTTACAATACTTAAACGGAAAGACCATCCAAATTTAACTGGATTGGTCTTTTATCTTCTTATTTTATCTGGATAATTTCTACTCCATTTTTCGCTAGCAAATCTGCTGTTACTCCATTTCCTTCTATGCTATGATGCTGAAACGTCCCATCATAAATCTCGCCATAGCCACAAGAGGGGCTTCTTTTTTTGAGTAAGGCTTTTTTGACACCATATTTTTGTGCAAGGAATAGACATTCTTGTGCTCCTTTGGTATATTGCTCTGTTACATCTTTTCCCTCATTGGTTACGATCTTATCTCCCACTTTTTCAGCAGGTGGACGTGGTGTTGCAAGTCCTCCCATAATTTCAGGGCAAATGGGAATTACCTCATAATCTTTCAAAAACTCGTCAATTTCTTCTGCTCCATTATTGTCACCAGTATATTTACAATTCAAGCCTAATAGACAAGCACTGACTAAGATTTTTTCTTTCATTTTCTTTCTTCCTTTACCATTTCTAGAATTTCTTGTTTTAATACGGCTACCATATCTTCTTGTTTAATTTTGCGAATAATTTCTCCTTTTTTGAATAACAAGCCTTCTCCAATTCCTCCTGCAATTCCAATGTCTGCTTCTCTTGCTTCTCCTGGTCCGTTTACCGCACAGCCCATAACCGCCACCTTGATATCTGAATGAATATCTTGCAAAAATTCTTCCATCTGTTTGGCAATTGGAATTAAATCAATTTGAGTTCTTCCACAAGTTGGACAAGCAATCAAGGTTGGAGAAGCATATAGATTGCAGTCTTTTAGAATTTCCTTTGCTACAACCACTTCTTTAACTGGGTCATCGGATAAGGACACACGAAGTGTATCACCAATTCCTTCTCTTAGCATAACACCTAGTCCAATACTGGATTTAATCGTTCCACTAAACTCAGTTCCTGCTTCTGTGATGCCTAAATGAAGTGGATAGTCAAAGGTTTGACTTGCTTTTTCATAGGCCGCAATACAAAGGTCCAAATTCGATGCTTTTAAGGAAATGGCAATATCTCGGAAACCAAATTCTTCTAGCATTTGTGCTTGTAAGACAGCACTTTCAACCATAGCCTCCGCAGTTGGACTTCCTCCATACTTTTCCAGTAAATCCTTTTGTAATGAGCCACCATTCACTCCAATACGAATTGGGATATTCTTTTCCTTACACGCCTCTGCCACTGCTTTCACACGCTCTTTTGCGCCAATATTTCCTGGGTTGATACGAATTTTATCCACCCCTGCCTTTACTGCTTCTAGTGCAATTTGGTAATCAAAATGGATATCCGCAACAATTGGAATATGAATTTGTTCTTTGATGGCACGAATGGCTTTTGCATCTTCGGTATCTAAGCATGCTACACGAATAGTTTCACAACCTACTTTTTCCAATTCTAAAATTTGCTTTACCGTTGCTTCTACGTCTTTTGTTTTGGTATTACACATAGATTGGATAACAACTTTGTTTTGTCCTCCAATTTGAACATTACCAACTTGTATGGTTCTGGTTTGGTTACGTTTTTTCATGTTTTTCCCCTTTTCTCTTTTTTCTTTATTAAATCAGAAAAACAAACTTTTTTCAAGTAAAAACGACAAAGCACCCCAAAACCTTACAGTTTGAAAGTGCTTTGCCGTTTTGTTTACCGCTTAGGGCAAACCTTCCACGCGACAGTTGCCGCCTGGAGCAGTTGGTGAATGGGGAGGCGCTTCTCGCCGACACTGGAGTCGACAACCAGGGCTTCTTGGTCGTGAATTGCCACCAAGATAACAAAGTGCCCGCCAGGTCTCATAGGGTCTTGATGGTACCTGCTGTTTTCCACACGCATCGGAACCATTCTGCCTTCCTTCAGCTCCTCGTACACATCTTGTACCCAGAGCAGTCGGGTTTCTTGGACTGGTCTGCGCTTGGCGTAGTGACCAATCAAGTTGTCCAGCAGGACATGAACACCACCGATGCCGGAGGGCATCCCAATGTACGGATAAGCATCCTCCAACTTGGTGATATCCTCTTGCTTGACGTCTTCCGGCAGCACTTCCAGTGCCTCCTTCAGAGTCGCGGTTGGTGTGTAGAACGTTTTGGAAACCTTTTCAAATTGCCAGGCCCGATAGCCTCTCTCCACCATCATGTCTCTCAGAGCCAGTACCGAAGTACGGACGCCGTAGAAGTCCAGAAGGTGTTTGGCCACAAAGACCAGACAGCCGGCACGCTCCATGGTATTGGCGGCGCCGAAGGGCAAGTCCTTCCACTTGGAATTGGTCGCCAGGTAGGCAGCATCCGGAATATGTCCGGTTACGTCGGGAGCCTTCGCCCCCGTTTCCACCTCATGTTTCACGGATTCTTGCCAGTTCTCACTGATGGTCTGCTCGATTACTCGCCGACTTTTGTACTGTTCCTCTGGAACAATACTGGGTACCAGGTAGATCGGTTCTCCCACAGATTTTCACCCTTTCTGTTTTATTCACGCAAAATGCGCTTTTAATAGTATACCATATTTTGGCTCATTTGTCCAATCGGCTAGGCTTTTGTGCCAAAAATATGAGACTACAAATTACTGTAGTCCCATATAGGTTCTTTTTTCACTTCACTATCTTTTTAAGCTTCTTTTTTTGCCTCTTCACTAGTTGGTACTTTCTTTTTGCGTCCACGTTTTCCTGGTTGCTTGTTTTCTTTCATTTTGGTTTGCAAATATTGCATCATTTCTCTTTGTAATCTTCTTTGAATCGCTTCTTCTTTCTTTTCTAATTTCTTCATTAACGCTTCTTTTTGGCGAATGGTTAACGTATCTAGCCATTCTTCATTCCAGTCTTCTAGTCCTTCTAGACTGGCTTGAAATCTTGTGGATACTTCACTTTGGATTTGCTTTTTCATACTATTTTTTAATTCTAGGAAGTCTTGTTCTGTTTTTTCTTGTTCTTCTTCGGATAGATCTTTTTTCTGGCGATTTGCCATACGTGCTCGTTGCAAGGTTTCAAATAGTTCTACTTTTTGACTAACTAATTTACTTACGGTGTCTTGCATACTGGCATCAATTTCATCTTCAAATTCTTCTACTTGTTCCAAAAGTTTTTCCGTTTGTTGTTTCATTTCATCTCTTTTTACTTTTGGTGAAATTTCTCCACTTGGGAAGATTGCTTCTGGATTTTTCTCTTTTTTGAAGCGTTTATTGGCTTCTTTGATAACAGTAGCAACGGTAAGTATATCTTCTGCTGTTTCGTCTTCCTCTTCTTCTATCTCTTCTTGTTCTGTCATTTCATTGATAATGCAACCAAATACACTACTTTCTGCACTTTCTATTTCATTTTTGCGTTTTTGTAAATCTCGTAATCTGGTTTCTCCCATTTTTACAATTAGGATAACGGTATCGATTAGTGGCGTTAATACCACACAATCGCTGACTTGTTCCTCTTCTTCTATAAAGGCTGGTAAGTCAATGATTACAGCATCATAGAGGTATTTACTAATGGCTAACACTCTCTTCATACGAGTCGAACGAAGAAACTCAGCTGGATTTAGTGGCATGGTTCCATTTACCAATACATGCAAGTTTGGTGTTTTGGTTTCTTGGATATATTTTTTGGCTAATGTGAAGTCTTTACTTGGCGTTCCAGTAAGAGCATCTGCATATTCGGTTAATCCTTTTTCACTTTCTACTGAGAAGGCAAAAGTTTGCTCTTCTTTTCGTACATTGCAATCCATAAACAATACTTTTAAGTCTGCTTTTGCACATGCTTTTGCTACATTTACAGCGGTAAAAGTAGTTCCTTCTTGTGGTAACATACTCGTAAAAATAAAGGTTTTTGCTTTTTTCTTTTTATTGTTCATGCGGATACTTTGCTGAACTTTACGTGCCCAATCGATACTGGTTGGGTCTTGTGGAATATTGCCTAACACTGGAAGATTGGTATATTCTTCGATTTCTTTTTCGGTTTTGATGGTATCGTTAAAACGATAGATGACTGCAATATAGATGGCAGATACAAGTACGCCAATCGCACCAAAGACAAGCATGGATAGATAATGCATATTACTCGATTTGGTTGGCAATTTAGCATTATCCACTATACCCATTTGTTCAAAATGGTAGGTTTCCTTCATTTTCTCTAAGAAAACCTTGGCTGTTTCCCTAGTAATTTTCATGGCTTGTTCTGGACTTTCATCTGTTACCGTAATGGCTAGAATATAGGTATCTTTTTCTGCCTTTACTTGGATTTGTTCTGCCAATTCTTTTTCCGTTTGCTCTAATGCCAAGTTTTGAATGACTTGTTTTAGGATATCTGAGCTAGTTACTCGCTTGCTGTAAACACTCATTGAAGTCGGACGTGAACTTGCTTTTAGGCTGCTTTTTTCAATCTCACTGGTTACCTCTGGTATGAGTAAAATTCGTGAAGTGGATTGATACACTTGTGGCATCCCAAAGAAAGAGTATAGATAGCCAATTTCAACAAAAACTAAGAAAATAATACATAGAATAATTGCTTTACGGTTTACAATATTACGAATTCTTTTTTCTTCCACGCTTTGGTTTCGCTTCATTTTTTTCACCCTTTTCCTGATTACTTTGGATTTTCTCGGCTTTCTCTTGCCCCTCTTTCTTTTGTTTGATTTCTTCTCTTTTCTTTTTCTGTGCTTGTTCGATTTCTTTGCGTTGTTCTACGATACTGCTAATTCCCATATAGCCAATGGATAGGACAATTCCTGCAAGGCAGAAAAGAAGAATGTCTTGGACAGGAAGCATATAGTATGCTCTTTCTGGAATTGTGGCTTCTTCTGGAATAGCAATTTGTTGGATATGATAGGTTTCTTGTGCCTTTTTCTGAAATCCCTCTGCTAATTCATTGGCAATTCTAGTTGCATCTTGTGGATTTTCTTGGTTTACCGTGATTTGAAGAAAAGTGGATTCTGGCACTTGTTTTACAGAAATATCTTTTTGTAATTCTTGCACTTCTAAGTCTAATGCTAAATTCTGGATGGTTTCTTCTAGCATGATTTCACTTTTCAAAATTTCACAATAGGTAGCCATTCTCTTTTCGTCTACACGACCACTATTTTTGTCTGCTACTTCTAGCATAATGGTTGATTGATAAAATGGCACTGTGAAATTTAAGGTGTATGCAATACTAAGAAGAAAGAACAAGAAGACAGTTACAAGAATTTGGACTTTTTTCTCCCATATTTGGTATCCAATCTTACTAAAATCTACTTTTTTCATCGTTTTCCTCTCTTTTTCCTTGTTATTTTGCCATTATTCTATCACTTTATGTCAAACAATTCAAGCATTTCCGCTATATTTCGCCATTTTGCTATGATGTTTTGTTACTGGATTGCGATACGTCCCGATTTTATTTCACTGGATTGCTCATCTTCCTTGGTAAATGGTATCATATAACAGGCCATTTTTTCGAGGTCAAGATATGGGATTTCCTCTTCAATGGAGTAGACTTTTTCTTCTCGGTTGAAGAGTTTTAAGTCAATAATCTTATTCGAGGATTTTCCATTTTCTTCTTCCTCTTTTTCAGCAAGTTGTTCTTCTACTTGTGTGTACTGTTCTTGTAATGTTTGGATGTTTTCTAATACCGTTTCTTCTAACTTTTCTAAGCGATGGAGAACCTGTCTATTTTGTTTACTAATTCCATTTGTTTTGGCTTGCTCCATTCCGGCTAACATTTCTTGCTGGATTTTCTCGGCTAATCTATTTTGGAATTCGTCTAATTGCTGTTTCCATACTTCTTGTTGCTGTTTCTCTTGGTTATTCTTTCTGGCTTGTTGCAAAGTGTCTAGTAGTTCTAATCTTTGGTCTACTAATTTCGCCATTTGTTTTACTAATTTTTCGGTCATATTTTTTTCAAATTCGGCTAATGTTTTTCCAAAATCTTCGCTTGGTTCAGCCACTTCTTGCTCCATTGCTTCTGAGGTTGGTTGAGGCATTTCTTCGCGACTGTTTTCTAATTTTTGTTTTGCTTGGGCAATCACTTCTTCCACAGACAATGTCTGTTTTGCTTGGGCTGGGCTTGGTAATCTGTTGGAATGTCCGTAATAGTAACCTTTTCCATAGGCTTTTTTGTCCATCTCCATTTGATTAATAATTCCACCGATTAAATTTCCTTTGACTCCTCGGATGGATTTTACAACCTCTTGAAAATCTGTTAGTTTGGTTTGGTTCGCTCTTGCAATTAAAATAACCGAGTCTACTATTGTAGATAATATCACACTATCTGTTACTAATTTGCAAGGTGGAGCATCTAAGATAATGACATCATAGGCTTGTTTCCATAGAGCTAGTAAGTCGTGCATTTTCGGCGAGCCAATGAGTTCCGATGGATTTGGTGGTAAAATTCCATTGGTTAAAATATGTAGATTTGCAATTTGTGTGGTTTGTATATATTCTCTTCCTAGTTCTAGGTTTTCCTTGCTATCTTTTGTCATATGGAGCAGATATTGAGATAGTCCTTTTTCATTTGGTACATGAAAAATTTTGCTAATCCTTCCTTTTCGCATATCTGCGTCAATGAGTAATACCTTTTGATTGGCTTCTGCGAAGGAAACAGCAAGATTGGCTGCTGTGAAACTTTTTCCTTCTTGTGGCATACAACTGGTAATTACAATAGTTTTTGCCTTTTTCACCGAATTCATGTACAAGATATTTGTACGAATCGTGTTGATACATTCTGTTGCAAAAGATTTGGCTTGTGCATGCTGGATAATTTCTTCTGCTTTCTCTTGAACTGGTATTTTGCCTAACGTTTTCAAACCTGCATATTCTTCCATGTCTTCTTCTGTTTTAATGGTATTATCTAGCAAATAAATACCAAGGATAAAAATTCCAGAAGTTATGAGTCCAATCGTAGCAAATAAGACAATATCTTTTTTATGGTGGATATTGTTTGGCTGTGTTGGCACAATTGGTTGATCCACCATTCCAATATTATTCAAATGGTAAATTGATTGGATTTCTTGCAAAAATACTTTGGCTAATTCTTCTGTTTTCTTCTTTGCCATTTCTGGATTTTGGTCTGTTATTGCCATTTCAATGATATACGTGTCTGGTAGGACTTTTACTTGTATCTCTTTTGCAAATTCTTCTTCGGATATGGTCAATCCTAAGTTTTGAATGACTTGTTTTAATACTTTGGATTGTTTGGCAATATTACTATAGGTTGTAATCAGTCCAGAATTTAAGGTTAGGTCTGAACTAGTCAGGGTTCTATCTTCTGCTGTTTCATTTGGGATAAGGAGAAGGGTTGCAGTCGCTTGATAGGTTGGAATAACAGCATGAAAAGAATACCAATAGCCTGCTAGCAAAAAAGCGGTCATTAGTAGTGCAATACTTCCTAATTTGTTTTTCATAATCTTCCAAATTCGCTTGCATTCAATTCCTGAAGTATTTTCCACTGTTTTCCTCCTTATCTTTTCCATTTATCCCAAAACGATATGGGAAGTTTCTCAATTTTTTCGATGGAAATGGTTCCATTTTCTAATACCTTTTGTGGATTGGTTTGGGTTAATTCTTCTACTTTTTCTTTTCCTAGATTTTTTTCTAATTGTGCTATTATCTGCGGTATTTGCTGATAAATTCCTTGTGGTCTATGGCTATCTGTTCCCAAAAACTGAATTTGGTTTGCAAAAAGCAATTTGCAAATAAGATTTTGTGCTTTTTTTCCATATTGTCCGATATAACTTCCAAAATTGCCTTGCATGAGCACTCCTTTTTGCAATAGCGCTTCAACCAATTCTGGTTCTTTTTGTATAAATTCGTAACGTTCTGGATGTGCTAAAATAGGGCGATATCCCTTTTCTCGCATTGTATAAATGCAATGTTCCAAATTCATTGGCTTTGTATGAAAGGGTAGTTCAAAAAGAAGATAGTTCGTTCCAGCAATAGTAGAAGCTTCTTTTTGCTGTATTTTTTCCACCATATTTTCAGATAAATAGATTTCACTTGCCAAATACAAAGATAGTTTTGTTTGTTCTTGCATTTGCTTTCGTAAGCCTTCTCGCTCATCTTCCTTTGCTTGGTAATATGGTTCTAGATAGTGGGAAGTGAGTACAATTTTCGTAAAACCTGCTTTTTCTGCTTCTTGAAGCATTATTTTCGTTTCTTCTAGGCTGCGTGCTCCATCATCCATATTGGGTAATAGATGGGTATGGAAATCTATCATAACATCGCTATCTCCTTTATTTTGAGCCATAATAGTAGTGCTCACGGTATTGTTTGGCTTGCATTTCTACTTTGTTTAGGACGGTTCCTGCAATTTTGCCACCAACTTTTTGAATACCATCCATCATTTTTTTCAAATTTTCTCGCTTGGTTCCTTTGCACAAAGTAACAATTACAGTCGAGTCCATCATAGTAGTTAAGATAAGAGAGTCTGTAACCAATTCGGTTGGTGGTCCATCTACAATAATCATATCATAGGCAGATTTTAGTTTTTGGATTACATTTCTTGTTGCTTCGGATACTAATAGTTCGGATGGGTTTGGTGGGATATCTCCGGCTGTCATAAGACTTAGGTTTTCAACTTCGGTTTCTTGGATGTATTGTTCAAGTGTTAGTTCTTCTTGGTAATCCACTAACGCATTGGATAATCCTGGTTTTGGTAGGCGGTCGAAAATATGGTCTTGTCTTCCTCTACGCATATCCGCATCAATGAGAATAACCTTTTTCCCCGTTTGTGCAAATGTAATGGCTAAGTTTGCTGAAATGAAACTTTTTCCCTCTTGTGGCATC